>Ga0182030_10002119_pt1 | contig 41923 bp, 34 predicted proteins | sample 812S3MmetaG_FD_121299 | JGI IMG/M metagenome (GOLD analysis project Ga0182030, IMG submission 121299) | Permafrost microbial communities from Stordalen Mire, Sweden - 812S3M metaG (Illumina Assembly) | ecosystem: Environmental > Terrestrial > Soil > Wetlands > Permafrost | place: Sweden...
ACTGGTCATGCCTGAACCTGCCTGCTGTGGGCCGAAACGCTCGGCCGCGAAAAATCTTTCAACTTCGCCCCCTGGGATTCCCCGATAGTTGGTGATCCGGCAGTCTATATGGCCTTACGTTGCAGGCGCCTGTCGAACATAGCCCCCTGATTTTCTCGGCCGATGGTCAGTGCGCCGGATCAGACGCCATTGCCTTGATTGGCGTCCGGGAGGCCTTGCGGACTTCAAGAGTTCGGCGGCAGGCGTCGTCATCGGCGGCGGCGGAATCTTGGCGCCATCTCCATTTTCAAACTAATGTGCGCGATTACTTTACAACAAAGCGCGTTGCGCGCACGCCAAGATCAAGAGAATAGCGATAAACTACGGATGAACCAGGACCTGCATTTTCCTGCAGCAGCAGGCTCGCTTTGATCAGTTCATCGATACCTTCAACCAGGAGCGGCCACACCAGGCACTGAACATGCGCTACCCGGCCGAGATCTTACCCCATCCCCTCGACCGTACAACGGCTTACCTGAGCTGGAGTATCCCTTCCATGATCGAAAATCAATATCAGTTAGGCCTTCGTAGGCCAAAAGGTGGGCGTCAAGCAGGTCAGCGATCGAGTTTGGCTCGTGAGCTTTATGCAGTACGATCTGGGTTACTTCGATGACGAGACATGTCGGATCGAGAGCGCGGCGAACCCCTTCACCGCAAAACTGTCACCCATGTCTCCGGTATAAAACGTCGCCGATGCCATCGGAATAGACAATTGATTTAGTGGTGGCCAGGGTGGAATTGAACCACCGACACGCGGATTTTCAGTCCCGGTCCGAAACACGCCTAACCACGTGATGCGAAAAGAATTATCCCAGGCGAACTGTCGAATATTTCGAGCACATACGCCGGGATAAGTACCTGTTTCGGATAGATACGGCCTCAGAATATTCCACAACCGCGTGCACCGAGGATTTGCCTGGGCGTTCCTGCGGTATTACCATAGTAATACCTCTCCCGTGGAGTAGTTATGACTAGCCCAGTAGCAACTACACTTAAGATTGCCGCAGACCTCAAACGTCGGGTCGTAGCGGCAGCCAAAGCAGCTGATAAATCACCCCACGCATTTATGCTGGAGGCGATCGAGAACCAGACTCGACTTGCCGAACAGCGCCGAGCATTTGTTGCTGAAGCGGTCGCTGCGCGTTCCGAAGCGCTCACGAGCGGCGAGCGTTTCGCGGCGGCGGATGTGCATCGTTACATGGCGGCTCGAGTCCGCGGCGACCGGACAACGCGACCGAAAGTGCGAACGTGGCGGAAGTAGTCTACTCGCGACATGCGTTTACCGACTTGGAGCGATTGGCTGATTTTCTCGTCGAGGAGGCACCAACGACTGCCGTCGCAGCGATTGACGTCATTCGCGACGGAATCGAGATTCTTGGGCGACATCCACTGGTCGGCCGGCCATGCGAGGAAGGGCTGAGGGAACTCTTAATCTCCTATGGCAAGAGTGGCTATGTGGCGCTCTATAGCTATGAGCAACGGGAAGATGTGGTGTTAGTGCTCGCCATTCGTCATCATCGCGAAGCCGGCTATTCGACATAGGTGCCGACGATTTACGAAACGCGGCTCGATGTGACCAACCGCTTTGGTGAGGACCCCCATTTGTGGCGGCGTGTTCAACGCGCGGAGTCACCCGGCGGCAGCCGGCCGGTTTGAGACATTGGCGTCACTGGAATCATTGCCTGGAAGCGGTCACCGACAGCTTGAGGTACGCTAATAGCAACGCTACCTAAGAACTCAGGAATGGCCGACCGCGCTGAACCTCAATTTCCGCAGCTACCCGATAGTCAGAGGGTTGAGGCGCCACCGGATACAGAAGCATTTTGCGAGGATTTCCGATGACTGACTCAGATGTCCAGGGCGATTTGGCGGACGGGGGCGGAATGCGGGCGATGCTAGCCGCGGTGGTCTCCCTCGGTGCGATGCTGATCGCGGGCTGCGGTGGGGACGGTGGTGACTCGGCAACGAGCACATCGAGCACGTCGAGTAGCGGCGGCTCGAGCGAGAACATCTACGCCCAGGCGTACAAGGCGGTGAATTGGGGCACGACCGTGAGCGTCAGTTTCCCGAGCAGCTGCGAAATGACCCTGACAACGACGGGCCAACCGAACTACAAGCCCAACGCGTACTACCTGGCACCCGCCATGCAGAGCCAGACGGTGGTTGCCTATACCGCGCTGACCGATACGCCTATGGCGCTGATTTCATACGCCGACGTCATCGAGCCGTCCTTGAGGGGTTCGTCCGTTACGATCAACGTCTGTGCCTCGAAAGCTGCGGCCACGACCGCCGCGAACCTGGGTGCCATCGGCTATCTGATCTCCGGAACGGCGATGTTCAATCCATACGAAATGGATGCGAGCACTCCCGCGGCTGCCGACAATGCCTCCTACACCTTCACCGACAGCACGGGCCTCTCCCAGACCGCGTACTTTCTCGACCAATGCGAGTCCCATAGCAACGGCAGCACCTGGCACGCGCATGGCAACCCGGATTGCGTAACCTCACAGGTGGACACGAGCGAGGGTCCTTCGCACATCATCGGTATTGCGCTCGATGGCTTCCCGATCTACGGCGGCCGCGACATCAACGGCAACATCATCGACGTGTCGCAATTGGACGCGTGCAATGGCATCACCAGCACGACCCCGGAGTTTCCCGACGGGGCGTATCACTACGTGTTGCCGATTGGGGTGAACACGAAGAACGCATCGATGAATTGCTACAGCGGCACGGTATCCCAAGCGGCGATGGCGGCGGCCTCGAAGCTGGCCTGCAACATGAAGACGATGCTCGCCATGATGAAACAGGCGCAAACATCGGCAGCGGTCGCAATGGTGATGCCGGATGGCACCACGATGCTGAACAATCGCTGATCGGGTTTCCGTAGCCGGCTCCGCGCCACCCCGATTTCGAATGGGCGGTCGCGCGACGTCAACCCATCGGTTGCGAGCGGCAACACTTTGGTTGACACCACTTCGCTCCAGCCCGCACTACCGCCCGCCCCTGTCTGCCCCCAAGGACTGCCAGCTACTGGCTGCCTAGAAGCCGGGAGAAAAGATAACGGCACCATGACTCCCAACGCCAAGGGTGAGCCGGCAGCCTTGACCGAGCGCTTTACGTTTCACGATCTTCGAGCAAAATCAGCGAGCGACGACGAGTTGGATGTCGCCACCGAGCGCCTCGCCCACGATGATCCCAGAACGACGCAAAGGGTCTATCGCCGCAAACCTCGTCGAGCCAGACCGGGCGCGAAAATATTGGACGCGAGCGGGGATATTGGACAGTAGGGACTAGCAGGACTGCTCTAACTTCTTGATCTTATGGTGGCCAGGGGTGGAATTGAACCACCGACACGCGGATTTTCAGTCGGCCAGCGATGGTTCTAGGGGTTTATTAATCAGTCACTTACAGCGCTTGCCAGCCCCGTCCCCAGGCACACCAAGGCACAATTGCGGCACACCCAATCTGAGTTCGGCACAATCTCGGCACAATGGCTTCCGGCCTCTCTCTGGCCCGGGAGCAGCTTGCACAAAACTTAAATAGAATTTAAGTTCCGTGCATGCACTCCAAACCTCCCACTGAGCCCACCTGGCAGGCACTATACGACGTGGCCGCCTCCCAGGAGGGTCTATTCACCACCCAACAGGCCGCCGCCGCCGGCTATTCACCGCCCCTCCTTGCGCATCACCAGAAGGTCGGGCGTATCGTGCGGGTACGCCGCGGAATCTACCGCCTTGTCCATTTTCCCCAGGGCGAGCAGGAGGAGCTGCTCACAGCATGGCTGTGGACCGACACTCAGGGCGTACTTTCGCACCAAACGGCACTGTCGCTACATGGTCTTTCAGACGTACTGCCCGCGCAAATCCACCTGACCCTGCCCCTCAGTTGGCGCCAGCGACGCTTTCGTGTACCGCGAGGTTTTGTCCTGCACTACGCCGATGTGTCCCCCAGCGATCGCACGTGGGTAGGCGCGGTCTCCGTGACCTCCGCCCGCAGAACACTCAACGACTGCGCCATTGCAGGGCTTTCCCCTGATCTGCTTCGGCAAGGTGCCAAGCAGGCGCTGACGCGTGGCCTCGTGACGAAGGCGGAGATCGGAGAGGTGCAGAAAGCACTTAAATCCTTTGGTGGACTCCGAGGATGACCGTGCGGGCTTACGCTTCGCCGCAAGCTTTCAAGCAGGCCCTGGAGCAGCGCCTGAAGACCGCATCGAACAACGGCGTCGATTTCGCGCGCCGGCGGCAACTCCTGGTCTTCGACCGATTCTTGGCGCGAGTCGTAGCTGTCTTCGGGGACACCGCCCTACTGAAGGGCGGGCTCGTGCTCGAGATCCGCCTGGAACGCGCTCGCGCCACCAAGGACGTCGATCTGCGGCTGATCGGCTCGCCAGAGAGCGTACTCAAAAACCTGCAAGAGGCCGGAAGGCTCGATCTCACGGATTTCATGACATTCGAAATCGCTCCCGACACCGAGCATCCGCAGATACAGAACGAGGGTATGCGGTACGAAGGTCTGCGATTTCGTGCCGAGTGCCGCTTGGCGGGCAAGCTCTATGGCCAACGTTTCGGGGTGGACGTCGCGTTTGGCGATCCCATTTTCGGGGAACCTGAGATCATTAGCGCCGAGGATACCCTTGCATTCGCTGGCGTGACGCCACCGGTGCTGCGGCTATATCCGATCGAAACCCACATTGCCGAGAAACTCCATGCGTATACCTTGCCTCGCCAGCGTACTAACACGCGCGTTAAAGACCTTCCCGACATTGCACTGCTCGGTGCCGTGCAATCGTTGGACGCAGAACGACTGCGCATGGCGTTCGCACAAACTTTCGAATTTCGCGGCACGCACGCTGTGCCGTCGTCCGTTCCCGATCCCCCTGCAAGCTGGTCTACTCCCTACCGGGAGTTGGCAAGGGAGAACGAGCTCGCTTGGGCGACACTCGAGGAGCTGGCCGTCGCCGTCGGGGCCTTTCTCAATCCCGTGCTGGTCGGCAAGAACGGCACTTGGCGCCCGATAGAATGGCAATCGTCATGAGAAGGATATCTCGCCTTGACACGGTCGCGCGACGACATCGTACGAGAGCTTGAGGCCGCCGGCTCATCGCTAGCCGGCGTCGAGCGCACCTGCGGCGAGCTCAAGGCGAAGATCGCATCTCTCCAGATGGAACTCGCAGCGCTCCCGCCGATGGCGAACTCGGCTCCGGGGCTGCCTCTGGATACCTGGGCACCTCAGACTCCTGCCGACAAGGTGAAGCTGTTCCGATCCCTATTCCGCGGGCGCACGGACGTCTTCCCGGTGCGCTTCGTGAGCAAGAAAACCGGCCGCGCCGGCTACGCGCCCGCTTGCTCGAACAAATGGCTCCCCGAACTGTGCCTTCTCAAGTCGGGTGGCAAATGCAGCGATTGCACCAACCAGTCCTTCATCCCCGTGGGCGAGCAGTTGATCGTGGAGCATCTGCAGGGCCGGCACGTGATGGGCGTCTATCCACTGCTCGAGGACGAGACCTGTTGGTTTCTGGCGGTGGATTTTGACAAGCGCTCATGGCAAGAGGACGTCACGGCGTTCGCCGAGACATGTCGGTCTGCCCGCTTCCCTGTCGCGATCGAGCGATCCCGCTCGGGAAACGGGGCGCACGCGTGGTTCTTCTTCACGGCTCCGGTTTCGGCGAACATCGCGAGGCGCATGGGCTGCTACCTGATCACGGAGACCGTCGGTCTCACCGCCACGCCGCAACGGCGCGATGGCCACCAGGCCATCACCGACATGCAACTTGGGCCCGTCCGCTACCGGGTGGATGCTAAGAGCCAAGCGGCGCGCCGACCGTTTGAGCATAAGCTGATCGTGCGAGAGACGGGATTGCGCGTTCCCGCCGAGCGGACCAGCAGCGGTATCCAGGACGTTTACCGCGTCCTTGCAGAAGACAAGGAGCGTAACCAGCGCATCATCGACGACATCATCGCCGCGCTCCAGGAAGGCCGATCGCCCATCCTGCTAACTGAACGCAAAGATCATCTCGACCATCTAGCCAACAAGTTGGGTCGTCTCGTCCGTCATTTGATCGTGTTGAAGGGAGGCACCTCAGGAAAGGAGCGGCGTCATGCTCTTGAACAGCTGGCTTCGATTCCGGACGCCTCCGAGCGGCTTGTTCTAGCGACCGGTCGTTACGTCGGAGAGGGCTTCGACGATGCGCGTCTCGACACGCTTTTCCTTGCTATGCCGGTGTCCTGGAAGGGAACGCTCATTCAATACGCCGGCCGCCTGCATCGGCATCATCCGCGCAAAGTCGAAGTTCGAATCTACGACTACGTCGATCGCGAAGTGCCTATGCTCCTGCGCATGTTTGAAAAGCGGCTGACGACATATCGAGCCATTGGATATGCTCGAGGCAAGGCGCCTCTAGGATTCGGGGAGCCCCCGGCGGCAGAACTGACTATCGAGTATGACGAGGAGGCGCTTCGGCACTTCGACTCTGCTGTGTAACGGCACCGCCCAACTCCGCTTACCACAGGTTGGTCACGCTCAAGTCGACAAGGGCCGCGAAACCTGAAGGAACGAGCCGCCGTCTGATGGCGTCGCGGGGATGTACAGCCCTATGGACGTGACCAGCCGGCCTGATACATATCGCGCGGCACTCGCGGGTGCGATTGCCATGAATCTCGAACCACAGAGGAGCTGCAGCCATGGCAACGGTGAGATTCTCTCGTGGACATTGGGTCGCCGATTATTACGACACCAAGAAGCGACGGCGAATCGAACGGCCCAAAGGCCACTTTGAGAACCTGACGGACGAGTTACGCGCCGCTCAAGCTCTCCTTGCGGATCGCGTCGCAGAGGTAGCTGACGGGCTGGTGCACGAGGGCTACGGAACCTTCGAGGACGCGGCGACTCGGTGGCTCAATAGCAAGGTAGCTATTAGACCCTCCACGCGGCGCATCTACCAGCAGCTCCTCGTCGGTTATCTCATCCCCTACTTTGGCGATCGCACGCTGCGGCTGATTCAAGTGACCGACATCGAGCGTTTTCGCACCGAGCTCGGCGCGGGCATTCCCGACTCGATCAAACAGGCGCTCATCGCGCGCGTCCTGGCCGCGAGGCCTGGTCACGCAGAAGCCCGCGCGAAGCAACGGGCAAAGCAAGCGAAGATCGGCACTCGCTCGATCAACAAGGCGTTGACCGTCCTCAGCATGGTTTTCAACTATGCGATGCGCAATCAATGGGTGGCGCGAAATCCCGCCAGGTATGTTGAGCCGGCGCGCGACCAGCGGCCGCTCGAAGAGCGGCCGCTGGACATGGACGTGCTGACACCTGAAGAGGTCGCGGCGTTGCGCGAAGCGGCCACTCCCGCCACTTACCGCGACGGTAAGCTCGTCACCAACAACTACCGATTGCTAATTTCGTTCGCCGTGTTCACCGGGTGCCGCGCGGGTGAGATCTTGGGGGCAGCCTGGAACCACATCGACTGGGAGAGCGGCGAGTTCCGTGTTCGACGGGCTTACAGGGAAGGTCACTTTCAAGAACCAAAGACGCGTACGTCGTATCGGAGCATCGCGCTCCCGGGTTTTCTATTGAAGGAACTTAAAGTGTGGCGGCTCGCATGCCCCAAGAGTCCCCATGACTTGATCTTCCCGAATCTTGACGGGCGGCCCATGAGCTACTGGAACCTGATGGCGCGTGGCTTTCATCCGGCGTTGAAGCGCGCCGGCATCAGAAGAATTCGCTTCCATGATCTGAGACACACGTTTGCGAGTTTGATGATCAGTAACGGCGAGGACATCGTCCGCGTATCGAGACTCATGGGACACGCCAACGCGTCTTTCACGTTCAACACTTACTGCCACATGCTTCCGCGCAGGCGCGATTCGATTGGCGACCGGCTCGCCTCTTTAGTGTTTGGAAACAAAATGCAAACTGACCGCGATGTGGAAAACCAACCGCTGTTTTCTGCGTCAGAAAATGTCGGTGAATCAGCGTCTTAGTGGTGGCCAGGGGTGGAATTGAACCACCGACACGCGGATTTTCAGTCCGCTGCTCTACCAACTGAGCTACCTGGCCGCGGGGGGAAGAAAGGGTGCGTATTACACAGGTCTGCAAGCGCGACCGTCAACCCATTATGGCTTGCCTGCTGCCAATCGCCGTCAGTCGCGTCCGGGATCGATAAATTCGCCCGGCTTGGATGAACCGCTGCCGAAGAAGAACTTTTCCATCTCGCCCTCGAGGAACTTGCGCGATTTCGGGTCGACCGGCGTTAGCCGGTACTCATTGATCAGCATGATCTGGTGCCCCCGCCATCGCTCCCAGGCCTCCTTCGAGACATGCTCGAAGATGCGTTGGCCAAGAGGCCCCGGGTAAGGGGGTCGGTCGAGGCCGGGTGCCTCGCGCTTGAGCAATACACATTGGACGCTTCGGCTCATTTCAATCTTCCCGGGAACTCGGCAATGACGACAACAGCGCGGCAATGGCAGCCGGTATTCCGACACGCGCCGGCTCGCGCGCGTTATACCAGAGCGTGCCGCCGCCTTCCATCACCGCCTGGCTACTCTGGCAGCGGGCGCGCAGCGGCGTGATCTCGAGTTCGAAGTGTGTGAACGCGAGCCGCAACGGCGGCAGTGGCATCGCATCCAGTCGCGCCGTCGGTAGCGCGGCAGCGCAGAACAGTGCGGCCGCCTGCTGGTGCTCGAACTCCGGCGGCGTCCATAGCCCTCCCCAGATACCGTGCGGCGGGCGGCGCTGAAGCAGCACCTGGCCGTCAGCGTCTACGGCCAGCAGCATGACCAGCTCGCGCCTCGGACGCACCCGTCGCATGCGCGGCGATGGCAACTCGTGTACTCGGCCGGCGCGCTGGGCGGCGCAGTGTGCACGCAACGGACAATGCATGCACAACGGATCGTGGCGCGTACACAGCGTCGCCCCGAAATCCATGATCGCCTGGGTATATACGGCGATGTCGGACTGCGGCGTGCATTGTTCGGCGCGCCGCCACAATTCCCGCTCGGTGGCGCTCTGCCCCGGGGAACCTTCGATCGCGAAATAGCGCGCCAGCACCCGCTTGACGTTGCCGTCCAGAATGCACGCGCGCTGTCCAAATGCCAGCGCGACGATCGCCGCCGCGGTGGAGCGGCCGATGCCCGGCAGTGCGCTCAGCGCTCCGATTTCGCCTGGCAGTTCACCGCCATGTTCGCTGACGATGCGCTGCGCGGCACGGTGCAGGTTGCGTGCACGTGAGTAATAGCCGAGGCCCGACCATAGGTGCAGTACCTCGTCGAGCGGGGCGGCAGCCAGCGCCCCCAGGTCCGGAAAGCGCTGCATAAAGCGCTGGTAATAGCCGATGACGGTGGCGACCTGCGTCTGCTGCAGCATGATCTCGGACACCCAGACCCGATAGGCACTGCGCTCCTGCTGCCAGGGTAGGTCATGGCGTCCGTGCTGCTTATGCCAGGCGACCAGCGCTGCGGCGATCGGGGGGCAATCGGGCTGCATCAGGCCAGCAGCACGGCAATCACCTTTTCCAGCATCGGTTTTAGGGTACTGCGTCGAAGCTTCGGATCGCGCACCACCCTCGATGCCAGTCCTTCCATCAGGCATTGCAGCATGTCCGCGCGGTCACGTGCCGCTGCGTTCGTCAGGATCACGCCGCGGCTGCGGGCGATGCGTCGTACCATCTGCGCCAGCCCGTCACCCACGACGCGATCCTTATCGCGCACCACACGTTCAATGGCCGGATCGCGCGTGCACTCTGCGGTGAGATCGAGAAACAACCCGGCATTCATCTTTGGATCATCGCCGCGGCGCCAGCTGTCGAACAGATCGAGCATCGCGTCACACACATCTTCAGGCGTGGTGAGCCAATCGATCGCGCATGCACCGTCGGTCTCCAGATGGCGCTCGATGATGGCCTTGACGATCAGCGCCTTGCTGTCGAAGTAGCGATAGATGAGCCCGGCACTGATGCCGGCCGTATCGGCGATGTGAGCCATGCTGGCGGCATGAAAGCCGCTCTCGATGAAACATTTTTCGGCTGCCTCCAGGATGCGCTCGCGCTGCCGCGCGGCGTGCGTAGCGGCCGCCGCCACCGGCGCCGCCCGTCGGATGCTCGCCACACCCCTGGTCCTGACGTTACTCACTGGCCGTGGTCCCGCGGCTGTGTTCCTGCCAGCCGCCGCCAAGGGCCTTGTACAGCGTCACCCGATTGTTCTGTTGCGCGAGCCGCGTCGCGATCAATCCCTGCTGCGCACCGTAGTAGCTGCGCTGCGCATCCAGCACCACCAGGTAGCTGTCGGTACCCGTTTTGTAGCGCTGCTGCGACAGGTCATAGGAACTCTTGGAGGCCGCGACCAGCGCCTCCTGTGCCTGACGCTGGCGCTCGAGGGTCGGCGTCAGCGCGAGGGCATCGGCCACTTCACGGAAGCTGGACTGGATGGCCTTCTCGTATTGCGCTACCGCGATGTCGCGGTTGGTGCGCGCGACCGACAGATTGCCGATCAGTGCGCCGCCTTCGAACAGCGGCAGCGTCGCCTGTGGCACAAAACTCCAGGTCCCGGTGCCGGACTTGAACAGTTCGGACAGCGCCGGACTGGCAGAGCCGACATTGCCGGTCAGGCTGATGGTCGGAAAGAATGCGGCCCGCGCGGCGCCGATATCCGCGTTGGTGGAGCGCAGCAAGTGTTCCGCCTGCAGCACATCGGGACGACGCAGCAGCACTGTGGACGGCAAACCGGCGGGCAGAGTGTCGATCCCCATGGTACTGGCGCCGAAATCCGGCGGCAGCAGTTGCGCGTCGACCGGCGCGCCGACCAGCAATGTCAACGCGTCGATATCCTGCGCGATGTTGCCGTCATAGCGCGCTGCATCGGCACGCGCGGACTCCACGGTGGTCTGCGCCTGCGCCAGATCCAGTCCCGATACCGCGCCGATGGCATGGCGCTTCTGGGTGAGCGTGAAGGAATCCTCCTGGCTCTTCAAAGTATTCTGCGCCAGCCGCTGCAGCTCGCGATCCGAGGCCAGCGTCAGGTACGCGTTCGCGATCTGTGCGATCAGGCTGAGCTGCGTGCTGCGCCGAGCCTGCTCCTGCGCCAGGTATTGTTCCAGTGCGGCATGGGTAAGACTGCGTACGCGGCCGAACAGGTCGAGCTCGAAGTTCGAGACACTGACGCCGACCTGGTAGAACGACTCGGTGATCGAAATCGGAAACCCAGTCTCCGCCGCTGGCAGCTTTTCCTTGGTGAAACTGCCGGTTGCATCGACCGTGGGAAGCAGACTCGCGCGCTGTACCCGGTATTGCGCGCGCGCGAGCTGAATGTTGAGCACCGCGACCCGCAGATCGCGATTGTTGGCGAGCGCCTGCGCGATCAACTGCTGCAGCCGGGGATCGACAAAGAAATCGCGCCAGCCGATGTCCCACGCCGCCAGGCTCGCAGCGGTGCCGGCATCGCCGATGGCAGCGGAGCTCTGGCCTGCGTCTGCGGGCACCGGCGCACTATCGGCTGCGCCGGTGGTGGTCGGCGGAAGTGGCCATCGCTGCGCCACCGGCAACGGCGGGGCGCGATAGCGCGGTTCCATCGTGCAGGCGCATAGCAGCCACAGCGCTGCACCCAGCACCGTTCCATAGCGCAGCGCCCGCTCGCGCGCGCTCATGATTCCGCCCCTCCCCGGTCAGTGGGGGCCGCGGCGGCACCGCCGGCGGGCGCGCTGCTTTCCGGCACGCTATGAAATAGGCGCTGCACCACCACGAAGAACAGCGGGATGAAGAAAATCCCAAGGAACGTGCCGGCCAGCATGCCGCCGAACACGCCGGTGCCGATGGCGCGCTGTGCGCCGGCGCCCGCGCCACTCGCCACCGCCAGGGGCAGCACGCCGAGGCCGAATGCCAGCGAAGTCATCAGGATCGGCCGCAAGCGGTCGCGCACCGCGTGCAGCGTCGCGTCGATCACATTCTGGCCCGCCTCGACGTACTCCTTCGCGAATTCCACGATCAGGATCGCGTTCTTGCTGGCGAGTCCTATCGTGGTGAGCATCGCGACCTGGAAATAAATGTCGCGCTCCAGGCCGCGCAGCGCTGTCGCCAGCACCGCACCGATTACACCCAGCGGCACCGCCAGCAGAATGGCGGTGGGTATCGACCAGCTCTCGTACAGCGCCGCAAGGCACAGAAACACGACGACCAGCGACAGCGTGTAGAGCAGGGGCGTCTGCGCACCAGCCGCGCGCTCCTGGTAGGATTCACCGGTCCAATCAATCGAAAAGCCGGACGGCAGCTGTGCCACCAGCTTCTCCATTTCCTTCATTGCCTCGCCGGAACTCACGCCCGGCGCGGCCTCGCCGTTGATGTCCACCGCGGCGACGCCGTTGTAGCGCTCCAGACGCGGCGAACCGTAGATCCAGTGCGAATTGGCAATCGAGGCCACGGACACCATGCTGCCGGCGGCATTGCGCACGTACCAGCGATTGAAGTCGTCGGGCACCATGCGAAACGGCGCATCGGCCTGCACCAGCACGTGCTTGACGCGTCCGCGGTCGATGAAATCATCGATATAGCGCCCGCCCCAGGCGACCGACAGGGTGTCATTGACGTCAGCCATCGAAAGCCCCAGCGCGGCGGTCTTCTCGGGATCCAGGTCGATGCGGAACTGGGGCGCATCTTCCTGCCCATTGGGCCGCACGTTGGCGAGCAGCTTGTCCTGCCTCGCCATGCCCAGGAGCTGGTTGCGTGCCTCGATCAGTGCCGCGTGCCCCCGGCCCCTGTCGTCCTTGAGGAAGACGTCGAAGCCAGCTGAATTGCCAAGTTCGGTGATCGGCGGCGGCGCAAACGCGAATGCTGTCGCATCGTTGATCTGCGACAGCGCGCCATAGGCGCGTCCCTGGATAGCCGAAACGGTAAGCCGTGGACTGTTGCGATCGCCCCAGTCCTTGAGCAGCACAAACGCCAGGCCGTTGTTCTGCCCATTGCCGTTGTAGCTGAAGCCGGCGATCGTGAAAACCGAAGCGACTGCCTCCTTTTCCTTGGTGAGGAAATAATCCGACATCTTGTCCAGCGCGGCGAGCGTGCGCGGCATGGTGGCGCCGACCGGCGTCTGGACCAGCGAGAACAGATAGCCCTGGTCCTCGTCAGGCAGATACGCGGTCGGCAGGCGGATGAACAGCAGCCCCATGATCGAAGCCAGCGCCAGGTAGATAACCATGAAGCGCGCCGGACGGGCGATGATCTTGGCCACCACACCGCGATAGCGCCGGCTGGCACGGTCGAACGCACCGTTGAACCAGTGGAAAAACCCGCTGCGCGCTCGCACCTCACCCTTGTCGATGGGCTTGAGTAGCGTTGCGCACAATGCCGGCGTCACCACGATGGCGACCGTGACCGATAACACCATCGCCGACACGATGGTGATCGAAAATTGACGGTAGATCACCCCGCTGGAGCCGGTCAGGAACGCCATCGGTATGAAGACCGCGGACAACACCGTCGCGATGCCAATCAGCGCTCCGGTGATCTGATCCATCGAGCGGCGCGTGGCCTCCACCGGCGACAGTCCTTCATCCGCCATCAACCGCTCGACATTCTCGACCACGACGATTGCATCATCGACCAGCAGGCCGATGGCCAGCACGACGGCGAACATGGTGAGCATGTTGATCGAATAGCCGGCCAGGGACAGGACCGCAAAGGTCCCAAGCAGGACCACGGGCACGGCGACGGTTGGAATCAGTGTTACCCGCAAATTCTGCAGAAACAGGTACATCACCAGGAACACCAGCAGGACTGCCTCGCACAGAGTCTTGATGACCTCCTCGATCGACTTGCGCACGAACGGCGTTGTGTCGTAAGGGAAGACGGCCTTCAGTCCCGCAGGAAAACTCGGTTCGAGCCGATGAATGAGCGCCTGCACGTTGGCGACGGTGCTCAGCGCATTGGCGCCGGTCGCCAGCGAGACGCCAATGCCCGAGGCGATCTTACCGTTGTACTTGACTGAAAAGCCGTAGGAGGCCTGCCCGAGCTCCACCCGCGCGACATCGCGTAGATGCAGCGTCGAGCCGTCGGTGTTGCTGCGCAGGACGACGTTGCGGAACTCGTCGGCCGAGTGCATGCGGCCGAGCGCGGTGATGGTGGCATTGAGCTGCTGGCCAGGTACCGCCGGCAGATCACCCAGTTGCCCGACCGATATCTGCGCGTTCTGCGCCTTGATGGCGGTGATGACGTCGTTGGCCGTGAGCTGGTAGGTGTCAAGCTTGCCCGGGTCGAGCCAGATGCGCATCGCATACTTGCCGCCGAATAACTGTGCATTGCCGACGCCGTCCACCCGGCTCATAGCGTCGAGCACGTTGGTGGCGATCCAATCGCCGATATCGCCCGCGTCCATCTTGCCATCTTCGGACACGAAACCGACCGCGGCCAGGAACGCGATGTTGCTCTTGATGACCGAGATGCCCTGCTGCTGCACGATTTGCGGCAGCAAGGGCACCGCCTGCTGCAGCCTGTTTTGCGCCTGCACCTGCGCGATGTCAGGATTGGTACCGCTGGCGAAGGTCAGCTCGATCTGGACGTTGCCGTTGTTGTCGCTGGTGGAGACCATGTAGATCAAGCCATCGAGACCGGTCATGTTCTGCTCGATGATCTGGGTCACCGAATCCTCGACCGTCTGCGCCGAGGCGCCCGGATAGGATGCATTGATGGCCACCGAGGGTGGTGCGATGTTCGGATAGCGCGAGATCGGCAGGCGCGTGATCGCGACGATGCCGAACAGCATGATGATGATCGCGATCACCCAGGCAAAGATCGGCCGGTCGATGAAAAATCGTGACATGCGCCGTCCCCGCTTAATTACTGACGGGCTTGGCGGCAGCGTCGCCCGCCGGCGCGGCGGCCGCGCCGGCGGCGTCCGGGGGCGCCTCGACGGCGGTCACCGCCATGCCGGGCTTCACTTTCTGCAGACCCTCGACGATCACGCGATCCCCGGAGGCAAGTCCATCCTCCACCAGCCATTGATCGCCGATGGTGCGCGACACGATGACCTCACGCGTTTCGACCTTGCCGTCCTTGCCAACCACCAGCGCAGTGGCGCCGCCCTTCACATCGCGAGTAACTCCGCGCTGTGGCGCCAGCAGTGCCTGCGGCCTGATGCCCTGACCGACGATTGCCCGCACGTACATGCCGGGCATCAGCAGCTGCTTCGGATTAGCGACGATCACGCGCAGCAGGAAATTACCGGTGGTCGGGTCGACGGTGACGTCGGAAAACTGCAGCGTGCCCTGGGCGCGATAAGGAATGCCATTCTCAAGAACGATCTTGGTCGGCGCACCCGAAGCGCCGGCCTGCAGGCGGCCGGCGTCAATATCCTGCTTCAGCTGCAACCACTCGCTGCTCGATTGATTGACGTCCACGTAGATCGGATCCAGCTGCTGCACGGTCGCCAGTGCTGCAGTCTGGTCCGCGGTGACCAGCGCGCCCTGCGTGATGCTGGATTTTCCGATGCGGCCGTTGATCGGCGACACGATGTGGGCATAGGCAAGATTCACCGCGCTGCTGTCGACTGCGGCCTGCGCGCCTGCCACATCCGCCTGCGCCTGGGCCAGCGATGCGATCGCATTATCATTGTCCTGGGCGCTGACGGCATCGATCTTGACCATCTCGGCCGAGCGTCCGGCGGACAGCCGCGCCGCCTCCTGCGTGGCCTGTGCCTTCTGCAGCGTGGCGCGCGCACTGTTCCATTGCGCCCGATAGATCGCATCGTCGAGTTCGTACAGCGGCTGGCCGGCCTTGACGGTGCCACCTTCGGTAAACAAGCGCCGCTTGACGATGCCACTGACCTGCGGCCGCACCTCGGCGACCAGGAACGCGCTGACACGCCCCGGAAGATCGCGCGTCAGCGTGACGGACTGCGGCTTGATGGTGACGACTGTGACTTGGGGCGTCATGCGCCCGGGCGCAGGAGCGCCGTGGGAGCCGCATCCGGCCACTGCGCCAGCGGCCACGACAACACCCGGCCATAGGCCACGAAACGTCTTAGAGACAGGCATGAGGCACCTTGCAGACACGGCGGAATCAGGCGGCGGCGGTGTTATTCGCAGCGAGGCCCGGCCCGCGACAGTGGGGTAAATGAGCGTTCATTCTAGCGGTTGGCCCGGCACCGCACAATGCGTACGACGTGGATACGCGGCTGCGCGGCGCCTTGCCCGCTCTTAAGTCGGGCTGCGCAACGAGAATTGCGGGGAAGGAAGGCGGCGCGGGCTACGCCGCCGGATGGCCGCGTAGCCCGCGCGCTCGGGGGCTTGTTGCGATCAGTCGACGCGGTCGAATGCGGCCAGCGGGTCCTGGTGCAGGTCGATGACGTGGCCCGAGGTATCCACTGTGCACTGCACGCTTGCTATCCGATGATGATCATTGGCATCGCGAGCCGTCAGCGTCAACTCGGACGACTCGCCGGACATGTGGTCATCGATATAACGCGATGCGAGCAGCTTCGGCTGCTTTGGCATCGTGGTGGACAGTTGCGCCATGAAAGCCTTGACGCAGCTATCCATCGCCACTGGGGAATTCGCAGCCACACCCAGCATCGGGGCGGTTGCGAGGCCTGCCGTAATCACGGCGATCTTGATTGAACGTATATTCACGGTGTCAGCTCCATATCGAGAGAGGGGGGATCTCGATGGCCCAACACTAATGCTCTGTTACCGCTTGCTCAAACTACGAATTTTCACGCCAGCGCAACCTGAGCTCACGTCACGCCGCAGCACCGAATTGCTGCAGCATCCAGCCGATCAATTGCCGCACGGCGGGGCGATCCGCATCCTCGGGCCTTGTCACAAGATAGTAGCTTTCGCCGGTCTCCAGTTCGGCATCGAAAAGCTTGGTCAGCGAACCGGCGGAAAACCTGGAGGCCGATAATGGAGTGGACACCAGCGCGATACCGACGCCCTGTTCGGCCGCATGCACCACAGCGGACATGGTATCGAAGCGAATGAGCTGCTTCGGGCGTAACGGGTCGATACCGATATTCGCCGCCCACCGGTCCCACAGATCGGGTCGATGGTTATGGGCGATCAGCGGCTCCTGCGCGAGGTCCGCCACGCTGCGGATACGCGACTGGCGCAGCAAATCGGGTGAGCAGGCCGGCACATAGCTCTGCGGAAACAGCCGGGTCGCCTGCACGTCCGTCCAGTCGCCGTTGCCCACCACAATCGAGACGTCCGAGTCGCTGGCATGGTTCTCGTTGGGCGTGATGTCGGTGGCGATCTGGATGTCGATATCGCCATGCACCGCACTGAAGCTCGCCAGCCGTGGCAACAGCAGCTCACTGGCAAAAAATGGCGGCACCTGCAATCGCACCACCGCGCGGCTGAAGCGCACGCGCAGCTGCTCGGTCACCGATTCAAGGCGTGAAAACACCGCATCGATGTGTTCCAGGTAATGCGCGCCGGCCTCGGTCAATGCCAGGGAACGCGGCCCGCGCTCGAACAGCGGCAGGCCCAGTTCATCCTCCAGTACCTTGATCTGGTGGCTAACCGCCGAGGCGGTCACACACAGCTCATCGGCCGCAGCCTTGAAGCTACCGCGCTTGGCCGCGATATGAAATGTTTTCAAAAACCTTAATGATGGCGTGCGCATATCCTCTACAGAGTGGCCGGTTATCCGGAATGAGCAAGTGACGTGCCAATCGCCCGCGCCCTTGGTTTGCAGGTTAAATGTGACGTGCTTCGAGTCTACGACCTCGAAGTTGCAAATTTCGCACAGCCGGGAGCGGCGCAATGCACCGACAATGAGCGCTGTCGCCTCGGGAGCGAGCACAGCGGCCTGGATAAGGCACCGTAGCACAAGATCACTACAATTTGAGTTATATGGTGTTTCGCTTCCGCGGCCATCGGAACTCAGCTGCGCTCGGATGGTCAACCCTTGTTGGCCTCACGGATCCCCACATGCGTGCATGTTCGACAGTTTGGGAATTGGCACCTGCAAGGCTGCGCTGCGCCGGGCTTACACTGCGAACATGATCTGCAGATTGCATGCTCTGCTGCTGGCGGCCACGGTTGCACTTTCCCACGTGCCCGCCGTGTACGCCGCCGATCCGGCGCCGTTCGACCTCGCAGGTCCGGTCATCGAGGTCACGGTCACGCGCGGCGGCAAGACGCTGCCCGTATCCCAGGTTCCAAACCTTGCAGCCGGCGACCGGCTCTGGATCAAGGCCGATCTGCCGCCGACGCAATCGGCGCATTACATCATGGTGAGCGCATTCCTCAGGGGGGCGACCAATCCGCCGCCGGTGAACTGGTTTTCCCTGTGTGAGACGTGGAGCCGTCATTGCGCACAGGATGGCCTGACCGTCACGGTGCCGCAGGACGCGCAGCAACTGCTGCTGTTCCTGGCGCCGGAAACAGGCGGTGATTACAAGACATTGGTCAACGCCGTACGCGGCCGCCCGGGCGCGTTCGTGCGCGCCTCGCAGGACCTGAACCAGGCCACTTTGGATCGCTCGCGCCTGGAGGCGTACATCGCGGCGATTCGCGCACTCGATCAGGGTGATCGTGCAGGGCTGAAGGATGCCGTGCCGCTGCTGGCGCGCAGCCTGGCGATCAAGGCGGATGAAAAGTGCCTGGACCGCATTGCGGAGGTACAGGCTCCGTGCCTGATGCAGGGCCAGAATTCGCTGATCCTGAACGATGGTCACAGCACATCGATCGTCGAGGCACTCACTACAGGTCCCGCGAGCGATCTTGCCATGGAGGCGAGTTTCACACCGCAGCTCAGCTACGGTTACTACAGTCCGTACATAGCATCGGTGATAGATATAGCGCGCATCCTGGATTCGTTTCACACCGCGCAGTATCAATACATTCCGGCACTGGCGAGCCAGCAGGGCAACAGCCTGGCACTGACGCTCAACACGCCGCCTTCATTCAACAATCCCAAGTCGGTGTTGGTCGTGGCATTGCCGGCGATCGAGCAGTCGCAGCTGCCGCCGCTGCATGCGGTGGATCCCGGCGACATCTACTGTACCCGCAGGACACCGCTGGTGTTGGCGGTGGACGGCGCCCCGCTGGCATTCTCCACTGCCTATGCCCATGACATGACTCTAGGTGTTGTTGCAAAGGACGGCACGGCAATCGACCTGGTCGCGCAGGCCGATGCGCGCGTTGGCGGCTTCGTGGTCGATACCTCTTCACTGTCATCACTGTCGGCAGCCGTGCTGGGCGACAGCATGCACGGGTCACTGCACGGTTACTGGGGATTTGAAGAGTACGATGGCCCCGACTTCCGGCTGGTGAGCGCCGCGGCACAGAAATGGCAGCTGGCATCGGCCGATGAAGCCACACTGATAATCGGCCGCGAAGACACGCTGCAGCTACACGCGGGCAGCTCGAAATGCATCGCCGGCATCAGCGTGAAGGACTCGGCCGCCCGGGCGCTGAAGGTCGATTGGGCGGCGGTGGATCCCGAGACCGTTGAGCTGAAGGTCGCGATGCAACAGGCCAGGCCGGGCGCAGTCACGCTGCTGGTATCGCAATACGGCGGCTCGCAGCCGCAACCGATCCAGCTGCAGGCATATTCCGAGGCCGCGCGCCTCGATGGTTTCACGCTGCATGCGGGGGATTCGCAGGGCATTCTGCGCGGCACGCGGCTGGACGAGGTCGCAGGCCTTTCGATCAAGGGGGTCGCCTTCACGCCGGGCAAACTGACCTCCAACCAGGGAGTGGACCAGCTGCCGATGCTGGCGGCGGATAGCGCGGCCAGCTCGCTGCTGCAGCAGGGCGACGCCGTCAGCGCCCGCGTCGCGCTGAAGGATGGACGGGTGCTGGAGCTGACTTCGTCGGTGGACGCACCGCGACCACGCGTCAGCCTGATCGGCAAGAGCGCGCAGCTGCCGACCACCCGCGGCGGCGGCGGCAATATCCAGCTTGGCAGCCAGGACGAAGTGCCGCAGGACGCGACGCTGACATTTTCGGTGCGCGCCCAGTCACCGACGACCTTCAGCTACGATGAGAAGATAGAGGTCTCGGCGGTGAACAAGTCATCGTCCGCTACCCTGAGCTTCGACAACGGCGGCATCACGCTGGTGGATGCGCAGGTGGCCGTGGCGACGCTCGATCCGGCGCGGACCTTTGGACCTTCCGCGTTCGGACCGTTGCAGTTTCGAATCATCTCGCACGACGCAGCGAGTGACTGGCAGCCACTGGCTACCTTGGTGCGCATGCCAATGCTGAGCGACCTTAAATGTCCCGCGACGCGCGAGCTGGCCTGCAAACTCTCGGGCAGCAATTTGTTCCTGGTTGACTCCGTGTCCAGCAGCCCGCAATTCGACCATGCCGTCCAGGTGCCGGACGGCTTCCCCGGGAGCGGGCTGCCCGTGCCGCGCCCCATCGACGGCCAGCTGTACATCAAGTTGCGCGATGATCCGTCGGTGGTGAACACCACCACTCTCATTGCGCAGCAACTGCCTCCTACCCCGGATGAAATCGCGCGCGCCGAAGTGCGTCATGCCGCCAGCGCCGAGGCCGACGGGGGCAGTGCGAATTCCAGCGTCGCGGCACCGCCATCAGCACCAACCGCAGCGCCAGCAACAGCCCCGGCCGTCGATCCGGCCGCTCATTGAGCGCGCTCAGCTAGCAGCAACAAGGGGCGCGCGCCGCCATCGCGCGCAGCCCGCAGGAGTAGTGGTAGGCCGCCGCGGCGCCCGGGTTCGCGCCAGCGCGGCGGCACCATGGTATTCGAACATTATCAGGTGATCAGATGTCGCGGCTTACCGGCGACATACGCCTCGATATTGTCGATCAGTTGATCGGCAAGGAACTGCATCGCCCCGTCGCTGGCCCAGGCCACGTGCGGCGTGAGAATGAAGTTCGGCATACGCAGCTCGAGCAGCGGATTGCCGTCTTTCGGCGGCTCCTTCGTCAGCACGTCGAAGCCGGCGCCGGCTATCACGCCCTGCGTCAACGCGTCGACCAGCGCCTTTTCGTCCACCAAGCCACCGCGCGAGGTGTTGATCAGGATGGCGGTGCGCTTCATCTTGCGCAGTTCTTTGGCGCCGATCAGGTTGCGCGTGTCCGGCGTCAGCGGCGCATGCAGCGAGATCACGTCGCTTTCGGCCAGTACCTTGTCGAACGGCGTGAATTGCACGTCCGGCATCTTCGGCGGCGCGTGATCGGCGAACAGCACCTGCATGCCGAAGGCACGCGCAATCTTGGCGGTGGCCTGCCCGAGCGCGCCCTCGCCGATGATGCCGAGCGTCGCGCCGAACATGTCGCGGATCGGGTGATCGAAGAAGCAGAACTGGTCGACCTGCTGCCACCTCCCCTTCGCCACGTCGTCGCGATAGGCGAACAGATTGCGCCGCAGCGCCAATATCAGCGCGAAGGCGTGCTCCGGTACCGTGTGCACCGCATAGTTGCGGATGTTCGACACCGCAATGCCATTGGCTCGGCAATAATCGATGTCGATGACGTCATAGCCGGTGGCTGCGACCGCGATCATTTTCAGGCCCACGAGCAGCTTCAGCGTGTCGGCCCGCAGCGGCACCTTGTTGGTGATCGCGATGGTCGCGTCCCGAAGCTTCTGCGGCAATTCGCTCACCGCACTTGCCTGGTACTCCTGCCAGGCGTGCGGAAACGACGGACGTCTAACCTCGGCCTGCAGGCTGGCTCGATCCAGAAATACGACCTTATGCTGCACGCCCGCTCCCCGACCCTATCAGCCCTGCACCGACCCGGATATATGGGCAGCAGCGAACTGCTCCTCCTTGCTGACCTTGCGCTTGGGGATCGGATCGTGTGAACGCCAGTAGTTGGAAGCCGCGCCGACGCCGCTGCCAGGGGTGACCTGGATGCCTATGTCGAGCATCGCCATCTCCGCCCCGGCAATCGCGCCCATCAGCATCAGCTCGTTCAGATCGCCCAGGTGGCCGATGCGGAACAACTTGCCGGCCACCTTGGAAAGCCCCGCGCCCAGGGCGAGGTTATAGCGACGAAACGCGACGTCGATCACGTGCGCGCCGTTGAAGCCCTCGGGCACCAGGACGGCGCTGACGGTATTCGAGTACCACTTCGGCGCCTTGGCGCACAGCTTGAGCTTCCAGCCCTCGGTCACGGCCGCGCGCACACCGGAAGCCAGGTAAGTGTGACGATGGAATATGTTCTCCAGCCCCTCCTCTTCGATGATGTTAAGTGCCTCGCGCAGCCCATACAGCATCGGCAGCGCCGGCGTGTACGGAAAGTAGCCGGTCGAATTGGCCTTGATCATGTCGGCAACATCGAAGTAACAGCGCTTGGATGTTGCGCTCTTCATGGCCGCCAGTGCCTTCTGGCTGACCCCCAGGAAGGCAAGCCCGGCCGGCAACATGAAGCCCTTCTGCGACCCGCAGACCACCAGGTCCACGCCCCATTCATCCATGCGGAAATCGATGCTGCCAAGCGAGCTGACCGTGTCCAGGTACAGCAGCGCGGGATGCTTCGCGGCATCGAGCGCTTTGCGCACGCCGGCGATATCGCTGGTCACTCCGGTGGAGGTTTCATTGTGGCAGGCGAGCACCGCCTTGATCTTGTGCGCCTTGTCGGCCTTCAATATCTGCTCATAGCGCTCGACCGGCACGCCTTCACCCCACTCGACGTCCAGGGCCTCGACGTCGAAGCCCAGGCGCTGCGCCATGTCGATCCACAGATGGCAGAACTGCCCGAAGTTGCTGGCCAGCACCTTGTCTCCGGGAGACAGCGTGTTGGTGAGTGCGGCCTCCCAGGCGCCTGTGCCGGACGATGGGAAGATGAAAACCTGGCCGGTCGTGGTCTTGAATACTTTCTTCAGATCCTTCAGCAGCCCGGTTGAAAGTTCTGGAAACCTGGAGGAGCGATGATCTTCCATCGACACAACCATGGCGCGCTGTACCCGCTCGGGAACATTCGTGGGGCCAGGAACGAACAAAAAATTACGGCCCGGTATACGGCTAGCCATCGCAGCTCTCCTCTCGCTCAGTTACAGAAAACGCACATCCGGAATCATTGACGTCGGCGGCCGTCGATTCTACCTATGCTCCGGAATGCTGCGTCCAGTAACTGCGGACACCCGGTACGTCCACCGACGTCGCGGCTACCCGCGACGCCTGTGCGCGCCAATAAAACCCGCCGCACGGCGTTTAAAACCAATTGCTTGCCTTGGCTTTGCGGCGCCCATCGTGGGCACCTGATGGCACTGGCAGGCGCCCATCCGCCCGCTTGCAAAAAGCACCGTGGTGCGCCAATGCTGGCACGGCGCCGATCAAGCCACCGTTCCGCCAGTGCTAGGATTGCCGTTCCAGCAGCGCGCGAGATGAATCCGTATGAGCGTTCGAGCGCAGGCCATAGCAACCGTCAGGATCGATGAGCCGCACGTACGGGTGACCGAATACCGATTCGCGCCCGGTGCCGAGACCGGCAGGCACCGCCATGGCTACGATTATGTGGTGCTACCGCTGCTCGACGGCAACCTGCTGATCGAACGTCCCGACGGCACCTCGCATGTCACCGAGCTGCACGCGCACCAGCCCTACGCGCGCCGCGCCGGAGTCGACCACAACGTGATCAACTCCAATGCCTTCGATTTTGCGTTCATAGAGATAGAGCTGCTGCGCTAGCCGGCGGCGACCAGGATGACCAACCTGCGCTTCGACGATGTCGACTATCCCGACGGTATCGACTCCGATCCGGGTACGCTCGGCTGGATGCGGGGGGCACCGCCGCCGGCCAATCGGCGCATTCGCTTCGCTGACGATCGCTTCCTCGAGTTCCCGCAGATTCGCTGGTCGTTGTCGCATCTGCGCGAGCTGATGCCGACGGTGTGCGTCTGGCGTGGTGGCATGGCGGCAAGCGATCTGGGCCATGCCGTCGCTGCACGCGAGGCCGAGATCGATCAGATGCAATTCGACAGACTGGACGGCAGGCGCTGCCGCTGGGATCAATCGTTGCCCGACACCTATACCGATGGCATCATCGTCCTGCACCGTGGCCGCATTGTCTACGAACGCTACTTCGGCGCACTGCAGCCGCAGCTGCCGCACGCGTGTTTCTCGGTCACCAAGTCCTATGCCGCAACCCTTGCCGCGGCACTGCTGCACGAGGGCGTACTCGACGAGTCGCGCCCGATGCCGCATTACGTGTCCGAACTCGCCACCAGTGCGTACGCTGATGCCACCCTGCGCGACGTGCTCGACATGCAGGTCGGGGTCGCGCATTCGGAGCTGTATTCCGACCCGGCGACCCAGTTCTGGAATTACGCCCGTGCCGCCGGCTTCTGCCCGCGCGCGCCCGACTATCGCGGACCCGGTGGGCTGCATGAGTACCTGGTCGGACTGCGCAAGCAAGGCCTGCACGGTGACGCCTTCACGTATAAGTCGGTTAACACGGAAGTGCTGTGCTGGGCGATGCAGCGGGTGACCGGTGCGCCGCTAGCCGAGCTGCTGTCGCAGCGTCTGTGGTCGCAACTCGGCTGCGAAGAGGATGCGTACATCAGTGTGGATCCGCTCGGTGCCGCGATGGGCGGCGCCGGTCTTGCCGCCACATTGCGCGACCTGGCACGCTTCGGCGAGCTGCTGCGCTGCGAGGGCGCGCACGGCGATCGCCAGCTGATTCCGGCGGCGGTGATCGCCGACATCCGGCGCGGCGCCGATCGGGCGAAGTTTGCCAAGGCCGGCTATACGCTGTTGACCGGCTACTCCTACCGCAACATGTGGTGGGTGACACATAACGAGCACGATGCCTTCGAGGCACGCGGCATTCACGGCCAGCGCCTGTATATCGCACCGTTGGCGCAGCTGGTGGTGGCACGCTTCGCCTCGCACCCGATCGCTCGCAGCGCGGCGAATGACCCAATCACGATGCCGGCGCTGATCGCGCTCGGCCGCCTGCTCGGCGGCCGCTGAGCCTCGAACACCGCCAGCGCCCGCGCGCTTCGGCTGACGGGCGGCGGCCCGGGCGGCGTGCTGGCGGCTGGCGCACCGGTCTGCGCCGCGAATTTGCTGCGCACGGTTTCCATGGTGTCGGCGGTATATCATCCCCGGCGCCGCGCGGCCGCAGCAGCCTTAAGCGTCACGACAGCGGGGACTCATGGTTTGGGATGGCATCACGCGACGCGAATTCATCGACGGCATTGCCTGCGTCGTCGCTGCGGGCGTCGCGGGCACCGCGGGCATCGCCAGGGCCGCACTGGGCCGCGCCGAGGACATGGCCGCAGCCTATCCACCCGGGCGCACCGGCTATGTCGGCAGCCGTCCGGCGGACTTTGCCGTTGCACATGGCATACGCGATGGCCGCCGCTACCAGATCGATGCGCGGCTGGTCGCAGAGCACTACGACATCGTCATCATCGGCGCCGGCATCGGCGGACTGGCCAGTGCGCACTATCTGCACCGCTGGCGTCCGACGGCGCGCATCCTGATCCTCGACAATCATGACGAATTCGGCGGCCACGCACGTCGCAACGAGTTCAATGTCGACGGCCGGCTGCTGCTCGGCTATGGTGGCAGCGAATCCATGGATTCCCCGCGGCTGCGCTGGACGCGCGTCGCGCGCGAGTGCGTGGCATCGCTGGGCGTGTCCCTGGACCGCCTGGAGCAGGCCTTCAACCTCGAGCTGTACCCCGGGATGGGGCTTTGCTCGGGATTGTTCTTTCGGCGCGAGATTTACGGCGAGGATCGCCTGGTAACCGGCGATCCGGTGCGCTCCGTTCCCACCGATGTGCCGGCAGCTCGGCACAACGCGCGGCCGGCCGTGACCTTCATCGCCGATTGTCCGCTGAATGATTTACAGAAGGCGCGAATGGTCGGGCTGTATACCGATCGGCGCGATGTACTGAGCGGCCACAGTCACGCCGAGAAGCTCAAGGTTTTGAGCTCGACCTCGTATCGTGAGTACCTGAGCCGATACTTTGGCCTTGACCAGCAATGCCTGGCGATGTTTGACGGGCGCACACTGGATCTGTTTGCGTGCAAGGCCGTTGCAGTCACCTCGGTGGATGCCTGGGTGTGCCAGTACCCGGGCTTCCAGGGACTCGGCCTGCCGCTGCCGGCGGAAGCGGCCGAATGGGAAGAGCCGTACATCAATCATTTTCCCGATGGCAACGCCTCGTTGACGCGGCTTTTTGTCAGGCAGCTGATTCCTGCGGCGGCGCCGGGCCACACCATGGATGACATTGTCACCGCGCCATTCGACTATGCCCGCTTCGATCAGCCCGATCAGTCGGTGCGAATGCGGCTGTCGTCAACCGTCGTGGCGCTGGCCAACAGCCGCAACGGCGTGGACCTGATGTATGCCCAGGGCGAGAAGCTCACGCGCATCTCCGCCTCGCACGCCGTGTATGCCGGCTATTCGGCCATGATGCCCTATATCTGCGCCGATCTGGGCGCGGCGCAACGCACACAGCTGTCACGCCAGGTGCGCGCACCCATGGCTTACGTGAACGTCGCACTTCGCAACTGGCACGCGTGGGTCAAGCAGGGTGTGCACTACGTCAACAATCCGTCCGGCTTCTACTGCGTCCTGAAACTCGACTACCCGGTGAGCCTGGGCAGCTACCGCTGTCCTACCCACCCGGATGAGCCAATGATCCTGCACCTGGTGCATGTGTCATGGCCGGATGGTCCGATTATCGACCTGCGCAGCGCCTGGCGCGCCGGCCGTGCATTGCTGTACGCGCGCACTTTTGCGGAATTTGAATTCCATGCGCGCGATGAACTCACCCGCATCCTGGGGCCCGGCGGCTTCGATGCCGATCGCGACATCGCCGCAATTACTGTCAATCGCTGGGGCCACGGCTATGCCTACGAGCCGACCTCGCCGTTCGACTCGCCGGCGGATCGCGACACCGCGCCGAGCAGCGCGCGCGTCGGGCACATACATTTTGCCGGAACCGATGCCGCCTGGGTCGCGTACGCCGACCGGGCAATCGATACCGCGCACCGGGTTGCGGGCGAGATCGCCGGCTAGCCCCGATATTGGCCATGGCCGTGGCAGCGAAGCGTATGATCCTGCACATCTGAAATGCACGCGGATTTGCCCAGACAATCGCGCTGCAGCGCGCCTTCGCCCTTCGACCGTTCAGTCAGTAGATTCCGAGCGCCAAACCTGCGGCGATCGTGGCGCCCAGTTGCTCGCAGCGCGCCAGATCGATCGCGCTGATCGTCTTGGGCTTCAGAATCTCCTCCGGCGTCTGCGCCTGCGTACACACGATCAATGGCGCGGCGATCGGCTTGAGACGCCAGCCGGTCGCGATACGCTCGATCTGGCGCCCCGCATTGCTGCCATCGCTGCCGGCGCAGATGACGCTCGCGTATGGGCGACCCTGCAGCCGTTCCAGCACCGGGTAATAGCTGCGGTCGAAGAAATCCTTCATCACACCCGACATCGCGGCGAGATTCTCCGGGCAGACGAACAGATAACCATCCGCCGCCAGCAGTTCCTGCGGTCCGGCTGCGGCGGCGGCTTCCAGGCGCATCGCAACTTCCGGCTCACGGGCGCTGCCGGTAGCGGCGGCCTGCGCCAACTGCAGGCTGCCGCCGGTCAGCGTGTGATAGACGATAAGAAGGGTTTTCATCCGCGCTTCGCCGCTGGAAATTGATCATAGCAGGGCACGGCCCTTGTCAAATCATGCTCAAACCGTTGATTATCACGCATGAACGCGATCCCGACCGCTGAGGCCCGACAGTCCGACCATTCCTTCGTAGGCCATCCGCGCGGGCTCGCCTATCTCGCCTTCGCCGAAGGCTGGGAGCGCTTCTCTTATTACGGCATGCAGACGCTGCTGGTGCTGTACATGGTGCGCCAGCTGCTGCATCCGGGGCACATGGAACGTATTGCTGGCTTCGGCCCCTTTCGAGCCGCCCTGGAGCGCGCCTACGGAACAACGTTGTCGACCGTCGCACTCGCCTCGGCGATCTTCGGCCTCTATACCGGGCTCGTCTACCTGACCCCGATCGCCGGCGGCATCATCGCCGATCGCTGGCTCGGCAGGACTCGAACGGTCACGATCGGCGCGCTGCTGATGGCGGCCGGCCATTTTCTGATGGCCTTCGACGTGTCGTTCCTGATTGCGCTGCTGTGCCTTCTGACCGGGGTCGGCTGCTTCAAGGGCAACATCGCCAGCCAGGTCGGAGCACTGTATGGGCCGGGCGATCTGCGGCGCGCTGATGCGTTCCAGATTTACTTTCTGTTCATCAATGGCGCCGTCATCATCTCGCCGCTGATCACCGGCACCCTCGGAGAGCTCTACGGATGGCATTACGGCTTCGGCGCCGCCGGGGTCGGCATGCTGATCTCGCTCGCGATCTACCTGTACGGGCGTAAATGGCTGCCGCCGGATTCAGCCGCGGCTCGCGCCGGATCGGCTGCCCGGCCGCGCCTGAGCCGCGACGAGCGCATCGCCGTCATGGTGCTGGTCCTGCTGTTGCCGATCCTGGCGATCGGCGCCGTTGGCAATCAGCAGATCTTCAATGCCTACCTGCTATGGGTACCGGCCAACGTCAACATGGTGTTCTTCGGTCGCACCTTGCCGACGACGTGGCTGATTACGCTGGACGCGATTGTTTCGATCTCCTCGCTGCTCGCAGCGCTGGCCTTCTGGCGCCTGTGGTCGAGACGCTTCAAGGAGCCCAGTGAGGTCGTCAAGATCATCATCGGTATGAGCCTCAGCGCCGCGGCGCTGCTGTCGCTTACCATCGCAGCGACCATCAGTGCAGTCGGCCACAAGGCCGGCATCGGCTGGGTACTGATTTTCGAGGTGATGAACAGCATCGGCTTCGCCAACGTTTTCCCAGTCGGCCTGGCGCTGTATGCGCGCGCATCCCCCAAGGTGATCGCAGCCACTATGATCGGTGTGTATTACCTGCACCTGTTCCTGGGCAACAACCTGGTCGGCTGGCTCGGAGGGCTGCTGGAGCGCATGCCGGGTACCGAGTTCTGGTCGCTGCACGCAGCCCTGGTCGCAACTGCCGCCGTCCTGATGCTGGTCGTGTGGCGGCTGTTTGGACACCTGCTCGCCCCCACCGGTGAGAAATCGCGCTGACGGGGACTCGACGTGCGCAACTCACTGATGCGGTGCCACCTCCATGTCGCCTCTTCGTTCTGCCTTCGTATCGTCCTCGGGTTATCGGTGCTGGTTGGATGCAACTGGAGAACGAGTTCACCGACAGCTACCGCACGCTGCTTATCGACTTACGCGCACGACTGGGTCCGAATGCGCTGATCATCGTCATTCAGCCGGCCCCCGGGCAGAACGCTGCGAACCAGAAAGTGGCGCAGATCGTTGAGTCACTGCGCTCGGCAGGTGACCCGCGGCTGTATCAATTGCAGTTTCCGCAGCTGCAGCTGACGGGCTGCGATTTCCACCCCAACCTCTCTGACCATCGCCTCATGGGCGCTACGCTGGTGAAATTCATTGTATCACGGCGGCGAGGAACTGCACTGGAGACCGTGCCCGGGAAATCGTGCCCGTTGTTCGCAGCGGCGCCGCTGATGCATACTTGGATGGCCCGACGCCTCAGTTCAGCAATGCACGGACCACGACCATGACCAAGTCAATGCGGCTCGGACTTCTTGTCGGCGCGCTGGCGGCGGCCTGCGCCGTGGGGGCTGACCAGCCGGGCATCAACGATCTGCCTGACGTCAAGGAGGGCCTATGGGAAAGCAGCACGATGATGCCTGGCACGATGGACAAGCCGATGCACACGACCATGTGCACCAGCAACGCCGTCAGCCGGAAGATGTACGAGGATTCCCACAACAGCGCGAACAGCGTGTGCAAGCAGATTCACTCGGAACGCACTGGTTCGGTGATCACCCAGGAAACCGAATGCAACTTCAGCGGCAAGGTGACCCGCTCCAGGTCGGTCACCACGCTCACGGGCAACACCGGAATGAAGATCGAGACGCGAAAAGCCGATAATTCGATCGAGAGCGTCATCGAGATGAAGTGGGTCGGCGTGTGTCCGGCCGGCATGAAACTCGGGGATGTCACCGGGCCCGATGGCAAAGTGATAATGAACGCCATGGCTCCGTGAGCCATGGGCAAGTGCGCGCTCGCGCCATGGAATCGTCGGGCGGACGGGCCTATGACTTGATGAAATCGACGAACGCGCGCAGCGGTGCCGGCAACAGCCGGCGACCGGGATAGTAGAGAAAAGGCCCGGAGAAGGGCTGCCACCACGGTTCAAGCACCGGCTCGAGCGCGCCGCTGTCGAAATGGGGGCGCAGCCAGTCCTCAAACAGATGGATGACGCCGGTACCGGCAATGGCGGCGTCGACCGCAAGATCGGTGGCGGCACCGGCCTGCACGATCAGTGGACCGGAAGGGTCGACCCGCACCACCTCGCCTTTGCGCTCGAACTCCCACACTGTCATCGCGCCGCTGCTGAAGCGGCCGCGCACGCAGGCATGACTGAGTAGATCGCGCGGGTGGCTGGGCCGCCCATGCCGATCGAGATAAGCGGCAGACGCCGCGGTCGCGAAGCGCTGCACGCGCGGCCCGATCGGCACGGCGATCATGTCCTGCTCCAGCCGTTCGAGGTAGCGAATGCCTGCATCGCAGCCGGCCGCGAGCACATCGACAAAGCTCTCGTCGGCGATAACCTCCAGCCGGATGTCGGGATAGGCGGCGAGGAAGCGCGGCACGATCGCGGGCAACGCCAGGCGAGCGGCGCTGACTGGAACATTGAGCCGCAACGTGCCGGCCGGCCGGTCGCGCAAGCCACGCACCGCATCGAGCGCTGCTTCCACCTCATTGAGCGCCGGTGCCAGCCGGTCGAGCAATCGCTGCCCGGCTTCGGTCGGGACCACACTGCGCGTCGTCCGGTTCAGCAGCCTCAAACCCAGCTGGGTTTCGAGCCGACGCACAGCCTCACTGAGTCCGGAGGCACTGCCGCATCGTGCGGCGTCTGGGCTACGGCGCCATGCAACTCGCGGGGCCCGGCGTGTTCGGGCCACCCAAGGATCGGGCCGCGGCGCTGGCCGTGCTGCGCGAGGCCGTTGCCAGCGGTGTGAACCACATTGATTCCGCGGACTTCTACGGCCCCCATGTCACCAACCAGATCATCCGCGAAGCGCTGCACCCTTATGCCGATGATCTGCTGATCATCACCAAGCTTGGCCCCCGGCGCGGCGCGGATGGCTCATGGATCCCAGCGTTCTCGCGCGCAGAACTGACGCAGGCGGTGCACGACAATCTGCGCAATCTGGGCCTGGATGTGCTTGATGTCGTGAACCTGCGCAGCATGCTGGATATACATCACCCCGCCGAAGGCTCGGTCGAGGCGCCGCTCGCGGTACTGGTCGAACTACAGCGACAGGGCCTGGTGCGTCACATCGGGCTCAGCAATGTCACTGCCATGCAGGTCGAACACGCACGCCGCATGTGCGAGATCGTCTGCGTGCAGAACCACTACAACCTGGCACATCGCGCCGACGACGTACTGATCGACGAACTGACCCGCCAGGGGATCGCGTACGTGCCGTTTTTTCCGCCCGGAGGATTCACACCGCTGCAGTCATCTGTGCTGTCGGACGTTGCGACGCGGCTCGGGGTCACGCCAATGCAGGTTGCACTCGCCTGGCTGCTGCACCGCAGCCCCAATCTCCTGCTGATCCCCGGAACCTCGTCCGTTACCCACCTGCGCGAAAACCTGGCCGCCGGTCAGTTGACACTGTCGCCGCAAACGCTGGCGGAGTTGGATACGATCGCCATTGAACTGAACCGGAGCGCCAGTGACATCAAGACAACTTGAAGCCGTCGTACGCAGCAGAACACCCCTTTATGAAGGATTTCTGCGGGTGTATCGGTATGACTTCGACGTCGAACAATACGGCGGAGGTATCAGGCGCACTACGTGGGAAATAATGGAGCGTGGCAATGCGGTCGCGGTACTCGGCCATGATCCAGGCCGCGACGAGGTCGTGCTCGTCAATGAGTTTCGCCCTGGCGTCATGGTAGCCGGTGACTACCCTTATCGGGATAATCTGGTCGCAGGCAACATCGAAAGCAATGAGACCGCGCTAGAGGCCGCGGTTCGAGAGATGCACGAAGAGGCAGGTCTTGTGCTGAGCAATCCGATTCTCATTCATTCGGGCGCCTACGTCAGCTCAGGTGGCACATCCGAGAAGATTTCCATTGTCTACGGCACAGTGGACACGAGTCTCGCTGGGGGCGTTCATGGCAATGCGACGGAGAATGAGGACATCCTGACGTGTGTTCTGCCGGCAAAGGTGTTCATCGAGCGCGTGCGGAATGGCGATATCAACGATCTGAAGACGCTCGTCGCCGGCTACTGGTTCGCCGAACACCAGGCTTCGAGCTAGAAGCCGGTTAACGTAGTTCCTTGCGAATGACGAGCTCCGATGCTGACCACACCTGCCGACTGGCTCGATGGTGCGTTTATCGCTGGTGACGCCAGCCGATGCGGCTATTCTCACAAAGTGGCGTCGGATGCGAGCCGCAATAGCTTTCAAGCGGACTGAACACGGTGAACACGGATGCGTTCTCGGGGAGAGGTTTCCCAATGGCTTTTGAACGCCGCGCTGAACGCGCTCTCGGATTTGTAGCCTAGAGCGGGAGCAATAGATGAAATGGGCTCACCGGTATCCCCCATTCGTCTCGCAGCCAGCGTCATCCGCCATTGTGTCAGGTAACCCATCGGCGACTTTCCCACCGTCGCTTTGAAGGTCTGCGCGAAAGCGGTTCGTGACATCCCGACGGGAATCGAAAATACCGCTGGCGCGCACTAGCCTTTTGAAATCGTGAAGTTGCAAGCGCGAAGGGCGCTGCGTGCGATTATTGTGTGAACAACACCGTCATACCAGCCAACGCCAGCCAATGCGTTCCTTGGGGGCGAGCGAGAGAACGGTCCTCAATGACGCGAAGGCGACGGTGGCGAACGCGAGTTCGGCGCAAGTCAATCGCTGGCGGCGGACTTACGGCACCCTTGCAGTCTGTATCTAATACATATATTATACGTATATGGGTTCGAAGTTCGATCCCGACAAGGACGCAGCCAATATCGTCAAGCACGGCCTGTCGCTGGTTGAGGGCGAAGGTGTACTGAACGATCCGCTAGGTCTGACAGTGGAGGATGATTCCTCCGCAGGAGAGTCTCGCTGGATCACAGTCGGGAAGAACGCCGGCGGCGAAATATTGGTGGCTGTTTGGACCGAGCGCGACGACGGCGAGCGCCTGATCTCGGTGAGACGAGCTACTGCGAAGGAGCGAAAAGATTATGAAGGCTGAGAACGATTTTTCCAAAGGGCGGCGCGGGCAAGCGGTGCCAACGAAGGGAAAGACGCGCATCACCATCTACATCGACGATCAGATCGTCGCTGCATTCAAAGCGGAGTCGGTGCGGACGGGTATCGGATATCAGACGCTTATCAACGAGGCGCTCGCGCAGCACGTAGGCACGGCCGAAAAGCCGATCACAGCCGAGCAGGTTCGGAAGATTGTTCGCGACGAGCTAGCGCACGCTCGCTGACTGTACCGACCTGCCGCGGCGGCCCGTTGAATGCCTGCTTCAAGAATTTGATTAAATGGCATAAATGCCATTATTTATGGCATGAAAACAACCATTGATTCAGCTGGACGTATCGTGGTTCCCAAGTCCTTACGCCAGGCACTTAACTTAAAGCCCGGGCAGGCGCTTGAGATACGTGCCGGGGACGGACGGCTTGAAATCGAGGTCGCCGCCACCCCGATGAGTTTGAAGAAGAAGGGTAAGGCCGTAGTCGCAATCCCAGAGATCGAACTGCCCACGCTCACGGCTGATACGGTACGCGAGACACTTGAGCAGATCCGTAGGTGAAGGCTGCCGACACCAGCGTAGTGGTTGCTGCGTTTGCGTCGTGGCACGAACACCATAACCGAGCCCTCGATGCTCTCCATCGCGGATTGCACTTGATCGACCATTGCGCGCTCGAAACTTATTCCGTTCTGACTCGGCTGCCGCCTCCACACCGATGTCCGAGTAAAGTGGTTCGCGATTTTCTTAGGCTGCGCTTCGACGAGCCATCTCTCCGCTTGGACGCTAAGGCGTACAAGGCTTTTGTGTTGGAATTACCAGAACATGCGGTAGCAGGCGGGAGCGCCTACGACGCACTGGTTGCTGCAACGGCTGCAGCTCACGGAGCGGTGCTCATTACGTGCGACCGTCGCGCGGCGTCGGTGTATGAAGCATATGGGATCCGAGCCACATATCTCGGCTGATCTACGAGGCCGGCTTGCGACTTGCCCGCACTCGGTCAACAGCGGCTATTCAAGGGCGTAAGATGACCGCTCCATAGCGGGCTTTCGTGGAATGGCCGCTTAGGATCGCACGGCCGGATCGTCGATCGGTTCGAGACCGCCAATTGCGCTCACCCAAGTTGGTGAGCGCCATGGGTGTGTAGTGCGCCATCACGTTGACCAGTAAGGCTTGCATTGGTCCGCGAATGTTGCGCGGTCACAGAAGGATAGTCCAATCATGATCTCTCGCATCCGACTCGTTCGAGCCCTGGAGATTCTTGATTCACGCGGTACGCCGACCTTACGCGTAGCGGTCTATCTAGAGAATGGCGTTGTCGGTGCCGCATCGGTGCCCTCCGGAGCCTCCACCGGCGAGAACGAGGCGGTCGAACTTCGGGATGGGGATGTTGGCCGCTATGGCGGCAAGGGTGTGCGGCGGGCCGTCGCCAATGTTAACGACATCATCGCACCGCGGCTCGCCGGGGGTGACCCCACGCAGCAGACCCAACTGGATCGCCTGATGATTGAGATCGATGCCACGGCCAATAAGTCCAAGCTGGGCGCCAATGCGATTCTGGGTGTTTCACAGGCTGTGGCGCGTGCCGCCGCCATATCCAGCGGGCTGCCGCTCTACGTCTATCTCGGCGGCGCAGGCGCGCGGCACCTGCCGGTGCCGATGATGAACGTGATCAACGGCGGCAAACATGCCGATTCCAGTCTCGACTTTCAGGAGTTCATGATCGTGCCGCGTGGCGCACCGACCTTCCGCGAGGCGTTACGCTACGGCGCCGAGACTTTTCAGGCACTCAAGAGCCTGCTGCATGAGCGAGGTCACAGCACTGCGGTCGGCGATGAAGGCGGCTTCGCCCCGCAGCTCAAAAGTAACGAAGAGGCATGCGAATTGATCGTCACTGCGATCGAACGGGCGAAATATCGCCCTGGCGAGGATATCGCGATCGCGCTCGACCCGGCGGCTTCCTCATTCTTTGAGAACGGTAAGTATCGTCTGACCCGCAGCCGTCAGGGCGACAAGAGCTCTGACGAGATGACCGCGCTGTATTCCAGCCGGGTCGATCGCTTTCCGATCATTTCGTTGGAAGATGGCCTCGCAGAGAACGATTGGGAAGGCTTTCGCCGGCAGACGGCCGCCCTGGGCAGACGCATTCAGATTGTCGGTGACGACCTGCTAGTTACCAATCCGGTTTACATCCAGCGTGCTATTGCCGAGAAGAGCTGCAACGCCGCCCTTATAAAGCTCAATCAGATCGGCACCGTGACCGAGACCATCGACGCTATCCATTTGTGCCGCAAGGCGGGTTGGGGCTTTGTCATCTCGCATCGCTCCGGGGAAACGGAAGACAGCTTCATCGCCGATTTCGCCGTTGCCATGGATGGAGGACAGATCAAGACCGGCTCGCTGTGTCGTTCCGAGCGCATCGCCAAATATAATCGGTTGCTGGAGATTGAGGAGGAGCTAGGCCATGCGGCGATGTTCGGTCCCTAAGCACCGACATCGGCCCCTCAGTTGTGGCCTATGCGTTTCTCTGAAGCAATGTGCGCTGAGGAGATGGCATACCTCCCGGAACCGCCACGCTCGCGGCTGATGATGCCTGCGCTATAACCGGTCGGTCGGCGTAGGTGCGCCTCGCGCTGTCCGACTTCGTGCAGGAGGACGGTGCCGAATGAAACCAATCGCCATCTTTATCGGTGCGGGCTCAGGAGCTTTGCTGCGCTGGTGGCTGGGCTCGTGTTGCCCAAAGTTGACTGGTGTTGCCTGAGAATGGAGCGGGTGATGGGAATCGAACCCACGTTAGCAGCTTGGGAAGCTGCAGTTCTACCATTGAACTACACCCGCGGCGGCCGCTGATTCTATTAGCGTCTGCGACGCATCGGCAACTATCCGGCGGTCAACTCGGCTACTGGGTAGCGCCGCTGTCGTTGCTGACCATGAGGCTCGAGACGTTCACCGGCTCGAAGTCTGCCAGGGTGAGATTCGTCAGACACGACAGGTCGGCGTCGTTCCAGCGAGCGTCCGGCGTGCCGATCAGGCCTCCGCTGTCGCCGTTATCGGCCAGAATAATTCCATAGTTTCGAAATGCGGTGATGATGATCGCCGCCTGTGGGCTGCTGCCCGCACAGGCGGGAGTTACCACCGAGGCCTTGAGTCGGTAGATCTCACCCGCGGGTCCGGTCATCGTACAGCTGGCTGGAGGCGAGGACTGCGAGATCTCGCTCGCGGTGGCAATTGCACCGCCCCCTGCTGCCGTGCAGCTTCCAACGCCCGCGGTCTCAGTGGCGGGCCAGACCCAGTAGTCGAGCATGTGATTGAGCGTGAAGCGTGTCGGGTGGGCGATCGTGCCATTCGGTGAAGCGGCTGTGCCGGTGCCGATCACTTCGTCGGCATTGACGAGCAGCGGGGCTACCGGCAGACCGGCAGCATCGGTGGTGCCGTTGCCCTGCGGCGTCAGTGCGTTCGACGTTACATTGGGCCAGAGCGCGTTCGAGGAATCGGTCCAGGAGCCACCCTGGTAGATTCCCTGCCACATCTCGTACAGCGCCGGCTCGTTGCCACCGCCCGCCTCGAGATACACCAGCACGTGCCGATCTCCGGTGGAGTTGCTGGTGCCTTCCACCGGAGCGTTCGCAGGGATTGGAGCGGCGGTAAAGTACGACTGATATACGGTCGTCATCACCGCTACATCGGCCTGGTTATAGGGCACCTCTATCGCCGGGATGCCGTTCGGAAAAGGCGCGTTCGATCCGTTGCCAAAGAATGGCTTGATCGACGCGGACAGATAGCCACTATAAACAGCCGCCGCCGGCGAGGCGTCCACAGGCAAGCTGGTCGAAGCGGCATCCACGCGATGATGAAAAATCGATGTTGACGGAATTATCTGCGCCAGGAACCCGTTGTTGCCATTGATCGCGATGCTGATCTGCTGACTGGCCTGCGCATGGGCGCTGTCGGTGACGACAATCAGCGGACTGAAGGTGCCTTGCCCGCCAATTTGTGTGCTGCTGATCGCCCCGGTCGGCGGACTGAGCGACATGCCTTCAGGCAATGGCGGGTAATCCGCACTGGCGCTCACCGTCCAGGTGTAAGGCGGCGATCCGCCCCTGGCCGCTATCGTGCAGCCGACGTACGCGCCGCCCTGGGTGCCGCCGGGACACGATGAGGTGGCAATTGTCAGCGCAGTGCCGGAGCCGCCGCCGGAGCTGCTGCTACTGCTACTGCTGGAAGTCGAACTGCTGCCGCCACTGGAGCTGCCGCTACTGGAGCCGCCGCCACTGGAGCCGCCGCCCGCGCTCGCTCCACTGCTGCTGCTGCTGCCGCCGCCGCCGCCGCCGCCGCCGCCGCCACATGCGGCCACTGCCAGGCACACGAGTGCGAGCAGCAGCTTGAGCGATGACTTTGAGTGGCACATGGAATGACGTTATAGCCTCTATGCATTGACATTAGAAAATGTCGCGCTCGGGCGACGAGCGGCGCCCGGCGGCGCGGAAGTAACCGCATTGTTATCGGCGTGAGACTGACATTGTTACCCCGCGCGGTCACGATAGCTCGCAGGTCGGCGCATGACTTGAGTCGACTTCACACACGCGAATATTAAGGAGCTCTCTGCATGCGAATCCTGCGGCGTTCGATCGCGCGCCACGTGCCTTCAGTCCTTGCGGCAGCCGCATTGGGTGTTGCCGCTGTTGCGCACGCGCAAAGTATCACGACCCCCTCCGATGACAGCCTTACATGGCATGGCATTACGCTCTACGGCACCATCGATATTGGTCTGCAGTACGAATCCCACGGCGCGCCGCTCAGCGATTACTACACGCCAGGGAGCACCAATACCATTCGGATAAACGGCCACGAATCAGTACTCGGCGCGACCAGCAGCAACTTGAGCCAGACGAAGATCGGCTTGCGCGGCCTGGAGCCGATCGCGGGAGACTGGTCCGGGGTGTTCGCGCTGGAGACCTGGTTCAATCCGCAGGCCGGAGTGCTGTCGGATTCGCTGAAATCACTGACGTTGAACAATGGCCTCGCCCCGGCCCAGCAATCCACCAATAATGACGGTGCCAGTGCCGGCCAGGCGTTTCAGATTGGCTACGTCGGCCTGAGCTCGAACAGCTTCGGCACCCTGACATTTGGCCGCCAGCAGAACTTGGTGGCAGACGGCGTCAATGCGCTCGATCCGAACCAGGCTGCGCCGGCGTTTTCGCTGCTCGGAGCATCCGGAATCTATGCGGGCGCCGGTAGTAACGAGGACAAGCGCCTGAATTCGACCCTGAAGTATCGCCTCGGTATTGCCGATACGGTTCATCTCGGCCTGCTGTACAAATTCAACCAATCCAACGGTAGCGCCGGCAGCATGGCCTACCAGGCGAACATCGGCGCCCAATATGCCGGCCTTGCGATCGACGGCTACTACTCCAGGGTCAATGATGCGATTTCGGCGGCTGCACTCAGCGCTGCGCAGCTGACCGGATTGGCGAAGCTGGGCTTAGCGTCCAGCAATTCCGTGGCGGCGACCATCTCCGACAACACGACCTACGCGCTCATGGCCTCGTACAAGATCGCCCCGGTTCCGCTGAAGCTGTACGCCGGTTACGAGCATATTCAGTATGCCAATCCGGTGCACGATGTGAGCGCGGGCACCGCCGGCCTCGGCGGCTACCTACTGGCCTATGTCAATAACACTGCCTATCCCGATGACAAGAAGCTCGATATCTACTGGGGCGGCGTGCGCTACAGCGTCATTCCGAAGCTGGATATCACGGCGGCCTATTATGGCTATCGCCAGAACGCCTATGGCACCGGCACCCAGGCGGGCTGCTCGACCAACGCGCACTCGACCTGCAGCGGCAGCTTCGGGGCCTATTCGCTCGACTTCGACTATCGATTTACCAGGCGCCTGGACGCTTACGCAGGTGCCATGCACAGCAGCGTATCGGATGGTCTGGCAAGCGGTTTCCTGTTCACCAGCAACATCAATCCGACCATCGGCCTGCGCTTCGTGTTCTGATATGTAACCGCGCCCCACCGTCAGCGCGGCGCCGTCGCCGTGCTGTCTTAGTGCGCGCCCTTCACCGCGGTACCCATCACTTCGAAGCGCGCGCCGCGCACCAGCTTGTCAACGCCGATGAACGCGCGCGCCGGGAAGTGTCCGTGGAAGTACGTACGGTAAATATCGTTGAAGGCGCCATACAGGGCAAGGTCGGTGCAGAAAATCTGCACGCTGACAAAATCATCCATCTTGTAGCCGGCCCCTTCGACCGTGTGCTTGACGGCCTCCATCACCAGCTTCGCCTCCTCCGCTGCATCGTCCGGCACATGTGCGGTTTTCATATCGCCCAGCGTCTTCGGATCAAGTCCGAGGGTACCCGCCACATACAGCGCATTGCCGGCCTGCACCGCATCGCTGAACGGCAGCTGTGATCTTGCGGCCGTTGGCTCCAGCACCACGTAGTTGCGATCCTTGTCGGCCGCGGACAGCGCCAGCGGCGCGAGCATGCCGGCCGCGATCATCATCACCCTGGCAATGGTCTTCATGTCCTGTATACCTCGGATGCAATGGGCAGCCATCTTAGCCTATCCGCCACCACGGCCGATGCACGCCGTCAGGTAAGCGCGGATTGCCCCTGGCCGATCGACAATGCCTGGCGCTGCCGGATGCGCGCCGCGTCCATCAGCATGCGCCCGGCCCAGCGATAGACGTTGTTTTCCTTGATGGTACGGCGCATCAGCTGCATGCGTGCCCGCCGCTGTTCGCGCGGCATCTCGATCGCACGCCGGATCGCGGCCGCGGTCTCGCCGACGTCAAACGGGTTGACCTGGATCGCCTCGACCAGCTCGCGCGCGGCGCCGGCGAAAGTGCTCAGAATCAGTACCCCGTCCTCGTCGTCGCGCGCGGCGACGAATTCCTTGGCCACCAGGTTCATGCCGTCGTGCAGGCTGTTGACGATGCAGAAATCGGCGGCCCGGTACAGCTCGAATACCTGCTCCGGCGGCTGGTGCCTGCCGATCAGCACGATCGGCTTCCAGTCCACGGTCGCATAGCGCGTGTTGATGCGCTCCACCTCGGTCAGCGTTGCATGCTGCAGCGCCTTGTAGGCCGCCAGCTTGCTGCGCGAGGGGGCTGCGATCTGCAGCAGCGTGACCTGCCCGCGCAGCCGCGGATTCTGCTCCAGCAGCAGTTCCAGCGCCAGGCAGCGCTCGATCACGCCTTTGGTGAAGTCCCAGCGCTCCACGCCCAGGCCAAGGATCACATTCTCGGCGATGCCGTAGCGCTCGCGCACCAAACGGCGCGACACCTGCACTTCCGGCAGCGCCTGCAGCCAGCGCGGCGGCCATTCGATCGATATCGGGTAGGCTGCGACGTGGCAGATGTGGCCCTGCAGCGCCACCGTCATGCGCTCGTGATCGACCTGGCACTCGATGAAGCGGTCGAGCGTCGCCAGGAAATTCTGGCAGTGATAGAGCGTATGAAATCCCAGGATATCCGCCATCAGCATGTGCGACAGCATCTCGTGCTTCCACGGACAGACACCGAAAGTCTCGACGTTGGGCCATGGAATGTGCCAGAACAATACGATGGTCGCCTTCGGCCGCCGCGCGCGCAGGTAGCCGGGCAGCATCGCGAAGTGAAAGTCCTGGATCAGGATCACCGGATCGTCGGACTGCGCCTCGCGCGCAACGACGTCGGCAAACTTGCGGTTTACGGACTGATAAACCACCCAGTCCTCGCCGCGAAACGCCGGGCGCACGTACGCCAGGTGGCACAACGGCCACAGGCCTTCATTCGACAGGCCGTAGTAGAAGCCCTGCTCCTCGGATTCAGACAGCCACACGCGCCGCAACGTATAAGTAGGATCCTCGGGCGGCACCCTGACCCGGTCCGAGCGATCCACCGTTTCACGATCCGCCGAACCGCTGCCATGGGCGATCCAGGTCCCGGAACAGGCGCGCATCACCGGCTCGAGCGCAGTCACCATGCCGCTGGCCGGCACCCGCACTTCGATGCCGCCGGACTCGTTGAACTCATGCGCATACGGTTCGCGATTGGATACCACGATGATCTGCGGTGAATGCAGCTGGTCGCGCACCACCAGCTGCAGTGCCTGCGGCGTCCAGTTCTCGCGGTAATCGATCTCCGCGCGCTGCGTCTCCTCCATATCGCTCAGCGCCTTGCGCACCTGCCGCAGGATCGGCAGCGATAGCGGTCCGGACTGTGCGTCGTCGAAAAAGCGCCGGCCGGTGATGTCGCCGATCAGGATCTTGGCCCAGCGGCGCACCACCAGCCACACCGCCAGCACCAGGAACAGCGCCAGGATGACCAGCGCAATACCGCCGAATGCGAGCATGTAATCGCGCGCGGTGCTCTGGCGGCTGTCGACAAAGCTGAGGTCATACAGGATCGCCACCCGGTACGGGGTCTGTCCGGACGGCTTCTGGTCGAACACCGACACCATCACCGAGCCAAGCGGCGCCCGCCGCACAATGCTCTGGCCGTCGCGCAGGTCTACGGTGCTCTCGCAGCTGACCGATGTCGGCACGAACTCGGTCTTGAACACCGTGCCGCCCTGCGGCAGGCAGATCAGGATTCCCAGCACGCGCTGGTCCGCCAGCACCTTGGCGGTGTACTTGCGCAGCCCCTGCTGATCGCTCCTGGCAACCAGCGCCGGCAG
>Ga0182030_10002121_pt1 | contig 41921 bp, 38 predicted proteins | sample 812S3MmetaG_FD_121299 | JGI IMG/M metagenome (GOLD analysis project Ga0182030, IMG submission 121299) | Permafrost microbial communities from Stordalen Mire, Sweden - 812S3M metaG (Illumina Assembly) | ecosystem: Environmental > Terrestrial > Soil > Wetlands > Permafrost | place: Sweden...
TGAAACCAGCGGATCGGGAACTCGAACCGGCCGCACGTGAAGCTCTCGTTCGCCCCCGAGTCGAGCCCGCTCTGGATCCACTCCGCAGCGGCCATGTCCTCGCGCTCGAAGACGTTCTCGTGAATCAGCCGCCACGTCTTGTCCCAGTGCGCGCGCCGATCGTCGGTGTCGGCGTCGGCCGGGACGATCATCGTGTGGGTGAACAGCGTCTCGTCCACCGAGAGCGGGAAGAGCGTGATGCGCGACACCCAGTCCGGGTGGAAGACGAGCACCGTGTTCGGGAACAGAAAATACGTGAGCGACAGCACGTTCCGGAAGCTCCACTGCTCCTTCGGCATCGACCGCGCGCTCTCCAGCCCCTTTCGCGCGACCACCGAACGGACGTGGGGAGGGAACGCGTCGGCGAGGTTCACGTTGTCGAGGAAGAAGCGGTACACCGAGTCGCGGTGCAGGCGCTTGATGTGGTAGCCGTCGAGGAACGCGTCGACGATGAGCTTCCACTGGAAGCGCCGCTTGACGTGCGCCGTACGGAACGCGACGTCGCGCGCGAGGCCGAAGCCCTCGAGCTCGCCGGCGAGCGGGCCCAGGAAGGCGCCGACCTCGATCGAAGCCCGCGCCGTGGGCACGACCCAGACGAAGCCTGCGCACTCCTCGACCGGGACGGGCACCAGGTTCCTGTCGCACTCGCGCGGGAACCCTTCGGGATGCGGCTTGTGAATGAGGTCGCCGTCGAGCCCGTACGTCCAGCCGTGGTAGCCGCAGACGAACGCCTTCTTGTTCCCCGCGGCCGCGTCGGCAAGGCGCGCGCCACGGTGGCGGCAGACGTTGAGAAACGCGCGGAGGATGCCGTCGGCCCCGCGTGCGACGACGAGCGGGACGCCGAGCGCGTCATGCGTGACGAAGTCGCCCGGCGAAGAGACCTCGGACGTGTGCGCGATGATGATCGGGAGCTTGCGAAAGAGCGCGCGCCGCTCGGCGTCGAAGCGTTCGCTGGAGCGGTAGTCGTCGACGGGGATGTGTGACTCGTCGTCGGCGAGGGCGGTCGTGCCGGACTCACACGCGCCGAGCAGGCGTTCGATGAGAGAGAGCTCGGTCTCGCGGTGCACGGGCGTCATCGTACGAGGCGAACGAAGGGCGCCGCAACGCACTCCCTGGCGCGGCTCACTTCCGCGGTGCGCGGCGTCGTGCCAGTCGCGTCAGCCCCCACGCGGCGGCGAGGAGCCCGAGATAGGGGATCGCCGCTCCCGGCTCGCCCGGCGCGGCGACGGCGCATGAGACTCCGTGGGCGTCGGCCTCGACCGTGCCGACCGAATCGCAGGTGGGCATTTCTCCCTGGCTCACGTTGCCGAGCGCGTCGACGGCCGACACGATGACGGCCGCGTGGGTGTCGCTCTGCGCCCGGCCGAGATCGTAGGAGCCCACGGTGGCACTGGACACGGAGGGGTCGTCGTTGCCCTGCCTCGTGACCGAGGACGGCGAGCAGCCCGCCTGTCCGTCGGGCGCAGGGGTCGACGCGAAGAACACGTCGTAGCCCACCGTGTCCTTGTCGGTGTTCGGCGTCCAGGCGGCGAGCAAGTCGGCGCCCGTCATCGAGACGTTCACGCCCGCCGGCGCGGCAGGGCTCACGAGGTCCGTCGTGATCCGGTACTGGTAGGGCGTCCCGTCGACGTTGCCGCTGGAGTCGACGGCGATGAAGTTGATGTTCATCGGAACCGCTGCAGACGTGGGCTGCGCGTTGCAGGCCTCCTTGCCTTTCGCCGGTGGAACGGAAGCCTCCGCCACACCCGGGCCCGTCTGCTGCCAGCCGACGAGGTCCTGCACGCGGACATTGAACGTGAGTGTCGTCGCCACATTGACGATCGGTGCGGTGATGTTCCCGGCGCGGAGCCCCCAGCAGAGGGAGGAGGTCACGCCGATGCCCCGGTCGGACAGCGCCGTGCAGTCCGAGTCGAGGCTGCCCCAGACCTCGAGGCTGTCGCTTCCGGTGAAGTGGGCGAGCGAGACGGTAAACTGGAGCGTCGTGTCCTGGAGGCAGTCCTCGTTGCTGATGCCGAGCGGCGTCTGGTTCTGCGGACGCGTGCTGGAGCCGAGGTTCACCCCGTTGACGATGCGACTCGGGTAGGGCTGCGAGCTCGGCGCGATGGTCTGCGCGTTGGCGTTGCCACCCGAAAGGATGACGAGGAAAGCGGCGACGAAGGAAGGCAGAAGTCGGTGAGAAGGCATGCGGCGCGAATCAGCAGGATGCGTGCCGCGCAGCCGTTCAGCGCTCGCCGCTCGTCGGTTCGCCGCCGTCGGTAGTTCTGTCATCGTCGGAGCCTGCGCCGTGCATCGGACTTGCCAAGTTGACAGCAGAGTCTCGGCGCCTTCGGCTGTCGTGCCTGCCTCGTGCCCGGCGTCGCCCTCGCCGGGTGCTAGACTCCCCGCCGAGATGGGCGCGATTCGCGGTGCTTCCCTCGCTGTCCTCGTCGCAGGAGCCCTCTGCGCCACTCGGGCGCACGCGCAGACCGATCCCGACCAGTCGGTGCCCGTGCCTGCGGGCGACGAGTACGCGGATACCGATCCGAGCGCGCTCGGTGACTTCCGACCTGCGCTCGAGCCGTACGGGACGTGGGCGGACGACGCGTCGTACGGGACGGTGTGGACGCCCGATCCCACCCAGGTCGGGCCCGGCTTCCAGCCCTACGACAGCGGCGGGAGCTGGGACTTCGCCGACGGCGACTACGTGTGGCTCAGCGACTACGCCTGGGGTTGGGTCTGCTTTCACTACGGCCGATGGGCGTGGAGTGCGGGGCGCTGGGTGTGGATCCCCGGGCGTGACTATGCCGGCGCATGGGTGTCGTGGCGCGTCGGCGACAACGACCTCGGCTACGTGGGCTGGGCGCCGATGGCTCCGGACTGGATCTGGATGGGCGGCATCGCGATGACGCTGGGCTTCCCGTCGCAGGAGCCGTGGACGTTCGCGCCCACGGGCGACCTCTTTTCGCCCGGCTTCGGCGGGCACGCGGTGACCGGCAATCGCGCGACCCCCATCGTCGCTCGCACCCGCCCGTACGTCCGTGCGCAGCCGACCGTCGCCGCCACGCCGGCTCCCCACGGACCGCCGCTCACGATGCTGGGCATCGACGTCACGCGCCTCTCGCTGCCCGCGCTCTCCGCACGCGAGGTCCGCGCCCGTCAGCTCTCCCGTCCCTCGACCGCGCAGCCTCTCGGGGCGCACCCGCCTGCCGCCCACGTCGTCCGGGCCGCTCCCCGAGCGGGCGCCGGGTCGCGCGGGTTCGCCGCTCCGGCGCGCGGGATGCCGTCGCGCGGACGTCGATGACGGCGGCGCGCGACTAGGAGGGCCACTTCACCAGCTGGACGACGGGGATGATCCGGGTCGTCTTCTTCTGGTAGGCGGCGAAGTTGGGCATCTTCTCGGTGATGGCCGTCCAGAGGCGATCCCGCTCGGGTCCCTCCGGGACGACCTCGGCGCGGGCTCGCCACGTCTCGGGGCCGAGCTGTACGCCCACATCGGGATCGGCCGAGAGATTGTGAAACCACGCCGGGTTCTCGGGCGCTCCGGCCATCGACGCGATGACGTACATGTCGTCGCCTTCGAGGAACGGAATGACGGGCACGGTGCGCGGCTCGCCGGACTTCCGTCCCTTCGTCGTGAGGAGGATGAGCTTCTGCCCCTGCATCATCGTCCCGCGTCGTCCGCCCGAGCTCTTGTAGAGCCAGACGTGGCCCTTCACGAACAGCTTGAAGATGGGGTTCACGCCGCGGATGTTCGCACGAAACGCGGCAAGCTCGGTACGCTCCGGGCCATGAGGTGCGCGCTTCTCCGTGTCGTGGCCGCCGTCGTCGTCGTGTCGTGTGGCTCGTCGACGCCCCCACCGGCCTCGGCCTCTGCTCCCACCGCTTCCGATCCCACGACGGCCCCCGGGTCGGATCCCGCGCCGGCTCCCATGCCGGCGGCGTCCACGCCCGCCCCCGTGCTCACGGGCGGATCGGTTCTCATCGGCGAGATCAACGCGCCCAAGACGTTCAACCCGCGCCCCACGGTCGAGGCGCTCTCCGGCGAGCTCGTCGCTTGCTACAACAAGGCCCGCGCGGCGGACCCCGATCTCCGCGGCAAGGTCACGCTCCAGATCAACGTCAACGAGGCCGGCGCCGTCCTCTCCGTCGACGCCGCGCCGGGGGGGCACGCCAACAGTCCCTCGCTCGTCATGTGCATCGGTGACGTCATGAAGGCCAGCGCCCACTTTCCCAAGCCGGGCGGGATGGCCACCATCAACACACCGCTCGTCTTCCGTCCGTAGCTCCTTCGCGGTAAGGGGAGCGGCCCGATGTCCGACCAGAAACTGAAGGAAACGCTCGCCCGCGTCGAAAAGGGGGGCGCGGCGAAGTACCACCAGAAGAACGCCGAGCAAGGCAAGCTCTTCGCCCGCGAGCGCATCGCGCGCCTCGTCGATCCCGGAAGCTTCGCCGAGGACGCAGCGCTTGCGAACAACCTCGATCCGGAGCTGGCTGCCGACGGGGTCATCACCGGCACCGGGTTCGTCGGGGGACGCACCGTCGCCGTCATGGCCAACGACTCGACCATCAAGGCCGGCTCCTGGGGGCGGCGCACGGTGGAGAAGATTCTCCGCATCCAGGAGACGGCGCAGCGGCTGCGTGTGCCGATGCTCTACCTCGTCGACAGCGCAGGGGCGCGCATCACCGATCAGATCGAGATGTTCCCCGGCCGTCGCGGCGCGGGTCGCATCTTCTACAATCAGGTTCAGATGAGCGGGCAGGTGCCGCAGGTGTGCCTGCTCTTCGGCCCCAGCGCGGCCGGCGGCGCGTACATCCCGGCGTTCTGCGACGTCGTCGTGATGGTGGAAGGCAACGCCAGCATGTACCTGGGCAGCCCGCGGATGGCCGAGATGGTCATCGGCGAGAAGGTGACGCTCGAGGAGATGGGCGGCGCGAGGATGCACTGCACAACGAGCGGCTGCGGCGACGTCCTCTGCAAGACGGAGGACGAGGCCATCGCCTTCTGCAAGCGTTACCTCGCCATCATGCCCGGCAGCTTCGAGGACGCTCCGCCCCGCGTGGACGAGCGGGCGCCGAGGACGAGCGGCAAGCGCATCGAGGAGATCATCCCGGCGGACGAGAATAAATCGTTCGACATGATGGCCGTCATCCGCGAGGTCATCGACGAGGACTCCTGGCTCGAGATCAAGGCGCTCTTCGCCCGCGAGATCCTCACCGGCTTCGCTCGCATCGAGGGGCGCGCGGTGGGCATCGTCGCCAATCAGCCCAAGTGGCTGGGCGGCGTGCTCTTCGTCGACAGCGCCGACAAGGCCGCGCGGTTCATCTGGCTGTGCGACGCGTTCAACATCCCGCTCGTTTACCTGGCCGACGTGCCGGGGTTCATGATCGGAACCAAGGTCGAGCGGCAGGGGATCATCCGGGCGGGCGCGAAGATGATCGCGGCCGTCAGCGAAGCCACGGTCCCGAAGATCAGCGTCATCGTTCGCAAGGCCTACGGGGCCGGTCTCTACGCCATGTGCGGCCCCGCGTTCGAGCCCGACGCCTGCATCGCGCTCCCCACGGCGTCCATCGCCGTGATGGGCCCGCAGGCAGCCGTCAACGCCGTCTACTACAACAAGATCCAGGAGCTCCCGGCAGGGCCGGAGCGAGACGCGTACGTCGCCAAGCTCCGCGAGGAGTACCGGGCCGACATCGACATCCTCAAGCTCGCCAGCGAGATGGTCGTGGATGCCGTCGTCCCGGGCGACCGGCTGCGCGCCGAGCTGGTGTCCCGGCTCGAGCGGAGCGCCCAGAAGCCGGCTGCGGCCCGGTCGCCCAAGAAGCACCTCGTCTCCCCCGTGTAGCGCGCCTCTGGTAGCCTCTTTCCCGTGGAGAAGGCCCTGGGACAGCGGATCGTCGGCGCCATCGTGGCCGGCAAGTACCGCATCCGGCGCGTCATCGGCTCGGGCTCCATGGGCATCGTCTGCGAGGCGGAGCACCTCGAGATCGGCAAGCGCCTCGCCATCAAGGTCATCGACGCGTCGCTCGCGGGGATGGCCGACATCGCGATGCGCTTCCGGCAAGAGGCGCGCGCCGCGAGCCTCGTGGAGAGCCAGCACATCGTCCAGGTGTTCGACGTCGGCGCCGACGAAGCGCTCGGCCTCTACCTGGTCATGGAATACCTGACGGGGGAGGACCTGTCGGCCCGCATCGCGCGCGACAAGCGTCTGCCGACCGACACCGCCGTGCGCCTCGCGGTGCAGGTCGCCCGGGGGCTGGCCAAGGCGCACGAGGCGGGGGTCGTCCACCGCGACCTCAAGCCGGCGAACATCTTTCTCGCCGAGCGCGAGGACGACGAGCCGCTCGTGAAGATCCTCGACTTCGGCATCTCGAAGGTGATCGACGCCTCGCGCGCCGAGTCCAAGCTCAAGCTGACGCGCGCCGGGACCGTCGTGGGGACGCCGCAGTACATGTCGCCGGAGCAGGCGCAGGGGCTCGCCGTCGACGAGAAGACCGACGTCTGGGCGCTGGGCCTCGTTCTATACGAGATGCTGGCCGGGCGACCGGCATACCCGGAGCTGCCGACCTACGAGGCGTTCATCATCCACCTCGTGTCGCACCCCCCCGACGCGCTGCGGAAGGTGGCCCCGTGGGTCCCGGGCGCCCTCGCCGACGTCGTGCATCAGGCCATCGAGCACGACATGGGCAAGCGCATCCCGAGCTGCATCGATCTGGCGAGGCGTCTCCTCGAGGTGCACCCGATCCCGGGCTTCCGCCAGGCTGCGCTCGGCAACGTCGACATGGCCGATACGTGGGCCGACGCCTCGGAGCGGTCGCCCTACGCGGACGACGGACCGGCGCGTCGGGAGTCGTCGAGCGAGCCCATGCCCGCGTCGGGCACGGCGATGACGCTCGACTCACCGCCGGAGGACTCGCTGACGATCGACATCGACGTCCCGATGGAGCCGACCCCACCTCCTCGCGCCGTGGCTCCCCAGCCGCGTCCACAGGAGAGTCCGATCACGCGGTCGGGCGTCCGCGTCCCGGCCGACGACTCGGGCGACGAGACCCCGGACGACGCGCCTCAGTTCTTCGACCGCAAGTCGCTCGAGAAGGCGGGGACTCCCTCCTTGGGTCCGATCAGCGGCGAGGTGTCGGCCGACAGCCGTCAGGCCACCACGCTCCGCACGATGAAGAAGGATCTCGCGGCCCCGGCGCCGACCGAGCCCGCGCGAGGCTTCCCGCTGGCGTGGATGGCGCTGGCGTTCATCGCGCTCGGGCTGGTCGTCGTCGTCGCCCTCGCGTTTCGCTGAGCCGCGCCCATGTTCGAGCGACGCCGCCTGCTCGCGTTCATCGCGCTCGTCGTCGCGGTCGGCGCTCCGTCGCGCGACGCGCTCGCGCAGCACCCCGACGGGGCGACGCTCGTCCGCCTGCTCGGGCCGCGTGCGCAGAAGGTCTTCGCGTCGCCCGGCTCGGCGGGCATCGGCGCGCTGGTGACGCTGCCGCCGGGAACGAGCGCCGGCGACGTCGGCCTGACGCAGGCTGCGCCGGGCTTCGCGCGCCTCTGGGGCTCCTCCTCGACGATCGTCGCCTTCGCCGACGCGCACCCGGGGATGCACGTGGAGGTCACGCCACCGGTCCACCCGCTCCTCGACGCGGCCAGGGTCTACGTCACCGCCAGCCTCGCCAACGATACCGGCCTCGATGGGACGGGCGTCCTCGTTGGCGTGGCGGACACCGGGCTGGACGTCACGCACCCGGACTTCCTCGACGTCGACGGGCATACGCGGGTCGCTTGGCTGCTCGATCTCTCCGCGCCCCCGCTCGGCAAGTACCCCGACCTCGAGCAGAAGTACGGGTCGACAGACGTCAACGGGAACCTCGTGGCGGGCGCGGTGTGGAAGGGGTCGGACATCGACGCGCTGCTCGCGACGGGGCAGCTCTTGCAGCTTCCGCGCGACGAGATCGGCCACGGCACGCTCGTGACGTCGTGCGCCGCGGGGAACGGCGAGCAGGGGCGCTCGGCCTTCATCGGGGTGGCGCCGAAGGCGACCCTCCTCATCGCGCGCATCTACGACGTGGGGGGCACCTCCGTCGACAACGACGCGATCCTGCGCGGCGTGTCCTTTCTCTACGATCAAGCCGACGCGCTGAATCAACCGGTCGTGGTCAACTTCTCGAGCGGGAGCGACTTCGGACCGCACGACGGCACCCTGTCGTGGGAACAGGCGCTCGCGAGCCACGTCGGACCGGACACCCCCGGGCACGCGTTCGTGGCCTCGGCGGGCAACAGCGGCTCCATCGTCGACACGCCGGTGCACGAGAACGTGTACGTAGAGGCCGGGACGAAGCTCCGCGTGCCGCTGGCAGTGTCGTTCGCCTCGCAGGACGGAAGCATCCAGATCTGGGTGGCGATGCACGCGGGCGCGACGATGAGCGTCGGGCTCGATGGTCCGGACGGCACGTGGATCTCGCCGGTGGGGTTGAACGACTCCGCAGGCAAGAACACCAGCGCTTATACCGCGGGCATCTACAACGGCAGCGCACCGACCGGCAGCCCCGTGCCCGCGGCCTCGAACGGCGCCGTCGTCGTCTGGCAGGGCGCGTTCCCGGCGGGGACCTACTACGTGACGCTCTCCGGGACGGGGACGGCCGACCTCTACGAGCAGGGCACCGGAGACGCCCAGGCCACGGTGGGATGGATGAACGGCGTGCGCGAGAGCACCGTCACCGTGCCGGCGACCAACCCGTCGATCATCGCCGTGGGTTGCACCATCAACAAGATCGCCTGGCGCAACAGCGACGGCTACTCCCTCGGCCTCTCGGTGCCCATCCTCGACGGGGTCGGGGGCACGCCGGACCCGGGGGGCGCGACGCGCGATCCCATCGAGGGTGAGCCGTGCTCCTTCTCGAGCGCCGGGCCCACGCTGACGGGGATCCAGAAGCCCGAGATCATGGCGCCCGGGGCGGTCATCGTCGGGGCGCTATCGCAGCAGGCGATTCCTCCCGTGCCGACCAGCGTCTTCACGAACCCGTCGTGCCCGAACAAGTCGGGGACCGGCATCAACCCCGACTGCCAGCAGGTCGACGCGCTTCATGTCGCCTCGTTCGGGACGTCGTTCTCGTCGCCGATCGTGGCGGGCACGATAGCGATTCTGCTGCAGCGCGATCCCACGCTCACGCAGGGCGACATCCTCGCGGCGCTTCAGGGCGGCGCGCACCCGCTGCGGGGTCCGTCCGCCTACCAGGATCAGGGGAGCGTGGGAGAGGTCGACGTGCTCGGCGCCGTCACCGCGGCCGATCGCCTGCGAAACCCGGTGGTCGCGCTGCCAGTGGCCGCGCAGAGCTGGGTGAGCCTCGGAGCCGACGTGTATCTCGCCGATGGCTCGACTCCGATGCAGGCGATCTTCGAGCTGCGCGCTGCGAGCTCCGGCACGGGCGCGGCACCCCCCGCCGACGGGTTCGCGGACGGGCGTCTCGTCGCCACGCTCCTCGTCGACGGGCTGCCCTACACGGGAGGCATCGCGTCCTTCGCGCGTCGCGGTCCAGGGTTGTGGCTGGCCACGGTGCAGCTACCCGGTGGCCTCGGCGGCAACAACCTCACCGTGGGAGCCACCTTCGACGGCAGCCCGATCGTCACGGCGAAGTCGATCCCCATCGCCACGGACGCATGGAACGCGGACTACCCACCCAGCATCGGAGGCGGGTGCGTCGCCGGCGGGCGGGAGGGGACCGCGTGGGGTGCGGGTGGGGCCCTCCTGATGGGGGCGATGGTGGGATGGGGGCGCAGACGGCGACGCCCTGTGATTACATCGCCCGGCTGATTCGTCTCACTCAGTGAGTCTCGAAAGGTCCCGAAGATGCCCATGTTCAGCATTCGTGGTCTCGCGCTCGTCGCCGTGATGGCCGGGCTCGTCCCGATGGCCTCCGGTTGCTACGCCGAGGTGGACACCCCCCCGGAGTACGCCGAGGGCTATCAGCCGCAGTTTTACGATGGCTACGTCATCTACTACGACGACGGAGGGCGGCCGTATTACTACGTCAACGGCGGCGTCGCCTGGGTGCCTCAGAGCTCGCCGCTCTACGTCGGGTACGTGAACCACTGGCGCACGTACGGCGTCGCGTACCGCGGCTGGTACGCGCACCGCGGATACCGGTACCGGGCATACCGCGGCTACCGGCGGTAGACGCGTGGTCGAGGAGACGCGAGGGTCATTCGCTCTCCCCCTCGCTCTGCTCGCAGCCTCCGCGTGCGGGGGAAGCGCCGACAGCGCGAAGGGCGGGGCGAGCGATGCCGGTCCGACCGGCGACGCCGCCGTCGTCCCGCCCGACGCGGAGGAGCAACCCGAAGCGAGCCCCGGGCTCATCGCGGTCCCTCTCTTCTCGTGCGACGGAACGGGGTACACGGTCGGGACCACGATCGGCTCGCAACAGTTCCAGTTCCTCGTCGACACCGGCTCGACGACGCTGGGCGTCGCCGCGAGCACCTGTTCGTCGTGCGACGTCTCGCCGAAGTACACGCCGGGCGCGACCGCGGTCGACAAGCACGCCACCGCCGAGTCGACGTACGATCTCGGGAGCTGGACGGGCGAGATCTACGAGGACTCCGTGGTCCTCGGCTCCGCGGCGTCGACCGAGGTCGACCTCGTCGGCATCCAGACGCAGTCGATGTTCTTCGGGGGCGACTCGTGCGACTCCAAGCTGGGGGGGCTCCAGGGCGTCATCGGCTTCGGCCCCGCCGAGGCAGCCCTGCCCGGAACGAACGGCTACTTCGACGAGCTCGTTGCCGCCGCCTCGATGCCCAACGTCTTCGCGACCGAGCTGTGCGACACCGAAGGCACCCTCTGGCTGGGCGGCTACGATCCGTCGTTCACGACGGCGGCGCCGCAGTACGTCCCGCTGATCACGGATCCGTTCTCGCAGCTCTACTACGCCGTCGACCTGACCTCGATCACGGTGAACGGGACGACCGTGCCCATCGCGTCGTCTACGTACACGGACTCCGTCGTCGACACGGGAACGTCGGTGTTCCTCCTGGGGACGACGGCGTACGACTCGCTCACCACGGCGATCGCGAAGAGCACCCAGTTTCAGTCGATGGTCGGCCAGGCGTCGTGGTTCGCCGAGGGGTGCTCGCAGCAGACGGCGTTCTCCGCCACGAAGGCGGGCCTCGACGCCGCCCTCCCCGCGCTCACGTTGACGTTCGGCTCCGGCGCGACCGTCCAGGCGTTGCCGACGGAGTCGTACCTCGTCTCGGTCACGTCGAACGTGTGGTGCCCGGCGCTCGGCTCGCAAGCCCAGAGTGAAGACGGCTTCCCGTTTGCGTCGGTGATGGGGGCCGCGGTGCTGCGCTCGAGCGTCGTCATCTTCGACCGCGCGAAGAAGCGCATCGGGTTCGCGCCGCACACGGCCTGCCCGTAGCCGCGTACCATCCCGTACGGTCTCGCGTGCTCCTCTCGCTCTTCCGACGGGTCGTCGCCCTCTACTTCCGGGACGTCGAGGTGGTCGGGGATACCCCGCTTCCGTCGACGCGAGCCAGCATCTTCGGAGCCAATCACTTCAACGGCCTCATCGACCCCATCCTCGTCCTGACCAACGCCCCGTGTCCCATCGCGCCCCTCGCGAAGGCGACGCTGTGGAAGATCCCCGTCCTTGCGTCGCTGCTCGACGCCGTCGGCGCCGTGCCGGTCCACCGGCGCAAGGACGATCCGGACAAGCCGGCCGACGCCAACGACGCGATGTTCGCGCGCGTCGCCGGATACCTCGCTGGCGGGGGCAACGTGCTCATCTTCCCCGAAGGGATCAGCCACGCCCAGCCCAGCGTCGTCCGGCTCCGGAGCGGCGCGGGTCGCATGCTCGCGCGGGCACACGCTGATGGCGCTCGTGAGTTGACCTACCAGGCCGTCGGTCTCGAGTTCGAGGCGCGCGACGTCTTCCGCTCCCGCGCGCTCGTCGTCTACGGTCCCGTGCGGCACGTCGAGGCCCACGCCTGCGAGGGAGACGAGCTCGCCCGCGCCATCACCGGCCAGCTCACGGAGGATCTGTCCGAGCTCGTCGTCGAGGGCGTGTCGTGGGACGAGCGCCTGCTCTTCGCGCGCGTGACGGAGCTCTTCACGAACCGCGCGGGCGACCGGTCGATGAAGGCCACCAACGAGATCGGCCGGCAGGTCGAGGCGGCTCGCAAGGCGCTCGGACCCCGGGGCGAGGCGACCTACCGCAGCATCGCCGGCGAGGTCGGCGCGTACTATCGCGCGCTGGAAGAGGCCGGGCTGGCGGACCACGACGTGGAGACCGCCGGCGCGCCGCCGAGGACGCGCAAGCGCACACGGGCCACGCTCGCCCTCGCGCTGCCGCTGGCGATCCCCGGCGTCCTCCTGTGGTGGCTTCCGTACCAGGCGCCTCGCTTCGTGGCGGCGCGGCTCGCGAAGGGCGAGCGTGACGTCGTGTCGACCTACAAGCTCGCGACGGGGCTCGTCGCGATGCCGCTGTGGGCCATCGGGCTCGTGACGGCGGCGTTTCTCGTGTGGCCCTGGCCGTGGGCGTTCGGCGCGAGCCTCGTCGTGATCGCCTCTCCGTTCGCGGCGCTGATGTGGCTCGACTGGCTCGAGCGACCGCGTTCGAAGCGCGGGGCGTCGCTCCGCGAGGGCGTGACCGGGCTGCGCGCGCGGCGTTCGTCGTTGATGGCGACCCTCGAGCAGGCGCGAGAGACGCTGGCGGTCGGCGCGTAGGTCAGCGCCAGCGCTTCCACCGTGGCGGCGGCTGCGGAAGGGGCCGTCAGAGCTGCGTCCCGACCGCGCTGCACACGCCGAGGTGGCCGACCGCGGCGGCCGTGTCGTCGCAGACGACGAGCTTCATCGGCGTCGCGTTGGGCAGCACCAGGTTGTGCACGCCCGTCGTGAAGAGCGAGTAGACGTGCCCGCCGGTCGTCGAGAAGCCGGTGACGTCGAGGACGTCGGTGGCCCCCGTGTGCAGGCGCACGCGCAGGTCGACGCTGGTGAAGAAGTCGTGGGGGAGGTAGCCGTCCGCGTCGACGCCTGCTCCTGCCGGTGCGATCGAGGCAAACGGGACGTCGCTGAACAGCACCGTGGCCGTGGCGGTGCCCCCCACGTAGAAGTCGACGGGCACCGCTTGCGAAACGCTACCCCCGGGCGCCATGAGCGCGGCGTGGATCGCGCGAAGCTTCGTGTTCGTGGCGCCGGTCGTGGTGAGCTCGTCGGTGAACGCCTTGACCTGCAGGCTCGTGTTGCCCTGCGAGAAGCTGGAGACGAGGAATGCCGCGCCGGCCGCCGGCGGCGTGAAGACGACCTCCCCGGCCGAGGTGTTGCAATCGGTCGCCGTCGACGCAACCAGGCGAACGGTCGTCGCCGCGACGGGGACGGGCACGTACTCGGTCACCTGCTGGTAGGCGAGGCGCGAGGAGATGCCCCAGCCGGCCATCACAGGCCCGTTCCACGCGCCTCCGCCCTGTTGCCAGCAGAAGTCGATCGCCGCGGGGCTCGGCATGAGCGCGGCGACACGGAATTGCGCATTGCCGGTGATCCCGCCGTCGCCGCTGTCGCCCGCACCGCCGTCGACCGAGCCGCTGTCGCCAGGCCCGGTGTCCGCCGACCCGGTGTCGCCACCGCCGGTGTCACCGTTCCCGCTGTCGCCAGGCCCGGTCTCTGCCAACCCGGTGTCTCCACCCCCGTCACTCGGCCCCCCTTCGTTCCCACCTCCGCCCTCACCGCCCCCCGACGACGAAGACGAGGACGCATCGGCATCCCGCGCCGCGTCGTTGCCGCCTCCCCCGCTGTCCTTGTCCGCTCCTGCCTCGGCGGTCGTGCCATCACCGGCGCCGCCGGCGTCACCGATGGGCGCGTCGCTCGCCCCGCCGCAGTGGAACAAAGTTGCGACCCCCGCAAGGATTGAACAGCAAGCAAGCTTCTTCATCGGCAGTCCTCCCTCGTTTCAAAGCCTCACGGGGTGCCTCAGTGCAGCGAGCGTGCCGGCATGACGGGGCGTGCCCTGCGAGTGGATGCCTCTCCACCTCCGCACCTCACCCTACCGCAGGCACATGGGATCCTTGCTCCCGGGCGGGCAGCTCGTGAACCCGTCGAGCTTCGGTGCGTCGGCGCGCGGCGAGACGCCCGTCCCTCGGGGGACCGGTCCGTGGGCTCCAACCTGCTTGCGCGCTGCGTCCAGGTCGGCCCGGAGCCGCTCGTTCTTGCCCCGCACCGCCGTCAGGTCGTCCTCCAGCGTCCGCACCCGGGCGTCCGTCGCCTCGGCGTGCGTGCGCAGATCCGCGATGACGACATCCCGGGACTCGGTGACCGAATTGGCCTCCGTGGCTCGTGCCCGCTCCCCGGGTGCGACGACCCCGTAATGGGCTGCCGTCGCCACGCCCGCCGCGATCACCGCCCCGAAGAGGGCGGCGACCACCGCCCCTCTCGCCTTCGAGCCACCCGACGCCACCCGTGCGCGCTCGAGCTCCAGCTCGTGTCTTCGCTCGTGCTCGCGCGCGGCCGCCCGTGCCCTGACCTCGACCTCGAGACGCGCGCCCTCCGCCGTCGCGCGATGGATCGCCTCGATGCGCGCCGCCTCCTCGCGAGCACGCCGCTCCACCTCGCGCCGCTCCTCGTCCTCGGCTTGCTTCTCCGCCCGACGCTCGCTGCGCTCCCGCTCCTCTTCGTCGTGCCGGGCGCGTTCGCGCATGAGGCGCTCCCGCTCTGCCGCGTCGGCCAGCGCGCGCACCCGCTCCTCTTCCATGTGCTCGAGCTCCTGGAGCGAGAACATGACCGAGCTCGATGGCGTCATGCCCAGTTGGACAGCCGAACCCAGGGCGGTTTGGGTCACCCGGGCATGGGCGGAGGGGGCATCGAAGGGAAACTCGGCGCCCGGATGCGGGACGTCTCCCCCGAGCGATCGAGAGCCAGCTTGAAGAGGATGGGGCCCACCATCTCGTTGACGGCAACCGTCGCGATGGCGAGCGCGCGGAATCCGGTACCTATCGCAGGAAACTCACGCGCCACGATGACCGCGAGGCCGAGCGCCAGCCCCGCCTGCGAGACCAGCCCCGACCAGGCCCAGCGCCGCAGGACGGGCGGGTCGTTGGCGAGCCTGCCTGCGATGCGGGACCCCGCGAAACTGATGATCGCCCGCGACCCCGCCAGGAGCAGCGCCACGGGCCAGAGCTGGCGCAGGAGTGGCACGTCGAGATCCGCGCCCGCCGTGGCGAAGAAGACCACGTACACGACCGTCCCTGTCTGCTCGATGTACTGTACGAGCTTGTGACCCTGCTTGGACATGTTGCGGACGATGAAGCCCGCCACCATGAACGTGAGCAGCGAGTCGAACTGCAGGTAGTCGAGAACGGTGCTGGCGCCGAACCCCAGCACGAGCAAGACCACGAGCATCTGGCGGTTCACGAGGCGCAGGTACGCCGCGATGATGAGGCCGAGCGTCGTCCCCAGCGCGATGCTGCCGAAGAGATCGTGGCCGAGCTTCACGAACGAATCGAAGCTGAAGCTCGCCGCGGGATCCAGGAGCGGGCGGACGCAGGCGAAGACGGCGGCCAGAAGGACCACGACGACGATGTCCGAGACCATCACGAAGGCCAGCGTGAAGGTCGCCAGCGGACCGCTGGCGCGTGTCTGCGAGAGGATGCCGAGCGTTGCCGACGGGCTGCGCGTGACGGCCAGAGCGCCCCAGAGGAGCGCCACGCCGAAGAGTGGCGCGACGGGTAGGGCGCGGGCGAAGGGGATGAGGGGGCGCGCGGCGCAGAACACTGCCGTCACCAGCGCGAGCACGAGGAAGCACTGCACGAGCGTAGCCCACGCCAAGCTGCGACTCGCCCGGCGCATAGCCGCCATATCGAGCTCCGCGCCGCCCGTGAGGGCGATGAGCGACAACGCGAGGGTGTTGATGGGTGAGAGGCTCTTGACCGTGTGCTCGTCGACGAGGCGCAGGAGGTACGGCCCCGACGCGATGCCCGCGAGCAGGTATCCGGTGAGGTGCGGCAGTCCGAGGGGTCCGAGTAGCTCGCTGGTCAGCGTGCCGGCGAGCAAGAGGAAGCCGATGGCCGCGATCGTCCACAGCCCCCCGTGCATGTCGGGTACGGCGCGCGTGACATAGAAGAGCAGGCCGCTGAAGCCCACGAGGAGCAGCGCGTGCTTCGCGTGCGTGCCGAATCCCTTGCGAGCGACGACGGCGGCGCCGCTCATGCCGGGGCCCGCTGCGGGGTCGGGGCGGCCGGGGGGCTATCGTCCATCTCTCCGGCTCTCTTCAGCGCTACACGCAGGCGCGCCGGACCCACGAACTCGCCCACCGTCGCAGAGAGCGCGGCGACGACGAGCACCGTATCGCCCAGCATTCCCGGGAAACGCAGGGCGAAGGCGAGGCCGATGCTCATGGCCAGCGCGCCGGACGACATGAGCGACAGGCCCATCAGGCCCCCCGCCTTGCGCGCCGACGGCGAGATCGCCGCCAGGAGCCATCCGAAGACGATCTTCGCAGCGAAGCGCGCGGCGATGGCGATGCCGGCGATCCAAGGGAGCCTCGGGTTGTCATGGAAGGAGAGGTGGGCACCGGCGAGCAGAAGCGCAGGCAGCAGGACCGGGCGCTCGGTCGGCGCGACCATCGCGCGGAGCTCCTTGCCGTGCCTGGAGAGGAGAGACACGGCGAGCCCGGCGAAGAAGCTGGCCGCCAGCGTCGAGAGTCCCAGCCGGGCCGTCGTCCCGATGGCGATGAGCGAGACGCCGAAGAGGATGGCCCACGTCTCGTCGAGCTTCAGCTCGCTGCGGACGAGGAGCGCCGCGCCTGCACCGAGCAGCAGGCCCAGGCCCACGGTGATCGCCGGCCACTCGACCAGCGGTAGCTTCATCGGGATGTTCGTCGCCGGCGAGAGCGAGAACAGCACCGCCACGGCGAGGAGCGGCAGGAGATCGTCGGTGTTCGCGATGTCGTTGAGTTGCTCGGCCAGCGGGCCGCGTGCGCTGTGGCGGTCGACCACCCAGCGCACAGCGTGGCGTGTGGTCTCCGAGCAGGCCACGCCGACGCCGCCGGCCAGCAGGAGCTGCTCGGTCACGGTCGCGCCGACGTGGAACCTCCGCACGACGAGCCACGTGGCTCCGGCGACGGCGCCGCCCGTGAGGAGGGCGCTGAGCGTGGCCAGCGCGATGTTGCCTGCGCGCGCGCGCCGTTCGCCCGCGTAGCCGAAGTCGAGGCCCACCGCGAAGGCGAGCCACCCGAGGGCGACCTGCACCACCGGCTCGAAGGAGGCCAGCATGTCCCCGCCGACGAGGTCGAGTGCCTGTGGCCCGAGCACGAACCCGAGGGCCACGTACTCGACGCCCGACGGAAGACCGGCGCCGCGCACGGTGCGCCCACCCACGAGGAAGCTGCCGAGGTACGACAGCACCAGCAGCCCCACGAGGAGCAACACCGCATTCATGGACGAGTCCCTGTTCGCGTGCCCCGTCCGAGCGCGATCCCCTGGTCGGCGATCGCCTGCGCCACGGCATCTGCCAGGCTCGCCGCGCCCTTGCCGTGCTTTGGCACGCCCGAGACCCGCCAGCGGGCCCCGTCCGCGTCGAGGGAGACGAGGTCGACCCGCGCGCGCTCGCACGTGGCCATCGCCGCGCCCACCAGCGCCTCCTCGACCTTCGCGGGTCGCTCGTGTGGGTCGACGGCGACCTCGATCGTCGCCATCGCGGCGCTTCCGAGGACGCGCGTCGGGTGCCACAACCCCAGCAGCTGCGGAACGCGCACCTCGCACCCCAGAGGGTCCTCCAGCACGAGCTCCAGCAGCGTGACGTCGCGCACGACGCCTGCGCGGCCCCCCGCCTCGACGAAGTCACCGGGCTTGAGGCGGCGCAGGAACACCGTCGGCAGCCCTGCGGCGGCGCATGCGAGCACGGGCGTACACGCGAGGCCAATCGCCACGAGCGCCACGACCCCGGCCCGCGAGAGCGCCCCGTCGTCGGTCCCTGTGATGAGCGGCGCGGCGAGGACGATCGACACCAGGACCATCCCCGCGCGCACCAGCACGCTCGTCGGGCCGGCCAGCTCGCGCGGGATCCACGTAATGGTGGTCTCCCCGCGCTCGACCCCTCCGAAGAAGAGGCCCACGAAGCGCACCGCGACCCCGAGGGCCACCGCCGCGATGGTCGCCACGACGATGAGCGGGAGCGCCGCGCCGACGCGCCCGATGAGGGCCGAGAGCGGTACGAGCACGAAGCCGGCGAGGCGGTCGGTGTAGTCGCGCGTCGCGTCGAAGCGGGACAGGGCGAAGATGAGCCACGAGTAGAGGATGGCGAACTGGGCCATGCGGTGCGCGAGGGCGAGGGCGATGGAGACCGCCCCGCGGACAGCGACCGGTCGGACCACCTCGATGCGCCCGAGCTTGAGCGCGGGGATGCGGTCCGGATGCTCCCGCACCCAGGCGCGGGCGCGCCCCGACAGATCGCCCACGCGGCGGAAGAGGAGGAACGCGAGCAACCCCGAGAAGACGAGGAGGGAAAGGGAGAAGACGCTCGTCGCGATGGCGCTCCGCTTGCGTTCGGCGCGGAGGGCGTCGTCCACCTTGGACGCAATCCCGCCAGCGTACACGTGGAGGGTGACGTCGCCGCTGGCGGCCGCCGCGTCGTCGTCGCTCAAGGTCGCGATCGGGGTCTTGCCCACGAAGACGTCGGCGGTCCCGGGCTGCTCCTCGACGCGCGCCATGGGCTGCTCGGGATCGTCGAGGACGCTCTCGAGTGCATGGCTCGCGGCCTTGGCGCGGTCCTGGGGGCTCTGCCCGGCGCGGGCCCTGTGAAGGGAGAAGACGACCTTCTCGTGCAGGCGCACGTCGAACGACGGCGCCGACGCCGGGGCGCTGCCCGCCGGCGGGGTGACCGAGGCCCCCGGCCCGCTGGGCTGGGCGGGCGACGCGGCGGACGGGGAAGGGGGGACGACGGCGGAGCGCGCGCCGGGCTGGCCTTGGGCCGAAGCCGCGCAGAGGGCGCATGCGAGCGCAACCAGCACGACCCACACCGAGCGGCGCAGCAGGAGTCGCGGACCTGCCGGCGGTGCGGAGCGCACGACCGACAGCCTACTCGCCCTCGATTGTCAGAAGCCAGCCATGCGGCTCCCACCATCCCTGATTCGGCTGGAAAGGATGCTCGGTGCTCCCCACATTGGCCCCCACCACGACGACGCGATCGACTCCGTCGAGCGGCTCCGCCGTCATCGACGCGCTCGTACCGAGCGGGAGCGACGTGACGTGGATGTCGGCCAGATCGTGACCCTGGGCGTCGAGCTTCACGATCTCCCACCTCATTCTTCCGAAGTCCTCCCAGGCCGCCTCGATACGCAGCTTGGCGCCGCCAGGGGCCCCGGCCAGATCGATGACGACGACGCTCGTGCCGGTCGGGGCGACCGGAATCGGGGACGCGAAGCGACGCGCCTTGCCGGGCCAGGGGACGTGCCAGGCCACGTGCGCGGCAGGCGTGGCCAGGGCGCGGTGGACGGCGAAGCGCGCGAGGACGTCGTCGAGCGTCGAGTCCGTCCCCAGGGCGTTCTTCAGGGAGACGCGCAGGACGTCGAAGCCGGTGGGGGTCCCACTCCAGCGCCAGGCATGGGGGCCGGTCAGCGTCGGGGCCAGCGACCAGAGGCCGGCCACCAGCGCGCCCGGGTAGGTCGCGAAGTTGGCGTCGAGCCACTCGAAGAAGAGCGACGCGCCCCGGTCGAAGGCCGCCGATGCGGGATCGACGACGGCCCTCTCGGGCTCGTCCTCGAACATGCGGTCCTCGTCGAGGCCCACGTCCCCGACGAAACAAGGCGTCGCCAGGCGGGCGAGCATCTGCGTCTCGGCACGCACACTCCCCGCGTCCGTCGCCGGGGCCATGCGCCAGAGGGAGCCCTGGGCCACGGCCCGGGCGAGCGCGACGTCGAGTGGGCACCCGGCGGGGGTGGATCGATCGACGAGCGCGAAGCTCGAGGCCCGGTCGAAGTGGGCGACGGGATCGCGCGCGGTGAGGAGCGCCGTCGACCCGCCTTCGACGCCATCGACCAGGTAAACGTGCCAGGCGCCGTCGGCGTCGGCGTCGGGCGGGGCCATGGCGAGGGCTCCGGTGAGGACGTCCCAGGAGCGCTCGGCGGCCGCCAGCGCGCTCACGATGAGGGCCGGTCGCGTTCTCGGGGCGGCATGTACGCACACGGGGTGACCGAGGGAGCACGCGTGGGCCCACGCCTCGGCCCCGTCCGGTGGGGCGGCGAGCTCGATGACCGGGCCTTCCCCGCCAGCCGCTCGAGCGCGCCCGGGCGCGCCCACGAGGCCGAGGACGCTGAGGGCAACGGTGAGGGCGAGGGTCGGCTTCACGGGGAGGGATGATGACAGGATGACCGATTTGACACTTTCTTTGTGCCGCCCGTATAAGCTGAAAAAGAGCGCAATGGCCGTCCCTTCGTTCGATCCGACTCACGCGGTTCGCTTCGATCTCCCCCACGGCAGCGTTCGCGCGGGGGGGGACAGCGGCGAGCGCGTCCTTCTCGTGCCGACCAGCGCCCTGGACGATCTGGTCCTTTCCGCTCCCCAGGAGGCGGTGGAGGCCCTCGGTCGCGCTCTCGGAGCAGCGATCGGCCGACGCGCCGCCAGCCGCCTGGACCCGAGGAGCGCCCCCATCGATGCGTTCGTGACACAGCTCGCGGGCGAGGCGGCGATCGCGGGCGTCGGCGCGTTGAGCATCGAGCGCTGGGGGCGTGCGTTGGTCGTGGTCGTCGAGGACTCGCCGCTCTCCAGCGCACTCCTGGCGCCGCTGGTGGCAGCTGCCGTCGAGGCCGCGTCGGGCAAACACGTCGCATGCGCGCTCCTCTCACGGGACGAGCGGACAGCCCGGGTGCTCCTCGGGAGCGAGACCGGCATCGCGCGTGCGCGCGAGTGGATCGCGTCGGGTATTCCATGGGGCGAGGCGCTGGTGAAGCTGCACGGAGGCGGGGTGTGAGCAAGACCGAGAAGATCGCCAAGCTGGAAGCGCTGCTCGCGCGAGTCGTCTCTCGCGCGGGCGAGCCGCGCCGCCAGCCCATGGCGGTGACGGCAGCCCCCGCCCCTGTCCTCGCCGAGGAGCCTGCAGAGCTCGACGAGGTCGACGCGGAGACGATCCCGCCGCCTCCCATCGCGCTGCCTCGCGCCCCCGCGATGACCGAGACCGACGTCGTGATGGAAGTCGAGGTCCTGCAGGAGACCGCGGGCGACACCGTCATCGGGGTTGCCACCGAAGATATCGTCGTCGCGGAATCGCTCGACAGCCGTGAGCGCCTCGTAGCCGCCGCGCCCCTGCCGCCGGCCGCCATCGTCGCCGAGGCGCCGTCGGCGGAGTTGCTCGACGAGTCGCCGCCCGAGCTCCTGGCCGCCGTCGAGGAGGTCGAAGAGGCGCCGCTGTCCTCCCGCCGCCCTGTGGCCCCCAAGCCGGAGGAGCGTCTCGCGGACATGGCGTTCGGAGCCGAGGAGCCCAGGCCGCCTCGACACACGCCGCCCCCCGAGTCGGGTCGGCTACCGGCCGCGCCCACCGTGGAATTCGACGCGGACGTGACCGGAGTGCGCGAGGCGACACCCATCGTGCCGCGCTCCCGCGAGCTGGTACCCGAGGCGACCCACGTGGAGCTCGCGCCGAGCGACGCCGTTGCAGACCTCGTTGGTGAGGCGCAACGCTTCGCACCAGGGACGTTCGCCGCGCTGCTCGATGCGAGCCTGGCGCTCTGAAAGGCGCCGGGGGGCCGGGCGACGATGAACGGGCCCGAACACCTCGAGATCCTCGAGCCGCTCGGCGCGGATCAAGGGACGTTCGTGGCGCGCGACACCGCGACGGGCACCCCGCAGCTCGTCGTCGTCGAGCGGGTCACGCGCGCGTCCCCCGTCCCGGCCGCGCGAACCGAGCTGCTGCGCCGTGGGCGAGCGTTGAAGGCGCTCGAGCACCCGAAGGTGGTGCGCGTGCGGGACGTGTTCGAGCGCGATGCCGAGGTGCTCGTGGTCTCCGACTACGTGGACGGGGAGTGGCTCTCCTCGCTGATGATGATGCAGCCTCGCCCGCCGCTCGGCGTGATGCTGCGCATCGTGATCGACGTGCTGGAGGGGCTCGGGGCGTTGCATGGGCTGCGTGACGAACGAGACCAGCCGCTCGGTTTCGTGCACGGGGCGCTCGGACCGGACACGGTGCTCGTCGCGGCCGACGGCGTCGCCGAGATCGCGCGCTCGTGTCGGTTGCCTCGCCCCGGTACGAACGAGCGCTATGTCGCGCCGGAGCGTCGACGGGGGGGAGACGGTCCCGCCGACGTCGGCAGTGACATCTACGCGGCCGGGTCGATCCTGCGCGACATCGTGGCGGACGCGCCCAGCGACGCCACGTGGGCCGAGCCATTGACCGACATCGCCTGGCGGGCGTGCGCCGTCGACCCGGAGACTCGCTGGCCCTCCGCGCTGGCCATGGCGACGAGTGTGCGCCGGGTTGCCGGCACCCGGTTGGCGACGGCCGCAGCGGTGTCGGAGTTCATGCGACGGCGATTCGGCGAGAAGATGCTCGGGCGCCGGGCCGCGCTCGAGGCGCTCGATGAGCCGGGGGCCCCGTCCTCCGAGCCTGTGTCGCTGAAGCCGTCGGACCTGGAGCTGCTCGATCCTTCGTCGGCGCCGACGCTCGTGGGAAAGCTGCCGGCGCTGGTGCCCACGCTGCAGCCGCCGCCCGTCCAGTCCGTGGCCCCACCGCTGCCGGTGCCCAAAGAAGCGCCCGTGGCCCGCGTCACGCTCGTGAAGAAGCCGGCGCTGATCCTCGAGTCACAGGAGCTGCATGAGCCGCCGGAGCTTCCAGAGGCTGCGACGAAGCGACGGCCGACGACCGACCCGTCGCCGGGGATCTCGGCCACGCCGCCGCCGCAGCAGGTGCAGCCGCAGAAGTCCCTTCCGCCGCCCACCATCCGGCCCGAGGACGCGGCGCCGATGGTCGAGGCGTACCGGCGGCAGTTGCCGACGTTTCCGACGTTCGACGAGCCGGTCCCGGCGAGGCGTCGCACGGCGTTGCAGGGCGTCCTGATCGCCGGGGCCCTCGCGGGGACGTTCGTGCTCGGGCTATGGCTGGGGCGAACGTACCCGCCCCCGACGGAGACGGGGCCGGCGGTCTGTCCGAGCGCGACCACCCTGGCTGCGGTGCGGACCATCCCTCCGCCGACCGCGACCTCGATCCCGACCGCCACGGCCACGACGTCGATCGCCACGCTGGCGGCCAGCTCGAGCCCCGTCGAGAGCGCGTCCGCGCCGCCGTCAGCGACTTCCGTCCCCACGGCAGTCCCCACGACGCCCGCGTGGGCGATGACCACCCCGACGCCTCATCCGACGACCGCCCCGACAGTCACGCCCGGCGTCGTCGCGCCGAAGCCTGTCCCGACGGTCGCGCCGAAGCCGAGCGCCACGCACGGCGGCTTCGTCCCCGAAGAGCTCTGACCTCACGCCGACGCGTTGCCGAGCCACGCGACGTCGGCGTGATTGAGCCACGTTCGCTGTCGGCGAGCGAACACGCGGGTCGCGCGCACGACGGCGATCTCCAGCTCCTCCCGCGGCAGAGCGCCTGCGAGCATCGCGCGCACCTCGGCGTACCCCACGCTCCCCATGGCCCGAGCCTCGCCGTATCCGCTGCCGAGGAGGCCCTCGACCTCCTCCACCCAGCCCGCGGCCAGCCAGCCACGCACTCGCATCCGTATACGTTCGGTCAACGCCGTGCCGTCGCACCGGATCGCCACGAGCCGCGCTCGATGGCGCACCTGGGCGAAAGCGTGCTCGCGATGCCACGCGCTGAGGGGGCGCCCGGTCAGCTCGAACACCTCGAGCGCGCGACTGACGCGCATGAGATCGTTGGGATGCAGGCGCCCCGCGCTCTCGGGGTCGACCGCCCGTAGCTGGTCGTGCAACGCCGAGCGCCCCTCGGCGTCGGCCAGCGCGCGGTGCCTCGCCCGGACTTCCGCGCTGGCAGACGGTGCCTCGGCCAGCCCGAACAGCAGCGCCTTCACCCACAGGAACGTCCCCCCGCAGACGATGGGCACCCTCCCCCGGGCGCGGACGTCGTCGATCGCGCGGGAAGCGCGCTCGGCCCACGACGCCGCGTCGACGTGCTCCATGGGGTCGACGGCCGAGACGAGGTGATGCGGCGCGCGCCGCAGCTCCTCCGCCGTGGGCTTGCCGGATCCCAGGTCGAAGCCGCGATAGATCTGCACGCTGTCTGCGCTCACCACCTCGCCGCCGAGTCGCTCGGCCAGCTCCACCGCGAGAGCCGTCTTCCCGCTCGCCGTCGGCCCGACGATGGCCAGCAGCTCGTCCGCGTGCTCTCGCGCGAGGTTCAGCGCTTGCTGGACGGTCTCGACGACCTCAACGACCGACACGCCGCTCGAGCTCGTCGTAGCCGATACGCGTCACCACGGGACGGCCGTGAGGGCAGTGACCGGCGAAGTCGATGTGGTCGAGCGCACGCAGGAGCGCCACCGCCTCCTCACGCGAGAGCGCATCCCCGGCGCGGATGCTCCCGTGGCAGGCCATCGTCGCTAGGACCATGTCCGCGGCGTCCCCGAAGGGCCGCGTCGCCGTCCTTCCGAGCTCCGCCACGAGATCGCGCACGATGCGCTCGGGGCGACCGCGTATGAGCAGCGTCGGCACTGCGTGAACGGCCACCGCGTTCGGCCCCACCGCGCGCAGCTCCACGCCGAGGGCCGCCACCTCCACCGCGTGCTCTTCGAGGATCGTCACCTCGGCCGGGAGCAGCTCGACGACGTCCGCGATGAGGAGCCGCTGGGTCGACATGGCGCGTGCCTCGAACGCCCGCCGGAGCCGGTCGAAGGTCACCCGCTCGGCGGCGGCATGCTGGTCGAGAACATAGAGGCCGTCGCTCCCGCTGCAGACGAGGAACGTACCCCGCACCTGCGCCAGAAACTCGAGCGACGCGTAGAAGCCGGCTCCCTCGAAGAGCGCCTTCGACGCCTGCCCGTCCCCTGGCCTCCCGACCTGGATGTCCGCGAGGGAGGTGAGCGTCGTGCGCTCGGCGAGCGACTTCTGCGTCGACGGATCCTCGCTGGGCGGGGCCAGCTCCCAGGGGTCGCCGCCGGGCGAGTCGGCATCCCTCTCGGGGACGAAGCGCGTCGTCACAGGCTCCGCGGGCTCGCTCGCGTCGCGCGCCGGTCGCGCAAACGACCACGGTCGCCCCGTCCCCAGCGCCGGCAGGTTGAACGCGCGCGCGAGCGCGGCGTGGAGCTCGCGCGTCACCGCGTCGAAGAGCGCCCGGCCGTCGGCGAAGCGCACCTCGGCCTTCTGCGGATGCACGTTCACGTCGACCTGGTCGGGCGGGAGATCCACGTACACCGCGCCGACCGGATAGCGCCCGGGCTCCAGCACCGAGCCGTAGGCCTGAGCCACCGCGCGGGCCAGCGGCCGATCGCGAACGGGGCGGCCGTTGACGAGCAGATGCAACCCCACCGCCCCGGCGCGCGCCCGCTCCGGCGCGCTCAGGTGCGCCTCGATCTTCAGCGGCCCCCGCTCGCCCAGGCACGTCTCCAGGCGCTCGCCGTCGATGGTCTGCGCCACGCGTTCGCGCCGCGTGGGTACGCGCAGCCACTCGCGCGCCGCTCGCCCGTCGCGCACGAGAAAGAAGCTCACGTCCGGTCGTGCGAGAGCCGCCAGGAGCATCGCCTCGCTCACGTGTGCCGACTCGGTCCCGGTCGACTTGAGGAACTTGCGTCTGGCGGGCACGTTGAAGAAGAAGTCGCGCACCTCGACGGTCGTCCCCTCCGCCGCCCCCGCCGGCTTCACGCGTGGAGCACCGCCGCCTTCGACGACGACCTCGGTCCCCTCCGCGGCCCCCCGCGCGCGCGTCAGCAGACGGAGGCGCGACACCGACGCGATGCTCGGTAGCGCCTCACCACGGAAGCCGAACGTGCGCAGGGCGAAGAGGTCTTCCTTGCGGTCGATCTTGCTCGTCGCGTGACGCTCCAGTGCGAGCACCGCGTCGTCGGCAGCCATCCCGGCGCCATCGTCGCTCACGCGCACCAGCGCGACGCCCCCCTGCTCGAGCTCGACCTTCACGCGCGTGGCCCCGGAGTCGAGCGCGTTCTCGACGAGCTCCTTCACCACGCTGGCGGGGCGCTCGACCACTTCGCCGGCGGCGATCTGGTTCGCGAGGTCGTCAGGGAGCCGATGAATGCGGCCCATCGCCCGCTAGCGCTCCTCGATCGCCGCCGCGGCAGCGTCGAAGAAGTCACGCGAACGCCGTCGCGTGAGCGCCACGACCACCAGCACGCTCCCCAGCGTGCTCAGCACGAGGCCGATGGGGTTGCGCGCGCGCACCATCCCCATCGTCGCCCGGAGCATCTCGTCGGCCCGCGACCGATCGGGCACCCGCTCGTGTACGTCCGCGACCTGACTCGCCTCGCGCCAGCGCGTATCCGCCTCCATCACGTCGCGCAGAAGCCAGTAGCTCGCCGCGTTCAGACCGGCCTGGGCCACCACCACCTGCACCAGCACGGCGCGGGCCCCGCGGCTCCCCCCCAGCGCGCGCATCGAGAACATCACCATCGCTCCGCCGAGGAGCAGACCCGCCACGGCGATCGGCCAGCCTCGCGGCTTGGCCGCGTCGAGCGTCCGCACGTACGAGTCCACGCGCGCCTCGACCGCGGCCCGGTCGGCTGGGTCGGAGATCCCCTGGCCGGACATGCTCACGTCGACGGGCTCGCGGTAGAGCGTTACCGCCGCCCAACCGTTGCAGGCGCCGGTCAACCCCAGGGCGAGCGCACCGAGCAGGGCGAGGACCAGGTACCACGGGCGCTTGCGCTCGACGGGCATGACGGGGCTGCCGACCGGCTTAGCACGCCGTGCTGTCGGGCGGCAGGAATGGACGGCAGCTCACTTCCAGGGGGTCGCGGTCACGCCGGCCGGGCAGTACGCGGCGATGCCGCCCGCCTCCACCAGCAAGTAGCCGGCGCATGCGCCCGTGTAGCACCACGACGCATAGCACCTGGTCCCCGCCGCGTTGCAGATGTCGATCGCCGTCTCGCCCCCGCTGCAGGTGACCGTGTAGTAGGTCGGGTTCGGGTAGCCATAGGCCACCGCGGCCTCGTCGGCCATGTTCGCGGTGTACGTGCTCGCGGTGCCCGGGGTGCCCAGCGGATCGCAGTCGTCGTAGTTCTCTCCGGCGCCGTTCGGGTGCGGGTCGGCGCACATGCCCGTGGCGCAGCAGGGCGTGCCGTAGCAGGTCGTCAGGTTCGACTCGCAACCGTCGTCGGCCGCCGGCGGCAGCGGCGTGGAGCAGTTGCCCCACCCCGTCGCGCAGGTCGAGGTGCACTCGCCGTTCGAGCAGGCGAGCGTCGCGGTATGCGAGCTGGAGCACGCGCGGGCGCAGCCACCGCAGTCCGCCGTGTTCGTGGCGGTGTTCGTCTCGCACCCCTTCGAGGGGTCGCCCGTGCAGTGACCGAAGCCCGTGTCGCACGCCAGCGAGCAGTCGTTGTTGCACGAGCCGTCGATGGGGTTGCAGCACGTGGTCCCGGTGCAGATGACCGAGCCCGCATTCTGCGGGTAGCTGCACGTCGCGCCCTCGGACGCGCAGACGCCCGTCGTCGGATAGCAGGACGTCGGCGTCGGCGGCGTCGAGCAATCCGCCGTCGAGCAGCACGTCCCCTTGGGCACACACGTCCCGTCTGTGCAGGCCTTCTCGTTCGCGGTGGTCAGATTCGTCTCGCAGCCGTCGCTGTCGGGGGCGCCGGAGGTGCAGTCGCCCCACCCCGCCGCGCAGCCGGTGTACGTGCAGCCTCCGAGGCCGCAGGCGGCGCCCTGGCTATTGCCCGAGGTCGTGTCGCACGTGACGCCGCAGCCGGTGCAGTTGGTGATCGTGTTCAGCGGCTGGCAGAGCCCCGTGCAGCACCCGCTCCCTGCGGGGCAGCCGTGGCTGGCGTCGCAGCCGGCGACGCACGTGCTATTCGAGCAGGTCTCGCCGAGGGGGCAGTTCGAGTCGACGAGGCACGCGACGCAGACATGGGTGGTCGTATTGCAGGTGGTGCCGCCGCTGGTGCCGCCGCCGCCTTCGGTTGCGGCGTCGCCGGCCGCATCGCTTGCGGCATCGTTCACGCCAGCGTCCGCGAGGGCAGCGCAGTCGAGGTTGGACTTGCAGCCTGCGGCGCAGGCGGTTCCGGCGCAGTACTCGCCGGTGGGGCAATTGTCGTTCGAGGGCAAGCACTGCACGCAGGTGTCGTTGGTGGTGTCACACCAGGGCGTCGCGCCGTGGCACTCCGAGTTCACGGTGCACTGCACGCACAGCCCCGAGTTACACACCTCCCCGGTCGGACACGGCTGGGTCGAGGTGCAGCCAGGCACGCAAGCGTTCGCATTGCAGAGGGTGCCGGTGGCGCAGTCGCTCGTCGCCAGGCACGCGACGCAGGTGTTGTTGGTCGTGTTGCACTTGCCCGTGGGCGCCGTGCAGTCGGTGTCCTGCAGGCACGCGACGCACGCACTCGTCGCCACGTCGCACACGGTGCCCGTCGGGCAGGTGCTCGTCGCGTCGCAGCCCATGGCGCAGGCGTTGTTGACGCAGCGTTGATCCGCGCTGCAGTCGGCCGACGTCAGGCACGCGACGCACGACGTGTGCGCGTCGCACTTCAGTCCGGTGGGGCAGTCCGCGTTCGCGCCGCACACCTGGCACGTCCCGCTGACGCACACGTGCCCCTCGGTGCTCGTCGCGCAGTCGCCGTTCGACTGGCACCCGCCCGTGGTCGCCGGCCCGTCCGTGCCGTTCGCCGCATCTCCAGTCGCCCCGTCCTTCCCGCCGCCTGTCGAGGCGTCGTCGCCCGACGACGGTCCGACGAGCGGGGACCCCGAACTCGCGCAGCCGGACGGGAAGAGGAACACCGACGCCATCAGCGACAGCAGAGCGAAGGAAGCGACAAAGCGTAGATCGCGCACCATTGGAACAATTTAGCGCTGCCGCAGTCGTCGCGTGAGCTTTCTTTCGAAACACCGGGGATTTGAGACGGCGCGTCCCCTACGCAGGCTCTCCGCTCGTGAGCGGCGTCCGGGTCGTCAGTGCCAGGTCGGCGTGCTGGCCGTCGTCGGGCACGTGCACTTGTTGGCCGCCGTCTCGAGCTGGTACCCGGCGAGGGTCCCCGTGTAGCACCAGACGACGCAGTGCCCGGTCGCGCCGCTCCCGGTGATGCTCGAGATGCAGGAATTCCCGCCGCAGACGACCGCGGCGATCGTCCCGGCCGCTGCCCATGCCTTGGCTGCGTCGTCGGCCATGGTGACGTTGTACGTCGACCCCGATCCGGCGACGCCGGCCGGGTCGACGCAGTCGGTGTACGTCTGGCCCTGCCCGTTCGAGTGGACGTTGCACAAGCCCGAGGTGCAGCACGGCGAATTCACGCAGGTCGTCAGGTTCGACTCGCACCCGTCCGAGGGATCGGTCGTGCAATGGCCGAAGCCCGTGCTGCAGGTCAGGTTGCAGCTGTTGTCGCACGAGCCGTTGATGGGGTTGCAGCACGTGGTTCCGTTGCAGATGACCGACCCCGTGTTCTGCGCGTAGTTGCAGGCGGCCCCTTCGGACGGGCAGCTACCGTGCGCGGGAAAACAGGCGCCGGGCCCGGGCGGCGTCGTGCAGTCGATGCCCGTGCAGCACGTCGCCGTCGACACGCACGTCCCGTCCGAGCACAACCTCTCGTTCGCGGTCGTCAGGTTCGTCTCGCAGCCGTCGCTGTCGGGAGCGCCGGAGCTGCAGTCGCCCCAGCTCGCCGCGCAGCCGGTGTACGTGCAGCCGCCGAGCCCGCAGGCCGCGCCCTGGCTGTTGCCTGACGTCGTGTCGCACGCCGCGCCGCACGCCGTGCAGTTGTTGAGCGTGTTGAGCTTCTGGCAGAGCCCGGTGCAGCAGCCGCTCCCCGCCGGGCAGCCGTGGCTTGCGTCGCAGCCGGCGACGCACGTGCTGTTCGAGCAGGTCTGGCCGAGCGGGCAGTTCGCGTCGACGACGCATTCGACGCAGACGTGATTCGTGGTGTCACAGACGGTGCCGCTGCTGGTGCCGCCGCCGCCTTCCGTCGCGGCGTCGCTGGCCGCATCGCTCGCGGCGTCCCCCGCGGCATCGCTCGCGGCGTCGGCGGCTGCCTCCACCGCCGCGTCGCTCGCGTCGCTCGCGGCATCGTTCGCGCCGGCGTCCGCGACGGCCACGCAGTCGAGGTTGGACTTGCAGCCCGGGGCGCAGGCAGTCCCGGCGCAGTACTCGCCCGTGGGGCAGCTGTCGTTGGACGGCAAGCACTGTACGCACGTGTTGTTGGTCATGTCGCACCAGGGCGTCGCGCCGTGGCATTGCGAGTTCACGGTGCACTGCACGCAGAGTCCAGAATTACACACCTCTCCGGTCGGACACGGCTGCGTCGAAGTACAGCCGGGTACACAGGCGTTCGCGTTGCAGAGGGTGCCCGCGGCGCAGTCGCTCGTCGCCAGGCACGCGACACAGGTGTTGTTGGTCGTATCGCACTTGCCCGTGGGTGCGGTGCAGTCCGTGTCCAGCAGGCACCCTACGCAAGCGTTGGTCGCCGTGTCGCACACAGTGCTCGCGGGGCAGGTGCTCATGGCGTCGCAACCCATCGCGCAGGCGTTGTTGACACAGCGTTGATCCGCGCTGCAGTCGGCCGACGTCAGGCACGCGACGCACGAGGTGTGAGCGTCGCACTTCTGCCCGGTGGGGCAGTCGGCGTTCGCGCCGCACACCTGGCACGTCCCGCTGACGCATACGTGACCCTTCGTGCTCGTCGCGCAGTCGCCGTTCGACTGACATCCGCCGGTGCTCGGCCCGTCGTTGCTCCCGGTCGCGTCTCCTGTGGCTCCATCTCCGCCGCCCATCGACGCGTCACTCCCGCCCGGTCCGATGACGGGGCTCCCGCCGCTGGAGCACCCGGTCGGGAAGAAGACCGTGGACACCAGCAACGTCATGAGCGCGAAAGCGGCAAGCAGACGAAGATCGCGGACCATTACAGCAAAGCTAGCCGCCTCCGGTGAAGCGAGGTGAGCTTTCTTCGCGGCGGGCGCGCGGCGGACGTCCTGCGCAGTGAGACGCACATGGTCCACTCCCAGCTGGGACCCGCCCAGGTCTCTCCTGGAACGGGGGCGAGATCTGGGGCATCGTCCCGCTCGTCGGCAGCATGACCACGGCAGCATGACCACGGCAGCATGACCACCCAGACGGTAGAGCTCTTGTCCCCGGCCGATCTCGTGGCGATGGCGCAATGCATGGCCATCGACGCCGAGGCGTTTCCGTACCCAAGCGCGCAGTTCGGGCTGAGGGCGGACAGCGCGCGGCAATGGGTGGCTCGCGAAGAGGCGAACGAAGGGCGGGCGAGCCGCGTCGTCGGGTTCCTCGCGGGACGAGTGCGGCGCGGTGCAATGCACGTGGAGGGGCTGGCGGTCGAGACCGGAGTGAGGCGCCACGGGGTCGGGCGTGCGCTGGTTCGCGCCTCCGTCGAGTACGCGCGCGTCGCGCGGCTGCGTGCGGTCGGGCTCCACGTGTCGGTGGCCAACCGCGCGGCGATAGCGCTCTACGAGGCAGAGGGCTTCGACATCGCGGGCACGCTCCGCGGGTTCTATCCGCCGGCTGCGTTCGGCGGCGAGGCCGACGCCCTGGAGATGCGGCTGCGGTTGCGGGGAACGTAGCCAGCCGCTCCTTTACGTATCTTCACCTCCACCCGACACGCTCCTTCGCGCTTCGTGCGCATCGATCTACGCGAATGGAGGTCACGCGAATGATCGGGTTCATCATCGGTACGGTATGTCTCATCGGCCTCGTCAAGGTTCTCCGCCGCGGACGCGGCTGGCACGGACGATGGGGTCACGGCGGATACGGCTCGCATTCCGGCCGGATGGGCGGTCCGCGACGCTGGTTCCTGCGTTCGATCATGGAGCGGCTCGAGACGACGCCCGGTCAGGAGAAGGCCATCGTGGCCGCCATCGACGAGCTCCGCGACGACCGCAAGCTCGTCCGCGAAGAGGCGGAGCAGACGCGCGCCGACCTCGCGCGTGTCGTGTCGAGCGGCCTCGTCGACGACGCGGCGTTCGAGGAGACGTTCGCACGACACGACCGGCTGCTTGCGCAGCTCCGGGTCGCATTCGTCGAGTCACTGAAGAAGGCGACCGAGGCGCTCGACGAACGTCAGCGCAAGCAGGTCGCCGAGCTCCTCGAGCGGAGCGGGCGCTTCGGCGGACGCGTCTGGGCCTGAGAAGGAAAAGGAGAAGAGACCATGCGACGCAAGATCACCATCGCGCTCCTCGCGCTCGGGACGTTCGTTGGCTACGGCTCCAGCATCGCCCACGCGGTGCACCACCACGCGGCGCCATGCGCCGGATGGAACGCCGGAGCCAGGTGACTCACTTCTTCTTCTCTCGGTCGCGCACGAGCTGGTATCCGCCGAACACGGCCAGCGCTCCGCCGGCGATCATCAGCCACATCGGGCTGCCCGTTCCGAAGAGCGCAAACCGTCCGCTCGCGCCGGCACCCAGGGCGGCGAGGCCGAATGCGATGTTCCAGTAGCCGGCTTTCATGGTCTAGAGCTTAGCTCATGGTCCGAGCCCTCGCGTGGCTGGTGGTGGGCGCCGTCGTGATGGCGCTCACCGCCTGCGCGCCGGGTGTACCGACGGAGAACTGGACCTGCGACTTCGACGCCAGCGAACCGCGGCCGCTGGCAGATCCGGACGCGACCGCGGGGGAGGGGGGCGCCCTTTCTGCGTCCGAGTGTCAGGCCACCTGCGGGCCGCCCGCGAATTCGTGCACCCTCACGGTGCTCGACGGCGGGGAGCCCGGCGCCATCTGTCCCGTGTGCACGTTCTGAGCGCGCCCGCTGCGCGTGCGCCCTCGAGTCTTCGGCGCCGCTTGCGCGTCGCCTCGGAACTGAATTGCGCCCTCCGCGGAAACGCCGTCAGGAGGTTGCGCCGGCGCTCCTGCGGTGCTGATCTGCTTCACGCCGTGCCCGTGCCCATCGACGCGCTGGACTTGCCGGATCTGGACCTCGAGCCGACATCCGAGGTGCGCGCCGTCGACACGCGCGTGCGCCGCCTGGTGGTCGACACCGGGCTCCGGCGAGGTGCCGCGGAGCAGGCGTGGGTGACGGTGAGTGACGGAGCGGGCGCCGTCCACTTCGAAGGGACGCCCAGCGCCGACGGGTGCGTCGAGGTATCGTTCGAAGCGGCTCCGGGCGTCGAGAGCGTGCGAATCCTGCTGGAGACGCTGACGTCGCACCGTCAGGCAGAGGTCATGCTCGGCGACGGGTGGACCTCGCACGCGTTCGCGTGACCGCGTCTTCGTCGAAGAACATGCGGGGCGGGGCGCTCTCGAGCCCCATTTCACGCAGCAGCGCCGCGAGCCCCCCCTTCAGGCTCGATAGCTCGGCCGGCGACATGCGCTGGAGCGAGCGCACCAGACGCGCCTGCGTCGGCTCCGGGCAGCGGGCGAGCAGGCGCTTGCCTGCGGCAGTCAAGCTCAGCTCGATGCGCCGCGCGTCGATGGGCGAGGCCTTTCGCGCCACGAGCTTGCTGTCGGCCAGCCGCTTGACCACCACCGACACGGAGCTCTGGTCCGTCAGCGTGCGCTCCGCCAGCTCGTTCAGGGACGACGCGGGCTCGTCGACCAGCGACTGAAGGACGAAGAGCTGCGCCCCGCTGATGCCGGCGCTGCGCTCGGCGTCGCGGGCGCTGAGGCGAAGGTCGCGCACGACGCGGCGAAGGGCGTCCATGACGTTGCGAATGCTGTCTTTGCGCGCCGGTGCGGTCGGTACGGTTCGGGAAGTGCCTCGAAGCATGGGACTCCAGGAGATGGGGAAGCCGTCGTATCTCAATCCGGAAAGTACCTCCAGGTGGGCGTGCTAGTCAGACGACGTGCGAACCGCGAGAGGATCGGCCACAATCGCGCATCGGAAGGGGGAGGGATCCGTGGGCAAGCAGATGGACCGGGAACCGGCAGAGCTCGATCACTTCCGGGTGGTCTTGCAGGCGTACATGGCCAAGAAGGGCCTGCGGTCGACCGACCAGCGCCGGCTCATCGTCGACACCTTCTTCCATGCCGACAACCACGTGAGCATCGAGGAGCTCCTTGCGCAGGTGCGCGCGAAGGATCCGCGCGTGGGTTATGCCACCGTGTATCGCACGCTGAAGCTCCTGACCGAGTGCGGCGTCGCGAACGAGCGGCGCTTCGGCGACGGCCTCACCCGCTACGAGCTGGCGGACGACGCGACACACCACGACCACCTCATCTGCGTCGAGTGCAGCGACATCGTCGAATTCGAGGAGCCGCGCATCGAGGAGCTTCAGGAGCGCGTCGCGAAGAAGTACGGCTTCGCGCTGCGGTCGCACAAGCACGAGCTCTACGGCCTCTGCGCCAAGTGCCAGGGCCTGCGCCGGACCAACGGCAACTAGGAGCCCGTCCTGACCACCTGCCCGCAGGGCAATTCCCTGCGGGCTCCTAGCAGAACTCGGCCCGCAGGGTGCGCGTGTCCGTGACGACCCAGCCCACCGTCACGTCGGGTTCCATCGAGGGAACCTCGGCCACGAGCTGGAAGTCGAACACGACGGCGACCGAGACCGCGGGCGGACAGAAGCGCGGGAGCGTGCGGTCGTAGTACCCGGCGCCGTAGCCGATGCGGTGACCTCGCGGGTCTGCCGCCAGTGCGGGCACGACGATGGCGTCGAGCTCGCCCGGGGCGACCTCCGGGTCGTCGAGCGAGGGCTCGCGGAAGCCGAACCCCAGAGTCTGCATGGCGTCCGGGTGCTCGACGAATCGAAGCGTCATCGCGTGGGTCTCCGGATCGACGCCGGGATATGCCACTCTGGCTCCCCGCTCGCGGAGGCGTGCGTCGAGCGCCCGCAGGTCGACCTCGTGCCGCTCCTCGATGGGCCAGAAGAGGGCCACCGCTCGAGCGGGCGCGATCGGGTCCAGCCCGGCGAGCCGCTCGATGATGCGCGCCGAGCGTTCGGCGCACGCCGAAGCGGGGAGTGCCTTGCGCAGCCCACGCATGCGCTTTCGGAGCTCGGCCTTCACGCGTCGGCGTAGCTGGTCCTCCGCGGAGGACGGGATGAAGCCGTGATGGTCGGAGGGCATGCGAGGTCGCAGCGTAGCTCCCCCGCGGGGCTCAGCGCAGCGACTCCATCTCCTCGCCGAGGCGCTCGAGCGCCTGGGCGTCGAGGTGCTCGACGAGCGCCCCCACGAGCAAGTGCGGACGCTCGACGAACGCGGCGCGCAGCTCGTCGAGCGCGTGCGCGATCGTCGTGGAGTCCGAGGGCGACGTCGCCATGCGGAACAGCGCGAGACGAGCTCGCCCGTGCGCGTCGAAGTGCTCCCGGGTGTCCACCACGGCATGCTCGGCGAGCGCGCGCAGCGCGGCAGCTTCGACGGCGAGCTGCGCCATCGCAGCGTCGAGCACGGCGATGAGCCGCTCGTCGTGCCGCGTGACACGTGCGGGCTCGAGCAACTCGAGCAACGTCCTGTGATGCCGGGCGATCGTAGCCGCCGCCGTCATGGGCCCCCCCTTCGACGCGAGCCCGAAGTCTACGGCTGGACGGGGCGCGGGGCGAGCCACGAACCGCTCACGCATGAGGACGCCAGCCGCCGAGGCTGCCTCGTCACCTCGTATCGAGGACCGCCCCGAGAAGCGCGAACGCCGCGATCGCGGCCATCACTGCAACGACGACGACGGCGACCGCGCGTATCGGGTCGCGGCGTCTCATTCGCTGGGCCCGACGCTCACCGGTGGATGATAGCGCGCGGGTGCGCGAATCGCTTCAGCTCGAGCCCTTGATGAGCTTCTCGAGCTTGTCGAGGCTCTCCCGTGCGGAGCGCAGGCGATCGAACGCGGTCTGGACGACGCCGCTGATGGTGGTCTTCTGTGCCCGCGGCGCGGCGCCGAGATCCTGAAGGACCTTCGACAGGTGTCGTTTGGCGTCCTCGATCTCCTGCTTGGACGTGGAGACGCTCTTCAGCATGAGCTTCTGCTTGCTGTCGTCCGACTTATTCACGGCTGGTCACCGGTGGCCGGCAGGCGGCGCCGGATGAGCTTCTCGACGTCGCGCAGGAGCGGGCGCTCCTCGTGCGCGCAGAACGAGATGGCCCGACCCAGCGCGCCCGCGCGCCCGGTGCGCCCGATGCGGTGCACGTAGCTCTCGGCGACGTTGGGGAGGTCGAAGTTCACGACCAGCGAGATGCCGTCGACGTCGATGCCTCGCGCGGCCACGTCGGTCGCGACCAGGACGTCGGTCGTCCCGCGACGGAAGGATTCCAGCGCGCGCTCGCGAGCCGCCTGGGTCTTGTTGCCGTGGATGGCGGCCGAGCGGAAGCCCGCTCGATCGAGCCGCTCGGACAGCCGGTTCGCGCCGTGCTTGGTCCGTGTGAAGACCAGCGTGCGCTCGGTCGCGCCGTCGCGGAGCACCCGCTCGAGCAGCGCCCCCTTGTCCGCGCGGTCGACGAAGACGACCGACTGATCCACCGTCTCGGCGGTGGTGACGGCGGGGGTGATCGCCACGCGCACGGGATTTGTCAGCATCCGCTGGGCGAGCGCCTCGATGGGCGGCGCCATCGTGGCGGAGAAAAGGAGCGTCTGCCGCTCGCGGGGGAGCATGCTGCAGATGCGACGCACGTCGTTGATGAACCCCATGTCGAGCATGCGATCCGCTTCGTCGAGCACGAAGTGCGTGACGGCGTCGAGCCGGATGAAGCCCTGCTGGATGAGGTCGAGCAACCGGCCCGGCGTGGCCACGAGGATGTCGGGCGACGCGCGCAGGGCGATCTCCTGGCCCCGCTGGCCGACGCCCCCGTAGACGACCGCGTGCCGAAGGGACAGGTGCCTCCCGTAGACGGACACTCGTTCGGCGATCTGCGCCGCGAGCTCGCGCGTCGGCGCGACGATGAGCGCGCGGATGCGACCCGAAGCGGGACCCGCCGCCGCGAGGCGCTGGAGGATGGGCAGAACGAACGCGGCGGTCTTGCCCGTGCCCGTCTGCGCGCACGCTTGCAGGTCGCGCCCCGCGAGGACATGCTGGATGACCTGGGCCTGGACGGGGGTGGGCTGGTCGTAGCCCTCGTCGATCACCGCGCGCAGGAGCGCCGGGACGAGATCGAGCGCCGCGAAGGGCGACGCCGACGTGTCACCGAGGTCGGCGAGCGGGGCAGGGGAGGCGGGGCGCGAAGCAGGGGCCTCCGCGCGAGGGGTAGGGACGTGGCGATGGCGCCAGGATCGGCGCTGGTTGGGCGAAGTCACAGGGAATGAATCAGGCTCTCTCGCGGCAGCGCTCGAAGCCGAGCGCCGTTCATGCGTGCCACCGTCGATACCGCGGGGTCGATTCGGGCGTGACGGGGCCCCTCGAAGGGAGGTTGACCGCGTCATCACGTTCCATCGACCAGCCTCGCTGGTGTGACTCGTGATGCGCGGTAGTTAGCTCGGACTGGCGCACCGCGCAAGGCGAGCGGGGCTCGCGCAGCGAAATCGTACGGGCCGCAGCGCCGTAGCCCCTCTACAGCGCATCGAGGATGGCCGTGACCCTGGCCTTGGGGACGGCGAACGTCGCGTCGACGCCCGCGGCGCGCGCGAAGTAGGCGGCGGCGCCGTCGACCTCGGTCTCGGCGCCGACGGCGATGTGCATCTCCGAGAGGGCGCCTCCGTCGGAGCGCGTCGTAGCCGTGATCTCCAGCACGGGCCGCCCCATGCCTTCGTCGGGGGCGGCGGGTCCGGCGTGCAGCGCGCTCTGCGCATAGAGACCGGCCATCGCGATCGCGAGCTTGTCGTCCCCGGCGTCTGCCGACACGACGTGCCGGATCCCGTCGTGCACCACGACGACCGCCGCTCGCCCTCCTGGGTCGAGGTGGAAGCGCGCGCGATCGATGGCGGGGTGAGAGAGGACCTCGCGCAACCCGGGGGACCCGACGAACACGGCCGGCTCGTCGAGCGTGCGCGCATAGAAGCCACCGTCGCCGGCGGCGCCGAAGGTGATGGACACGCGGCGGGCCCCCGCGTCCGCCGAAGATGCCGTCGCGTCGAGCGTGAGTGTCACCGTGCACGCGCCCGGACCCTCGAAGCCGAAACCGCCATCGTCAGCCTCGGTGAGCCAGGCCTCGGCCTTCGCGTGCGCGAGCGTCCCGACCAGATCTGCCACCGACACGGCGTCGGCCGGGAGGCCCGCGGGACTGCGCATCACCCAGGTGTGATCGCGAAGCTCCAGGCGTTGGGCCGTGGGGCCGCACGTGTCCTCCACGGCCACGACGGAGCCCGCGTCGAACGGCGCCTGCCACAGGGACCTCGCCCGCAGCGCGACCGGGTGGGGCGCGAAGCGGCGGGCCACGGCGCGCGTCACGCGGAGGAGCGCGCCATCGTCGGCGCGGCGGACGAGCGCTGTCCCGTCGGACCCCGTGGCCGAGAGCTCCACCACCTCGCTCGCCCCGCCCCCCGTGCGCATCACCGTGACCCGGGCGCGCGGCTCGAAGTGATCGTCCGCGCCCGCGTGGTGCACGTCGGTTCCCCGCGATTGCGCCAGCGCGAGCGCCAGCGAGTTCGCCGAGTCGGTCTCGTCGGACGTCAGCTCGCGGTCCTCGGGGGCTCTCTCGTGCCAGCCCATTCCGCGGCGCGCGGCCTCCACGCGTGTCCCGGCCCCGGGTAAGGGCGCCCCCACGGGCTCGAGCCGAAGGTCCTCGATCTCGTCGGCGTGCGCGTAGAACGGGGACGTGTCGACCAGCGCCGTCCCCGTCGTCCCCAGCGCCTCGACCAGCGCGCGCGCCGTGCAGGCCGACACGCGCGCCGGCGTGGTCCGCACGATGACCACGTCCTCCGGCTGACCAGGGCACTCGCCTCCGATGCGCAGCTCCACGCGCTCCTTGGCCGCATCGCGCGGCGTGACCACGATGGTGAACACGGGGCTCGCCGTCGAACGATCGGCGGCGGCGTCGTCGACGAAGCTCTCGGCTCGTCCGTTCGCGAGCGCCGCCATCAGCCGGTCCGCGGCCGCGCGCGACGCGCGAAGGCCCTTGCCGGCCACGCGGAACGTGGCCCCCTCGCGCTCCAGCGTGAACGACGTCCCCGGATCTCGACCAGGCTCCGACGCCGCCCGGACCTCGACGCGGGCCATGCCGCTCGCGCCGTAGGCCAGCAAGGTGCGGTCGCGGTAGGCGTCCGCCCCTCGGAGCAGCTGAACCTTCAGCGAGCGGGCGACGACGAACGTCCCCTCGCCGTCGATCCGCATGTACGCCGCCCCCTCGGGACGCGGGGCGTCGCCGCCGAGCGCGAAGCGGTACTCCAGCTTTCCGACCTGGACCTTCCCCCAGGCGCGCGGCGCGTCGAGCCCCGCCGCGTCGTTCGCCCCCACCTCGCGCAGCCGCGTCGCGAGCTCGAGCTCGCGGAGAAGCATGTCGACTGCGGCCGAGTCGGCGCGCTCGTGCCGGGGGGACGTCATGGTCCAGCTCGACGCGCCGCCCGCGTCGGCGTCCCGCTCCAGGACGAGCGACGGCTCGCTGTCGTGCGCGATCTCCACGCGCGTCACCTCGGCGACGCGGAAGCTCGGGAAGACGTCGGTGCGCCGCCCGGCGCGGTCCGAGTCGGACACCGTTCCGCGGTCCACCAGGTACGCGTACGCCGCGGTCGCCGCCGCGAGGACCACGAGCGCGATCGACGTCACCGTGCTGCGCGCATTCACGCCGGGGGCTCCTTGGTCCCCGGCACGTACGGCTTGTTCTCGGAGGAGCGTCGCCACGCCCACACCGCCGCGCCGAGAAGGAGCGCGGCCAGCGGCATGAAGAGGAGGACGTAGCGCTGCACCTCGGTGCGTCCCTCTTCCGACACGCGCATGCCCGCCGCCACCTCGGCGCGATCCGGCACGTCGACCACCTCGGGGCTTGCGGCGAGCCACGAGAGGGCGCTGTCGACGAGGAACGCCGCCCCGTGCAGCGGGCGAGGTTGTCGCCAGTTGTCCTGCGCCAGGAAGTAGCGGCTTCCCAGCACGACCACCCGCGGCCCGTGCGGCGCGCTCGGGGTCACGCGCGGTCGCTCGCTCGCCATGGCGATGACGAAGGGCCCCGACGCGTCGGACGGGCTACGCGGAGGAGCGTCCGACCCCGCCGCCGCCGCGGCGACGTCGCGCTTCGCGAAGGCGTCGTCGCTCGTGACGAGGAGCTCCGCGGCCGACGCTGCGCCCGGCGAGGCCATGTGCCGCAGGGACCTCGTGTAGAAGGCAGCGACGCGCGGCGGGTGGGCCTCCGGGCCGCCGGCCACCAGCGTGGTCGTCACGGGGTGAGGGTGCGCCGCCACGAAGAACCCCTGGCCGTGCGTGTCCGGGACCGAGACGCTCGGCTCCAGATCCTCCACGACGACGTCGTCCAGCGCGACGCCGAAGGGCCCCAGCGCCTCGTCGAGCCCGGCCGGAGGGGCGCCCGCAGCCGATGGATCGAGCGGCCCCACCGCGGCGAGGAGGCTCCCCCCCTGCATCAGCCACGTACGCAACCGGTTGGCCTCCTCCGGCGCGAACGGAGCCCGCATCCCGGCGATGATGGCGACAGAGCACCCCGTGAAGGGCTCGTGAGCGCCCGGCACGGTGAGGTCGACGGTGGCAAGCTCGTAGTTGTTCTTCTCGAAGAGGTCGCGGAGGGCCCCCAGGCCGTCGCGCTCGTCGTGATCCGGCTCGAGCGAGAGCTCGCCGTGGCCTGCCGTGAAGCACAGCTTGGCCTTCTCGCCGCCGAGGACGCTGCGGATGGCCCGCGTCAGCGCGCGCTCCTCGCGTGGCTTGACGTGCACGTCGTCCGCCTGCTCGAAGAGATCCTGCGGCGTCAGAAACCAGTGCTTGTCCCCGGCGGCGACGACGACGACCGCGTCGGTGGCCACGCGGCCGTCCTCGGTGCGCCCCGCCTCGAGGCCGAAGCGCGCCTGGAGCGCGATGAGCTGCGCCACGTCGCGGTCGGGGTCGATGAAGTGGACTTCGATCCGCGACGACGCGGCCTGGTACGACGCGAGGAGCTCCTTCAGGCTCTGCTGGAACGAGTCGCCCGAACCGGTGATCGCCCAGACCTCCACCGGCTGCTCGAGCGAGTGGAGCGTCTCGACCGTCGCGGGGCTGAGCGACCAGCGCTTGTCGCGCGTCCAGTCCCAGCGCGTGAAGTGCCGGTTGGCGAGCATGTTGACGACGAACGCCAGGACCACCGCGGCCACGACACCGGCGAGCTGGACGGCCTGACCCGTGCGGCTCATCCCCACCTCCACGCCTCGACCGCGCGGGTCGCGACGAAGAGCGGGAGCACGACGAGCGTGCCGTAGAAGGCGAGGTGCCGCGAGTCGACGATGCCGCTCGCGAAGTCGTTCATGTGCGACCACACCGAGACGTAGCCGCAGATCTCGTGCATGGCCGAGCCCTCGCGCGTGACGAACTCGCCCACGCCGAGGATGAACAGCACCAGCAGCACGAGCGCCGTCCACACCATGGCCAGGAACTGCGACCGGGTGAGCGCGCTCGCGCAGAGCCCGAGCGACAGGTACCCCCCGCCCACCAGCAGCACGCCGAGATAGGCGCTCGCGGCGGTGTGCCAGTCGAGGTCGCCGGTGCGCCCGAGGATGACGAGATAGAGCACCGTCGGCAGCCACATGGCGACGTACGTCGTCAGGACGGCGGCGTACTTGGCCAGCACGACCGCCGCGCTCGACACGGGGGCGGTCATCAGCATCTCGATGGTGCCGCTCCGCCGCTCTTCCGCGAAGAGGCGCATCGTCATGGGGGGCACGAGCACGAAGAGAACCAGGTAGAGGAGCACCGTGTTCCCGAAGAAGGCCGAGAGCGGCGTCTCGTCGCCGGTCGCGTCCCCCTGGTGGGCAAAGTGATCGACGAGGAGAAAGAAGTGCATCCCCTGCACGACGAGGAATACGACGATGAGCACCCACGCGAGGGGCGTCACGAAGAACGCGAA
>Ga0182030_10002122_pt1 | contig 41918 bp, 45 predicted proteins | sample 812S3MmetaG_FD_121299 | JGI IMG/M metagenome (GOLD analysis project Ga0182030, IMG submission 121299) | Permafrost microbial communities from Stordalen Mire, Sweden - 812S3M metaG (Illumina Assembly) | ecosystem: Environmental > Terrestrial > Soil > Wetlands > Permafrost | place: Sweden...
CACTCCACCTCATCTCAACCCTCGAAATAAACCGTGCTCCCATCAAAAATCTTAAAATAAATACCGAACCAAACATGTGTCAAGGTACAACAACCCACATGACCTGCGGGCACTCTCTAATCCACTACTCCTACCTCTGTCCACGCGCTACCTCCACACGCCCATCACACCCTTGCTGCCTTATTGCCGGCGAAAAGCGTCATCTGAACGATACGTGCGCAAACTGTCATCCCCCATTCTTGATTTCGCAGATTAATCAGAGGCATGATCATTTGAGGATTCATTTGATGCATAGGTTGAGGGAGGCGGAGACGAGGGAGCAGGTGGTGGAGTATGAAAAGAGGCTGGAGGATGCGCAGAGGGAACGGAGGAGGGAACTTAGGAACGCGGGGAAGATTAAGTGGAATGGGGTGGTAGAGTGGCCGGGGTTAGAGGAGGTTAGGGAGGGGGATGAGGTGAGGAAGCCGCAGGAAGTAAGACGTGAGCCGGAAAGGAGGAGTACGACGAATGAAAATAGGAGGGGTAGACGCAACTAAAGTGGAATAGATTTTTGATATTTCGGAAGCTGACGTGGTTATCGCGGGTGTTTAGAAAATTAGCCTGCTATAATGAAACAAGAAACTTTAAATCAGACACAAGATTAACACTTTATCATCCAGCGATTGCTTCCTTCTCTCTCACATTGTTCAGGATAGCTGCTTTGAGCAATCCCGCAGCTTTCTTCCCTTTCTTCCCTGCCTGCCCACTTTCCCCAGTTGCAGATCCCTCACCCTGTCTTGCTTCTTTCAAAGCCTTCTTCCTTTCCTGCTCCTGTGCCTTCTCCATAGCTTTCTTCGCATCCCTGAATTCTTTCAATCGATGTTTGCCTAAACTTCCATGCCGTCGATTATCTGCTGCATTTCGAAGAAGTGGGAGTTGTATAATAGCACTGAAGGTATCAAAGACTTTTTCGATGGGTTGGTTGTGTCGTTCTGCGATCGCAGCAAAAGGTAAATTTTCTTGGCAGGTCTCGGCTATATCTACGATCCTAATAAATGAGTAAGCAAAGTAAGCAGTCGGTAGACTAGCAGGTATGCTTACAAGTTTGGAGAATGCTTACGAGGAGCTCCTTGCGTCTGTTTCTGAATCGGATTGGTAGAGTTAGAAGACTGACTGGTAATATGCATTGGCCATGGGGTGACAGCTCTTTGTTGTGGGAACATCATCTGGGTATTAGATACTGGCGATCCCTGCGTCGTCGTTTGGTCAGCTGTTATTTGACTTGGGCCTTCATTAGGTCTAGGAGATTGTTGATGATCTAATCCTAAAAACGCCTGAGAAGCCACAAGAGCTGTTGTGGGCGAAGGCCAAGGCGGTATTTTGTACAGGGATGGTTTTCGTAGAACATCAATTGAGCTGGTATGCAAGCGCCGAGTCCTCTCCGAGGCCGGGTTCTGGAGGACTGTGCCAGAAGTTTGAGAAAATTCCCTAAGAGCAGGTGATCTCATAATACAACCTTGATTGGTTGTGTCTAAAGGTGCTGTGACAATCGGTCGGGGTGGCGGGGGTATAGAATTCGACTTATGGCTAGCTTCGGTTTGGGATGAAGCTTCCTGACATCGTGGGCTGGAGTTAGAGGGCTGCGGAATCCAGACTGTCTTCGTTCGGGGAGAAACACTTTGGTCGGGCACTAGGGCGGCTGGGATCTGGATCCCATGTTGATTTTCGTTGTTGTCTTGATTTGATGGTCCTGCTATTGTCGGATGCTGTCGTGATGCAGAAGTCCCCGGCCGATATTCACCAGCAAAATGCATATTTCTTCTCTCTCCGATTGGCGGTGTGAATTCCAGTTTATTTTGGTTTGAGCCAACGTGGTGGGAGGTCTCGTGGAGGAATCTCAGTGGGTGAGGGGGAGATATAACAAAAGGTGCAAATGAGCTTTGTGCGGTCCGCATTTCCCAAGGGACTGGGTTACCCATGCTTATTCCTTCGTATAATGTGCCAGGGCCCTGCATCCCAGACATGCCATTTTTCTGATATTGAGGCTGCATTGGGTGCGGTCTTGGTTCTTCTGGCTCTCCATCCCATTTGCGTTTCGTTCCCAGGGTCTCTTCAAATGAGGCAGAACAGTCCCAGTCATGCTGCAATGCACCGTGATCTTGGATTTGTGGAATCTGATTACCCCATAAGTGCATCGGTGATGAAAATGAGTCGAACGGTGCTGACGTCGTCTGTGGCATATCAAAAACCGGAAGTTGGGTGGTTTTAGAGGGTTTGGCAATTGGTGGGATCGACGGAAGTGAACCAGTTTTCATTACCGCAGTTCTATTTACCCCGATATGGCAAGACTCCAGCCTCTGAACCATGCCCGTACTCCCTCTTCGAGGTGACTCCAATGGTGTGGTATGGCAATCGATAGAAGGTTGGTCAACTAGACCTCTAGAATATTTGCGGAAATGAGACCCGTTATTGGATGATTGAAGCCTGTCAATGTTATGGTACTGGAATAGATAATTATCGATTTACACACCTCTTGCGCTTCTTTTTCCTGCGCCTTGGAGCGGAGAAAATAAACTGAACGTCGTCATCTTGGGGTTCTGTAATTGATGCAGTGACTGACATAGAAGCCTTGCGCTTTCTCTGAGGATTCGTATCAACACCTGCAGGCCGTGTCTCAGGTATTACGTGGCTCGTAGCTAGGCTTTGGACTGGTTGATCGGAGGATGGATCAACTTGACAACTTGCTGTTGGGGGAAGGCCTGGCCCGGTTTGAACCATGGCTAAATGGTAACCTAAGGAGCCAAAAAGAAGAAATAAATGAAAGTAGGACTTCCCCTAAAGATATACATCTTCAAACTAAAGGAGACCACTAACAAAGGATCAAAGAAGGGTATCCTGCAAGATGCCTTGTGAACCGGTGACTTCATGGAAATTTGACTTTGTTAAGCGTCATGGTGTGACTGAATGGCTCTATCAAAGCCTTGACTACTCACGGTATAAGGAAAGGGGGCCCGATGTCTCGCTGCAACTTGAAGGTCGAACAGGAAGCAAAAGATAAGCACGGCGGGAGATGATGATAAGCGGTGCAGAGTACGGTCACGTGATATTATAGCTACTAGCGCAATCAAGTACTAGTAAGGCTAAAACTGAATTCCACCCCGCTATTGATGAAGCTCCAGGCAGCCCAGACCAAACAATTTACATGAGCTCGACGTCAACAACCAAAAAGGAAATCGCATAGACTCAACCCTCTTTCGAACTAGACAAAATCTAGCCATGGCGGTCGAGGCGCGAAACCCACTCCTTTCTTCCCAGAAATCCTCAGACTCAGGTCTCCAAGTAGCATTACATCCTCTCGTACTTCTTACAATCTCCGACTACATTACGAGACATACGCTACGAAACCAAAAAGGACCTGTTGTTGGGGCATTACTTGGTCAACAAAATGGCAGGGAAATCACAATCGAGCATGCCTTTGAGTGCCTACTTATAGAAAAGGATGGCGAAACTTTGCTTCACAAGGTGTGGTTTGAGGAGCGTTTGCAACGAAGTGAGTTATAATTCATTGATCATAATTATTTTGCGACTGACTGAAGCTCTACAACTAGTGAAAGACGTACACAAAGTCCCTGCGCTGGATCTCGTTGGCTGGTATACCCTCATGCCAGCATCTGGACCCCAGCCTAATCACCTTCCTCTACACCGAGAGATTTTGCAGTCATACAACGAGTCTGCGATTCTCCTCGGGTTTCATCCAACAGCAGTACTTGAAGGCACCGTCGGTGGCAAACTCCCGCTGACAATATACGAAAGCAACTATGAGGCTGAGGATACAACTGTAGATGCAGACGAGGACAAGGAAATGAAGGATGGGGAACCACAACTAGCACTCAAGTTCAAGGAATTACCATACAGCGTAGAAACGGGAGAGGCCGAAATGATCAGCGTTGATTTCGTGGCTCGAGGTGGTGGAAATGCAACAGCGGTGAACACAGGAGCAAAGAAGAAGCCGAAGGAAGAGTCAATTGGCAAGGGAAAGGGGAAGGCGGCAAATAAATCGGATGATCAAGAGTCTGACACGACAAAGCCCGACGATCAGCAAATTTTATCTGGCGAAGATGAAGAACTGATTGCTTCTCTCACCGCTAAGGCAAACGCTATCAAAATGTTACACGCACGGATCAACTTAATTGCGACATACTTGCAGAATTTACCACCAACTTATATTTCAGGAGCACCAGAAGCTATCGAATCCGATTCTACGAAATACACACCTGTCAACCACGCCGTACTTCGATCAATCCAAGCGCTTCTCAGCAGATTGAGTCTCCTCATCCCGGCCGACGCCAAATCCTTCGAGCGAGAACTTATGTCGGAGCAGAACGATGTTAATCTTGTCTCATTACTTAGCTCAATCACACAAAGCATCAAAGACGTTCGGGAGACTGGCAGGAAATTCGCAGTGGTAGATCAAGCGAAGCATACGAAGAAGAACAATTTCAATGAGCTTGGTCATGGTCGTATGTGGGAACATGATAATGGAGTTTTGGGCGTTGGAGATCTTCTAACATAGAGGACTAAAATGTAGCATATTGAAAGGTTGCATTTACTCGGCGTACAGGAGAGGATGTGGTTACGATATGGCGTTTTGCTAGCGATCACCATTTCAAGACGAGAACACGAGAATTCACAAGAAATCCCAAAGAAAAAAAGAATCTGCATTCTGTCTATCGGCCGTGAACTCATCAATCTTATTCTACTCTTCCGCGCATAAAATCAAATAGCCACCCAAACAACACACCCCTCTGACCAGCAGAAATCTAGTCCCTTTCTTACCCCACACAATCTATGCCTCAATCACAACCTTCAACACCAACTTCCCCTCCCCATCCACCGTCCTACCCGCCAACTCAAACGCCTCCTTCGCGCCCTGCAATCCCTTAAACCTATGCGTCACCATCCCATCCAATGACGGCAAGGCCATCCCCCCCTTTCCACCCAACAGTCTAATTCCCGTCTGATACGTATTCGCATATCTAAAAATGCCCAAAATATCAACCTCTCTCAAATGCGCGACGGATAGAGGGACGGTTTGTATGGGCGTACCCATACCGACCATGATAACCCTGCCGCCCGGCTTGGTGGCGTAGAGGGAGGTTTGCATACAGGCTTCTTTACCGGTGCATTCGAATGTGATGTCGAAGCCGTCATCCTCGTCATAATCATCTAGGGGATTCATGTCTGCGCGTGCAACAGCAAAGACATCTGCTGCGACGGCTTTCGCGCCATCTAAACGATCGCTGATAGAGCTATAGCTTGAGAGAGGCGTCATAGCCCCATCACTGCTCGGCGTAGTCATACCGCTCCTCAAACCCGCGGTAAAGATTGACGAGGAGCTGGCGCACGAATGTAAAGGTTTCGGGACCACGTAACCGTGAGTAGCGAAGCCGTGCGAAAGCGCGTATTCAACGCGCCCAGCGTCAACATCCATGATGGTGACGAAGGTGCACCCGGATTGGCGGGCCATGGCGCTGGTGAGGAGCCCGACGGTCCCAGCGCCGATTACGAAGGCGGTGGAGCCAGGGGTAGGGGAGGCGCGGTTTACGGCGTGGATGGCGACGGAGAGGGGCTCGAGAAGGGCGGCAGCGTCAAAGGTGATGTGGTCTGGGAGTCTGTTTGACGGTCATTAGCCCCTGAGGATTTTGAGATGTGATGGGAATTTGGGGATACGTACTTGTGACACCAAACAGCCGGATGATTAATCCTCTCCTGCAACGTCCCCTGAAAATGCGGTACACTCTTCGCACTACTCCTAAACCTCATCTTCTTGCAAAGATTATACCGTCCTTTCCTACAGATCCCACATTGCCCGCATGGAATCCCTACTTCGAGCGCAACGCGGTCGCCGATCTTGAATCCATTCACCTGAGGTCCGATGGCGCATACGACGCCGGAGGATTCATGGCCGAGGGAGAGAGGCGCGCAGGCGCATAGGTCGCCGTTGGCGAATTTCTTGTAGTAGGAAACATCAGATCCGCAGATACCGGTGGATTTAATTTGGATTTGAAGCTCGCCTGAGGAGGGAGGTTCAAGAGTTCTTGTTTCCTGGAATTTTCATTAGTCAAGTTTTCTCGTAAGGGGGAGGTTTGCGCACCAGTCGCAAGTCAACAGGACCATGAAGCACTGAAGCTTGAACCGTCGATTTCAAAGGGTATTGATCAGGAATCAAAGTCGGAAGAGCTTCAGGAGCTGCAGAAGGAGCCATCTTTCTCTTTATATATATACTCCGTATGGAATAAGCAAAAATTAGTCAAGCTGCTGGTTGCTGGAAGTAGAAGCTGGTGGTGGGGGGTAATGGATGACCTCCACGTTGAGTGGGGGGACTTATACCTTTGACCGCCATCATCGTGTGGATGATGGGCAATGATGGGCAATGGCGTCTTGCCCAGTGGAAGAGCTTCGAGTTATCTCTCTATCTTTCCAATGTCGCGATATGGCCCATAATCCGGAATATGGAGCTTGCATGAACTTTTTTCGACTGGTACACGCTCATTGTGCGAGGTACCGAATGCACGTACAGGGTTTGCCTGGGCACCAAGTGAGGCGAGCCTAGTCAACACCACATGGACGGGTAAAAAGCAAAAGCTACTGCAAGGTTAGGACCGGTCTATAACGCATGGCTGTGGGGAATGGCATAATGTGAGTGGAGGAAAAGCACATCTGAGTCGTGTCCAATTCCCAATGCCGACTAGAACTCCAGATGATATAAGACCAGGGCTACTCCGTTTTACCGCAACACTTGCATCTTTGGCTCTCCAATCTGGAGGCTTGGATGATAGACAATCCGGGGTGATGACGGAGGTACTATCCCGCGGGAGCCCCAAATGTACAAGCTTCATGGTGCTTGGTGTCCCTCGAGATAGAAACTAAATAATAATAGTCGTATAGGCTGTCGCGGAAGCCGGGGATAGTGGAATTTGCTCGATTCGTGCTTCTCTAGGTCCCACCCTGATAAAGCTGCAGGCCCTGCCATGCGCCCAAGCTCGCCATAAAGAAGCCCCGTTGAGATTCCGTGATACGGTGATAGACAGAAGAAACCCACTTTGATGCGACAATCTGACGACGTGGCATACATCAATCCACAAGGAATTGGAGTGATGTACAACCGGTATGTACCTAAGTAGCATTTTGATATCAAGTTTGAGAAAATCGAGAGTCAATGGCAAATGGGGGAAACCAGAGCGCGGAGTCTGAAGCCCCGTAGGGTAGAGGGCAGTTAGATCCCCAATGACAACGTCAATAAATAATGTCTAGGGAGGACGGTGTTAGGGTTTGCAAGCGCTATTGACCCGTAGATCATAACCGTTGTGCTGGGATGAAATAACGGATCCAAAATGCGATAGGCGGTGTACATCGGAGCAGAAATGGGGTCCCGAGGTTTGAGGTCTAAACAGAGGATGAATAATCACAACCCCTCGAAAGTGCAGGAAGATGATAACCACACAATCTATCTGAGACATATCAAAAGCAATGGCGAGGAAATGATGGGTAATGTGCAATTTATATTAGCAGGGTTATACAAAGTTAAAAAGAATTGGGATATCTTACACACAAATCCTAACATACCTCTAAAGGTTGGAATGGACATTCAAAGTCATGCTGTGTTCGACCATATTTGGATGTGATTTTATTGATACAAAGGCTATGTGGGAGTACGGAATGACAAGAAAATTGACGATCCCGGTTACCACAATTTGTATGTTTATTCCCCTGTTCAAAAGCTGCTCTGAGCAAGACGCGCCGCGGCATTTCTCGCATCCACCCGGTCCACATCATCATTGGTCTCCTTGACACTGTTAAGCCCTCCGGGACTAGAAGCGCTCAGTCCCCGAGCTCTACCATGTCCCTGCTCATCTTCGCCATTTGGGTCTTCTGGGACGTTTGACATAAAGCTGCCCGAAATACTCCTATTCAATCCATCAGGGCGTCGAGGAACCCCAGACCAGCTATCGCCTTTTGGACCTATTTATGTTAGATTCTGAAAGAAAACTAGCCAACTGCGAACCTACCTTGACTAGCCGCTAACGACGCTCGCCGGATGGGGTGGGTTTCCCTTCCAAGCCGACTCAGACCACCGGATAAATCAATTGCCCGGATGTCGGGCCTAATGTTCTCTAACGTGGCTAATGTCCGTCTCTCTGCTTCAATCTCCCGAATGACATATTCCCGAATGCTGAGTCGTAAATCCGCTGCTGTGCGCGCAAACCATCGTCGCTGCTCCTGTAGCAGGTTGGCCGTTACTCGCTGGGTTTTTCCAAGTAGGTAAAGTTCATTACTTCGAGCTTCGTCCAACGCTGATATCGCCTCATCGACCTTTTCTCGTCGCACAGATGAACTGGCTTTGAGTCTATCCGCAGCATTCAATTTGCTTCGAGTGAGTTCCTGGGCTTGGACTAGCTCTCTCATAAGAATGTGACGATTTGTGAGTGTTTCCTTCACAATAAATGCGTCCTGTGAATGATACTGAAGAGGATCACCCAGCGTTGTTGCCTCAGCAGTACCTTGTGCTGCATGGAAGTCGCCCGTGGTTTGGATGGTTTTCCCCAGTTTGCGATAGGCATTTGCTAGACCTTGATGCGGCTCCTGGACGTTCATAGATCCAAGTTTAACGCCGAAATCGGACTCTGCAAGACCAAGGCCTATACTGATTTAGCGTTTTCCTATTATAGAACGTTGAGTAACGAACCTCTTCGAGCTTTGACTAACTTATCAACCTTATGCCCAGCATCCATTGATTTAAGATAGAACTCCTTCACAATGGGCCGCGCTTCTTGAAGTTCCGGGGTATCATCGGGTGGAGGCGCGAACTGCTTGATGACCTTTCTCCGCACGCCAGTGGCAGGCTGCTTCCTCTTGAGCATCGGACTATAGCCAAAGTCACTCTCAACGAATAGAACCATTTCGTCATCCTTTATTAAGACGTCGTTTGCGCAAACGTAGTTGAGCCACCTCTGAAGTGATGCCTTTACCCTAGCTTCGTCTTCGTCCGTTCCCGCACCCGCAGATGTCAATGCCGGAGGTACAGCTGGGACAATAGCTTCAGGGTTGGAGGAGACCAGATGATCGGCAAGCTTCATGAATTCGGAGTGTGTTCGTCGGACATCGCGAAATTGGGTGGTACGGAATTTTGGAAGGTTGGTCTAACAATTAGCATAGCTATAGTAACTTTTATAGAAGTAAGTTCCTACATGAACGTCGAATCTTAAAATTGGATCCTTCCTCCCAGTGCGTTCAAGGCCGGTAATCTTGGCTTGTAGTTTGTACTGTTGGGTTGGAGGATGTTGAGCAGTTCGCGCCACCGGGTGATATCTCTGTGGTTCATGCCTTTGTTGCTGGACGGGAGGTTGCTGCTGCTGGCTTGGAAAGCTTTGTTGCGCAGCTGCGCTTCGAATTGACTCTGCGGTATCCGGTCTCTCTGTCGCAGAGTCCGTACCAGCACTGCTGTCTGGTCTAGTGTAGTTTCCACCCCCAATTGTATCCTCTTGCGCGTAGCTAGGCACATTTGATTGTGTCCCATAAGGAATTGGTGAGGGTGGAACATCACCACCTCCAGGGAAAGAGCTTATTCTCGGATGTTGAGGAGATGCTACCGGAGATGAGCCCCATGGTGACGCTCCTGCAGGATTATCTGCATCGTGTATTGAAGACGAATAATCCATACTTGTTGCCCAATGCTGTGCCTCCTTTTGTAGTGTTGGATATCGGTTATGCTTGAGGCTATGATCTGAACCGAGAGCAACACTTGCTTAGGTTACTTAACGATGAAGTTGACGGCATATGCGGCTTGGTGATGTACGCTTGGGACGCAGAGATATTGTTAGCAAAAGCTGTCAACAATGGTTAAGTCTGCCCGGATCACCAAGCCTTGGATGATCAAGGCATCCACATCAACCAATAAGCGCGGTGGCGTGAAAATATTAACATTAGCGCTAAGCGAGGCCTCGACATTCAGTCTTCTCTCCTTTTCAAAATCTTCAGCGAAAACATAAGATCAAGGGAATGAGTCTATTGGCTTCTAACAGAGGCTTCCAGACATGGTCCAGAGTTCGATTTATCACATTTCGTAAATCGCAATTATGGTCGCCCAGGAATTCATACCGGCACTCGTCTCATGCCCCTCACCCCCATGACCCCATTATCAAAACCACTCGCAACATCGGGATCATTGCTCATATTGATGCCGTAAGAATTTCAAAACATATCTATAAGTAATGGAACTTCAATTGACCGAAGTAGGGTAAAACTACTACTACAGAGCGAATGCTTTATTACAGCGGCTTCACTCGTCGAATTGGAGGTATGGCGTGACAATTTTAAGATTTGATATTTCTTCATCCTCATCTCACTGTTCATGAGAAGTCTCATACGCAGTCTTAAGAAGGAATCTAGCAGATTTAGAAAATCTGGGAAAGCGAGAATCCTCTCGCTGAAGCTCATAGTTCTTCATTTTTTATTATTAAATGTATTCTTACCTTAGTTTTTAGATGTTGATGACGGATCTACTGTCACGGACTTCCTTCCCGCTGAGCGGGCTCGAGGGATTACCATTCAATCCGCCGCTGTGACTTTCCATTGGCCACCTTTGACTGAAAACACAGCAATAGCGGATGATGGAACGAGATCTCACACCTCTCATACCATTAATCTCATTGATACTCCTGGACACGCCGATTTTACATTCGAAGTCCTGCGATCTTTGAGGATTTTAGATGGAGCAGTGTGTATTCTCGATGGTGTTGCTGGCGTCGAGGCTCAGACCGAAAAGGTTTGGGCTCAAGCTAATAATTATGATATTCCAAGAATTGTATTCGTCAACAAGCTTGATCGTGATGGTGCGGCGTTTGAAAGAACTGTCAAAGAAATCGGGTCAAGATTACGAGGGTGGCCAGCTGTATGTCAGATTCCGTGGTGGGAAGGAGGAAAGGGCCGCTTTACTGGAGTTGGAGACGCAATCAATCTCTGTGCTATGAAATGGAAGGAAGGTGGTGATGGGAAGGATATCGAGAGCTATGATCTGGAACGATTGCTCGATGAAGACCCGACCTTGAGGATAGAGCTTATCAAAGCCCGCGCAGCCCTCATTGAAGCACTTTGCGAGCATGATGAGCAGCTCCTTGAGATCTGGCTGGAGTGTAATGATGATAGTTTGGCAATACCCTCTCAAGCGATCCGGGAAAGCTTGCGACGCTGTATAATCGATGGATCGGGACGGCTTATTCCCGTGTTCGCTGGGGCTAGTTTCAGGAATATTGGGGTCCAACCTCTTCTAGATGCCGTGGATGACCTCCTTCCCGATCCGACGGAACGACCAGATCCAGAGGTCAGCTTGGGCCATATCAAAGGTGGACTATCGAGTCTCCTCAACGGAAAACTCGACATCACTCAGGCTTCAAGTAAGCATCTAGCAAAAAGGTCGAGCACCCCCAAATCACCTGTTGCACATATCGAAGCTTGTGCCCTAGCGTTCAAAGTTGTCAATGATCCCAAACGTGGTGTGCTTGTTTATGTGCGAGTTTATTCTGGGAGCATCAACCGCAATTCAGCTTTGTGGAATACAAATCTGCACGTCATGGAAAGAGCTCAACGACTGTTGCGAATGCAAGCATCGGATGCAGTTGAGATAAACCACATCCCCGCTGGCCAAATCGGCGTTATTGCTGGCTTGAAGTATGCTCGCACAGGTGATACATTGATATCATATCCAAATGCGAATCCAAAGACTGGCCCTCCTCCGCCATTGAACACTCTTCAGCTCCGACCAATTGTTGTCCCACCACCAGTGTTCTTTGCCGCAATTGAACCTCATAGTCTTAGCGAAGAAAAGAATGTCGCAGATATTCTCGCAGTATTGTTAAGAGAAGACCCTAGTTTACATGTCAACGTCGATGAGGAATCTGGACAAATGCTCCTCAGTGGGATGGGTGAACTTCACCTTGAAATTGCACGTGACCGGCTAGTCAACGATTTCAAAGCCAAAGCTACCATGGGAAGCATTGAGATCAGTTATCGCGAATGCGTTCTAGCGAGTAGCTCTACTGAAAGGGTTGTGTTCGATCGGGAGGTAGCAGGAAAGAAAGGAAAGGCTGGTTGCGATGCGAGAATTGAACCCCTGAACGAATCAGCGACGAATGACGACTATATGGACTACACAGTGACTCGGGATGGGAACGCGATCACAATTCTTATCCCTGCTTCAAGCGATGAAGGAGGACCCGTACTCCCCCCCGATCTATCCGCCGATGTGGTCCAAGCTGCCCTGGTTAATGGGGCAGTGGCGGCTCTGGCTCGAGGTCCCCGTCGTGGCTTTCCGCTACATGCTTCCCACGTCACTCTCAACTTCGACCCAACTACCGACTTCTTTGGTTCTGACACTACATCAGCTGCCCTATCGTCAGCCGCAAGACTGGCCGTTCAAGCTGCGCTCAAGCAAGCTTTGAAGCACGACAATATTGGCCTGATGGAACCTGTCATGAATGTGGTTATCAGCTGCGATGAATCATCGCTCGGCGCAATAGTCCACGACCTATCTTCGGCACGAGGGGGTCATGTTCTATCTCTCGAGAATGAGACGGGTGAAGAAGCTGTCAACGAAGACGTACGAGCTATCGACATCAGGAGAATATATGCACCGTCAGATCCATTTGCATCTGGTAGTACTTCATATGCATCTGGACCAGGTCAGCACCGGCATGTGACAGCGAGGGTTCCTTTGAAGGAGATGGTCGGCTATTTGAAGCACCTTAGGAGTCTTACAGGCGGGAGGGGCACTTTCATCATGAGTGTTGATAAATTCGAACGACTTTCTGGGCCAAGGGAAAAATCTGTATAATGAATTTTATAGTGTAACAATAAGAATACGAGGTGGGTAGCCAAAGCGGGTTCATTTCAGCTCTAATACGATCCCCTTCGCGGTGACTTGTGCCTAGTTCACGTTGATTCACAAAATCAGCTGAATCAATTCAAAGCTACTGATCAGTCCCATCCGGCAATAAAAACGCCTAGATTGGTTCTCTTTTCCCTTTATCCATCTGCAATCGTATTTTCAAAGCACAAATCATCGAGACATCAACTAGAAGCGTCATTCCTACTATTGATATCTTCAAACGAGAACGTACATCAACCTACCTCAAAACACAGGTTGCATAAAAATGAGCGGAACCAACCTAATAGTGAGTCTAACCCCCCCAGATCCCATCCTTCAACTTCAACACTGCTGACTTGAGACAAGAATACGAAGCGCTTGCGGTGGCGTTGCTGTCAAGTAAGTCCTGGCTCATTATAATGTGATTTAGATTGAGAAAACTGACCGGCTTTTAATGCACGACCTTTAACTTCATCGACGACCACGACTTCTGTCCCGATTGTTACCATAATAGGTGTCAGCGCTGTCCAACGCTTTGACGAGATGTTTGGGTCTGGATATCGTTGAGCTACTAGGTAATCTACGTAAGCGGAGTGCTGGGCTTTGGTGGGGTCCGTTAGCGTAACAATGGAAGTTGCAATGGAGGTATGAAGTAGCTTGAACTGTGTAAATAAGGTCTTTGGGGGTAATGCGAGACTTTTCCATTCTACAAGTGCTTTAAGAGGAAATGCCAAAAAGAGGTCCTGTTACAAATTTTACCAAGTAGACTAGGCTCCGCCCCGGAGTGCCAGACAGATCTTACGATCCCCGACCCATAGGTCGACTAAGGGGTGCCAGACATGGTCGTACTTTTGACCATATGAACACCCAACCCAAAGTCTATTTGTTGAGAACTTTAAATTTAATACCATTCCCCTGAATCACAGGCTATTGTTATTACGTGGCCAAGTAAAATTCCATCACATTCTTTTTATGGAGATTTATCTTTCTTAGTGCCTGTTACTTAACATCTATCCCTCTCCATTCAACCAAACTACAATCCACTGACTGAGTTGGGAGGCCCTTGAATTATTGATAGGGAAAGGACATCGTAGCGATGACCTCTTCTATTACCTAAACATAGTGAAATAAAACACTGCTGGCCATGATTTAGGGTACAATTAACAATAGCAGAGTCATAGACAACGTTGTTGGCGAAGCGATATTCTCCTTCTTTCTTTATTCAAACTCCCGATTTTGGAAAATCTCCTCCTATCATTTAGCAAAGAAGCGCAACGTAAAGATATCTTGCCCTCCCTCTATCTCTAGACTCCCCATACCTACATCAATTCCGAACAAAATGATCAGCAGCAGTTCCGTACATAAATGGGTATGTTGTGGTGGTGCTGCAACTATTATCACGAATGGTAGCTACGTATACTATTCCGCCCACTTCTCTTTCCATCCTTTGACTAACTTAAAAATAGACTTGCGGTTCGGAACGTCCGGCAACAGTGAAGAGATGTTCCACTTGTGGGCATACGAGATGTAGGGATTGCACAACGGGGAAACTTGAGTTGGCTAAATTTGTACCGTCAAAGAAGATTCAGCTGCCAAAGGAGGACGAGGGGGAGTATTGATGGAGATATTAGGTCAGAGAAACTATTTTATAGAGTTTCCGTATATTAGATCAGCTGACAAAGTTAAACTCACTGGGATTAAGCTTCCTTGTTTCCCGCCGTCGCCCTCCTGCTCGAAGTGATCCCGAGATTTTCCATGGGACAGAAGGCGGAATTCCCTCAAAGATTAAAATCCAGTATTCCACTTAGACATCTAAATCTTCTTGATTATCTATTATTACATAAATTAAGATTCTGAAACCGACGCAGACAACAATTTCTAAAAAGGGGACATGGTTAAGAGCATCTCGCGCATTTGCCCAAATACAAAAATAACTAACCAAGCATTTTTGTTTCGACTCTCCAGGGGAGACTATTCTAGTGATATAAATACAGACCGATCAACTACCAGTAATAACCGTACACGCAGAGTACTTGGAGAGTTACGTGAGGCTCTGGGGGAAAACCTAGGTAGTGGAGCCTTGAATCCCGGGACCAAACCGGGCCAACAATTAGTCGGACTTGAAAATAGCTTATCGTTAGGGAGGTGGGTTTACAACCTATCTTGGAGAGGGCTCCTCTGGTGTGTTGGAGTTTTGCCAAAGTTGCCTTTTAAGGGGCGAGAGGGGAAATGTTTGGGAGAGATCATTCCCATTTGCTTTCGCCAGACCCTATTCAGGACACTAACGCGGCAGACCCTCCTGCAAACACAGCAGCAAACGCCAGACATACTCGGTTATAGCTCCATCGCCCGCTGTCTTCTAAGCTTTATTTTATTTGAAGGAGGAGAAGAGGGGTTGGAAGCAGAAGAAGATGCCGTCGGAGGAGTTCAAGAGGATTACAGGGTAATTGAGCGCTTCGGTGAGTTTTGTTTTGTTAAATTTTCTTTTTGTGGAATTGGAAGGGTTGGCTAATATAGCTGGGTGGATAGATTCGCTATGGGTATTTGAGAGCTACGAGTAAGGAGGTTAATATTAAGTGGGATCAGGAAGAGGGGAGATTTAGTGTTTCGGAACTATATGGTGGTTGAGGGCCTCTGTGATGGCATAGCTGGGATGTTGACTTACCGGGATGCTAATTATTATGTAATTGAACGGAAAGGTTGCTCTGGAAAAGGGAGAGATATTGTACAAAAGTTCGGTCTCTTATTGTGCGATGGGCATATTTCATGAATATTGCTGTATGATGGAGATAACTGCAAGCGGATCTCCTGACCTAAGAATTACTATCACCACCGACTTCCGTTGACATAATGTCGTCTTCCCGATGCTGTTTTACTACCTACAGTTCCGGTTTCAATCTGGGAATTGACACTGCCACTTGTGTATATCATACCTCGTGTTAACATAGGCAGGTGTCCTTGACCACGTCATCTAGAAGATCTAATCAGTTCAGGAAGTATAAATAGGTAAAGGAGCTCATCAAAAGTGCGGCGATGAGGCCCGATTGGTGATTTATTTTTGGGGCGGAGGGAGGGAGTATGAAAAGTGGTTTATGGGTAGTGGGTTGTAGGATGGAACAGAAATAAGGCAGCAGGGAATTTTTAAAGGGTTTTAGGATTGGATGGAATGATTAGGCATCGTTTGAAGTGGAAGTAATGATGTCTTGCGGGCTCGTGCATTGTGAATTATGGCTCGAGGCAAATATGCAATTATGAAAATCTTGGCTGGCGTGGGCATCGTATTATGTACCTTCCCTGGAGTTATTCTCAAATTGACGGGCCCCCTTAATCCGTGAATCACTGATCCTACCCACTTCTAAGAAACCATTCACAGTGCTATAGGCCTCATTTTGCTTTCCTTGCCACCCTCTTTTTTCCCTCTTAATCCCGAATCGGCCGAAATTTTCAGATGCCCAGAACATCAAACCAATAGCATCGTTTCACTCATACAGTGCCATTCAATACAAGCTTATGGCAATAAACTCTCTTCCACCAGACACAACTCCAAAAATGACCGCATACCCAAGTATCCTCACATGGTCATGCTGCAAATGCTATTGGACCAATGAGTGCAACGGAGATGAAGTTGATAAATGTGAACGTTGCTCACAAGAACGCGATTTCTGCTGCGCTATAAATGCGAGCGAGGAATGGATATGCGGCGAGGAGATGAGAGGGGCGGTTGGAGATGTAAGGTTGAGGTGCATTATGTGATAGGGGACATGGGAGAACTGTCTAGGAGAGATGGACGATGGGCTGTCGGTTGCGCGTGAAGGAGAGGAGCTTGGGTTTCTATTTACAGGGAGAGGAGTAATGAGAGCGCTGTTCACTAAGGGTTCTTTTCGCAAACGGTAATGAAAGGAGATGTTACACTCCCAAGAAAGAACTTTCCCGTCTTCGCATCATGAACCGCGATAGTAGAACAAGGCAACACTTTCGCCTCGATATCCTCTAGTGCTTTCGTGACTTCGTAGGTCCCTTTTCCTTGCCCCTCTGCTAACCGCCGAATCCGAAGCACAGTCGAAGGGCAATTCTCATTCTGAGGATCCTTTAGAGCTTGAATAAGCTGAAGAGGTTTTGGAAAACCTGCACCAAAGATGTCCCCATTGGAGTCAATGGACAGGTTATCAACGCCCATGCCGACAAGGATCTCATCCACTTTGAGGAGCGTGCCATCTTTTTGGAGGGAATGCACTGTAATCTTTTCAACCGTAGATTGGGAAATATAGTATAAGCCGTCGTGGCCTTTGACGATGCCGTTTGGGAAGTTGCCCGTTGGATCGGCGATGTTGCAGGTGGTGTTGGAGAGGCAGTGGCCAATACTTCCCGGACAGAAGAGGAAAGATAGCGGTCGGAGCTATGGGAATTAAAAATGTATTTCGGAATGGAGAACGTGGCATACCATTCCCGTTTTGTAATCTCCATGATCATTGGTGAAGATGAATCCACCATCGCCGGTCGCAGCGATGTTATTTGGAGTCAGGATGGAATCGTCAAAGATAGTCCTCACGTGATTCAATTCTGAGAAACCTTGAGCTAGGTTAAATACCTCTACTGTGGAATTGGCCCCGACTTTCGTTGCATCCAAAGCACTCCCGGACTCGTCAACTGCGGGCCGATGATTGATTGCCCAGAATCGTGTATCGCCATTTGGCAAGGTCTCGATATCAAAGCCATGAAGGTCGATATCCTTCCCACCAGTAGATGACTTGTAATTTCCAGTGATCTCTAGTTCATGAAGACCGTACAGCCCATCTTTGCCTGGCTCATCGATATTCAGAACGGCAAAATGATCATTTAAGTCTCGAGCTGAAGTATTATATCGATTCCCGCTTCTCTAGTTAGCTCTCTGAATATCCGAAATGGTCTTGGAAGAACGAGAACCAACCCAGGAGACCATCCAAATCGACCAAGACTTGTCGCACAAGCAGCATAGAGTGTTCGGGTTGTACTGTCCAATACCATATCCTCACATGCTTCTAGAAGAGGATGATGAAGTTTGCGACAAGTGTAGGGGTAGTCCTCAATTCTGTTGTATGTTTGCCCGACTCCTAGAGCTTTGAATATTCGGAGGGAGGGCTGATAGACAACTCCGCAAAGGATCGCTAGAATACCAAACGTGATGAGTTTGGAGGTCATTCTCCAGGATATTCGAGGTGGGAAAGTCTTAATTCCAAAATACAAAAATATTTGAAAGGAAACAGTTGATTTCCAAAGTACAAGAAACTTCTTGACAGATAGAATTCCATGTGGGAATCAAGTACAATATACAGATGAGACTTATAAAGTGACGGCCGACGAACCCGGACTCTCGGGTTGAATATTATGCCACGGCACCAATGGCGCACCAGAGATGTTCCTGACTGCGCGCCTAATGGTCGGAAGATCCACAATTCAAGCCGCGGAATCGGTAGGAAGCGACTCCACTTTGAATACCCAGACGAATGCGAATACGGAAAGACGAATTTCGACTACGTGAGAATGGGGGCTCTATAGTTTATATACTTGAAGATTCCCAGGAACGTTGCGGTGGACTTAGCTTGGGATGAATGCGTGACTCAAGATATCCCCCATAGAGAAGGTCATTTCGGTTAGAGAGATAATAACTCCTGTTGACTTGCTTAACTCGAGTGACTAGGTTGGGCTCAGAACACCAGGAACGATCTTCTGACCGGCATACTCGTAACACGTGATTTCATCCCCTGTCAAGCGTTCCATTTCCACCATCTTTCCTCTCTGTTCCCAGCCCAGCTATATCCCACTTTCTCCGTCAATCAATTTGCGGCTTCGAGCATACATAATCTCTCAATATGACACCTGTCAAAAGTAAAGCTTGCATAGTCCATGCGCGTCCAACCAGTAAATCGAGGGGATGTGGTCCCAAAAAACTTGCTATTGCGCCAGCTTCCAAGAAATGGGATTTGAGGCGAACGTCATGAGCGGGACAATTCTTCAATGCCAAACCTACAACTTATAAGTCCAATTATCTCGATTTTTTTTCCCCTCCTAATATTCTATCTTCTCCCGTATTCACTGGCCCAAAATTTTCCAAATCCTACGCGAAAGTTTTCGTTTCCGCAATCCAATTCCAAGAAAATCACAATCATGGTCTCCGCATTCATCATCGTCTCAGCGCTCATCGCTATCATCGCTATTGCTCTAGGAGCTGCGTATACTACTGGAGCTCTGGATCCGGTTATTGAGAAGGTTGCGGTGTTGTTGTTCAAGGCGAAGGCGGAGGCTGAGGCAAAGAAGTTACAGGCTCAGGGTTTGAAGGAAGGAGAGGATTTTGTGAAGGGTAAGCTTAATTGTTACTTCCGTTCCCATAACATGGGGCGTATTTGGACGGGTCTGTGTTTGGATGGGCCTGTCCAAGTGACTCATCTTATATTTTGGCGGTTTGGGAGGGGACAGCGGATGGCCTTCTTGCCATGATCTGCTACGAAATGTGCTAACGATTGTCTCCGCAGGTGACCTGAAGGGCAACCAACAGGCCAACGATATCAAGGAAGGAATCGGCGGCATTGGGGGGAAGGTTGATGGCTTGAAGAAGGGCTTCTAGACCCATCTGCGTCGAAGCCTTGATGAATGATGATAGCGGGACAAAAATGCTGGATGAGGTACACGATATATATGTGAAATGATTGGGACTTGGAAGAACATGCAAAAAGTTCCTTGGTTGGGTAAATTGTTTTGAGAACTGGGGTTCTCATCTGAACGACAATAGAATAATCTTGTTCGGGTATACTGTAAAAATACAAAGAGTTGGCGCTGCTGCCCCCTTTTTTTCAACCGAGCTGATTCTTGGAGTTTTAAACAAAGAAAGATTTACTCCTATATTTCTTCACCCCTGAGAATGAGTAGATCACTTACTACAATCCTTGAACATATGGTGGCGGCCAAAGGATATTTAAATATCTCTCTCCTCCCCCCCAAAAGATATTAAAAGATGTTTTTATAATCTTTAAGTGGGAAAAGGCCCGTGCCAAATCAAGCATTGATCCCGAGCAATCCCAGAATAAATCTTGATTTCCATCTCTCCAAATCTATTCTTGGTAAGTATAATCTCCGGGTTTCCTGGATTTCCCTTGTTCCCAATTTCTTTCGTCCTGCTTCCTCCGAATTGTTCTCCTGACATATGTCGGTCTTCAACAAAATCCGAGAAGAAAATATGATGTCAGGACGGCAACACCGGGGGTTGCCAGGTTCACGTAAGCTGTTGAGGCAAAGGGCTCGGCACGGCAGCTTGCTATGCGCTGGTCTCGATTTCTCAGCCTTACTTCTCGAAACATCTGATTTAAAAACTCTTCTATTGCTCCTGGAATTCAATACTCCAACCTTTGTCTTAATGACAATGAGGTCTGTTCCCGTCATTCGGGAGTCTTGATCGATATTTGGATTTATACCGACCCTTGAAACCTTCGCGGTAAACATTGTCAGCAGCATCATCGCCAATCGCATATCATTTTCCCCCCGCCATCATTCAGCCTGTAACACGCTGTGTTCGAGGGATCCACCAAAATGCAGAGAGTGACTTCTTTGCTTCCTTCTTGGGAGAAGACCAAGACCACCAGTAAAACGGGGTTCGACAAGACTTGGAAGGCACTGGGTACGGTTCCCCGTACAAACAGCAATTGATCGTGAATGCTGACTAGAACAGACAAACTCGGCGCACCGGTCAATAGGTTCTCGAATAAGATCGGATCTGAAGCTTTCTGGCCGACTTCACTTGACAAGGAGAGCGACAAAGCTGCGCGAATTCTGAAGACTTTTTGCAGTAGGTGGTTCCATTCTTGTCCCTGGCGCTTAACTGACGAGATTTCTAGAGGATGGTTTCTACGCCGAGGACGATCGACCACTGAATCAGGAGGGTGCGAAGGGTAAACAGAGGGTATTGAAGAAGATCCCACAAAAAGTTATACAAAATGCCGTCGGTCTCGCGATATTTACGACCATGCGGTCTGGTCTCTGGATCTCCGGAGCAGGCGGATCTGGTGTCTTGGTTGCGAGAATGGAAAATGGAGAGTGGTCCCCGCCTTCTGGTATACTATTACACACTGCAGGATTAGGTTTCTTGGTCGGTGTCGATATCTATGATTGTGTGGTGGTCATCAATAATCGCAAAGCTCTCGATGCTTTTACCAAGATACGAGCTACACTTGGCGGTGAGATCAGTGCGGTGGCTGGGCCTGTTGGCATAGGAGGGGTATTGGAGAACGATGGAAAATGGAAGCAGGCCAAGTAAGCTGCTCCATTCGAACGTATGTGAAGATGCTAATAGAGTACAGCCGGCCTGTTTTTACCTACCTCAAATCCCGAGGCTTCTACGCTGGTGTCCAAGTCGACGGCACTGTCATAATCGAGCGAACGGACGAAAACGAGCGGTTTTACGGGGAGAAAATAAAGGTAGCGGATATCTTGGCTGGGAAGGCACGACATCCGCCATACGAAATCAAGATGCTTATGGAGACAATCAAAGCAGCAGAGGGTAAAACTGATGTTGATCAAAGCATGATGCGAGCCCTGGAAGATGAGCCTGCGCCAGGAGATATGGAATTATCATCCCCATCCTCTGATGCTCCCACATTCGGCGTTCCTGAACCCGACGATCCCGATCCTTTTGGAGTTCTAGCATTGGAGAAAGAGGGTTTCGAGATTCGGGAGGCAGGCACTCGAAGCAGACCACCTAGCACACAATTTGAATTTAATCCGAGTCCCACCAGTCCAGTGTACGGCAAATTTCACCGCAGAAGTATGGATACATTAGGTGCCAAGAGCAATAGAGACAGTTATATGTCGACTCGCAGTATTCGAACGACGAGGACGAGTATTGATAGATCAACGCAAACAGCAGAGATGGCTACACAAACAGATGAGAATATTACACCAATTACAAGTCCAACCCAGAGCAATGAGCACAAGATTGTCGAGGAGGATGAGAAGCAAGCTGCGGAGCCGGAAGAGATTGACTACACGAAGATTGATCTCGGACCCTACAGCAACCTCAACCATAGCCAAGAATTCGATGGAACTACTGTGAACGACAGTCCGCGTGAGCGTGAACATGAGGAAGAGTCACATACAGGAGACACCAGCTTCAATACGGAGGATGAGGACGAGGAGGAGCCGGTAATCTTCGAGGCTGCTAGCGCACTCACGCCTCAGGCTGGTCTGGCTATCAAAGCGAGAGGAGGCCTCGTCAATATCCCCAAACGACCTCCCCCACCGCCTTTACCACCGCGAAGTGTTGCTAGAACTTTGATGGTCGATCAAGCAAGCGGACGAAGTCCAATGAAGGAGGGATTCGAGGAGATTGATCTTCATGGCGGCTCCAGGCTAAGCCAGGAGATTCGCAATAGTGAAGAGCACAATGAGAGTCGAAAGAGTGAGGAGCAGGAAAAGGTTATCATAATGGAAGATTTGGAACAGGAGACACCAGTCATGGAGGTTCCTCTTTCCGACAAGGTTGAGGAGGAACTCGAAGCCCAACACCTGGACCATATGACATCCAACGAAGCCACTCCATTCACTGAGAAAGCAGAAACCGAAGCCGTCAAGAACGAGAGTGAGGAGATGAAAACCGCAACAGGCGTTACACCTCCAGATGCGGAGACCGAGGATGAGAAATTCCACAGCATCCCCACTACACCTCTAGAAGGAGCCGAAGTCAAATGAAGGGAAGAAAAATAATATCATTAATTGGACATAATCGAAATTCGATAAATAAGGACGGCGGTCAGGGGTTTTATTGGCGGGAGCGTAGGCGTCGGGGCATTCTTATGGGAGCAACGATTACTGTTGGAGGTGGGATATCATGAACTCGGGTTACGAGTTGCACATAAAGTTCTTTTAAACGTAATTTTCATGGTGGGATTGGACAGAACGACGGTAGGAAAGAGTATCAGTAGAAAATTACAAGATGCTTGTTGGGACGTTTTTGTCATTTCTAATCACGTGAGATCAAGTTTGGGACAGGAGGCTTTGAAATTTCTGTCAAGTGGCATATTGGCCTCTCAATAAGCAAGGCTCGTAAGATGAATGAAGATCGGAGACATAGGTTTATATAGTTCAGCCGAAAATCCTATCTGGGAATCTGGTTAGAATCCGAAATTCCGATACAAAAGAACACAATTTCGTCCTCTATCGTACCTATCATTCTCTTGTCTCTTTCCTTTCAAATTGCCTCTACTCATATCTCAATCTTCTATAGATCCATATTTCATAAAGACTGAGCACAATATCTCAACAAGCCCATCACCCGATCCTCCCCTCTTCCTTTCTACGCACCATAACCATGGCCCTTGATTCAGTCCTCATAACAGGCTGTTCAGCCGGCGGACTCGGTTCCGCCATCGCGGTCGCCTTTCAGAAAAGAGGATTGCATGTTTTTGCTACCGCTCGCGATGTCTCAAAGATGAAGCATCTGTCTGGTATCGAAAATATCACTCTTCTACCCCTAGACGTCACATCCCCCTCCTCGATTGCGGAGGCGGCAGAGCTGGTTCAGAAGAGTGAAGTTGGTGGTGGGAAGTTGAAATATCTGGTACATCCCTCCTCTTGCTATTTTCCCTTTGGGGGATGGGTATGGGATGCAAGAGCTAATGGGGTGTGGTTTAGGTTAATAACGCGGGGTCGGGATACATGATTCCATTGCTAGATACTGATATCGAGGTTGCGAAAAAGATGTTTGACACTAATGTATGGGGATTGTTGGGTGTGACGAAGGTGTTTGCGCCGTTGGTTATAAAAGAGGCGGGTGTGGTGGTTAGTATTGGGAGTAGTGCTGGAGTAGTATATTTTCCTTGGGGTGGTGGGTTTTGTCTTCTCCCCTATTAAAAAACCTCCTTTGCAAAATCTTCAAGTAAGCTGCTGATATAAATAATAGGAATCTACGGCGCCTCCAAAGCAGCCGTCAACCTCCTTTCCGAAACCCTCCGCCTAGAGCTCGAGCCCTTCAACGTCCGCGTCATCACCTGTGTCGCCGGTATCATTCAATCGAAATTCCACGACAACCTGAAAGGCTCCTCCTTTTCCCTCCCCCCGGACTCTAAATATAAGAGTATGGAAGGTGTGATTAGAGAGCAATCTACAGGTACTAGGAAAGGCGCTTTAGCGGAGGATGTGATGAGCGCGGAGGAGTTTGGGAGGAGGGTTGCAAAGGATGTGCTTGGAGGCAGGTTCTTTGGTGGGAAGACGGGGAAGACGTATACGGGGACGCTGGGGTGGAGCATGAAGTACGTTGTTTGGTGGTGGCCGGTGTGGTTGTTTGTGAGTCAATTTCCTTTCCTGATTTTTTTATAAAAAAAAACTAGGATGGTGAAGAGAGATTTGCTAACATGTGGGAATAGGATATCGTTTGTAGGGACCGAGGACAGATGAGTAAGTTTAAGAAGGTTTGAGGTGACCTCGATCACGGGACACGATATGGCTGTGTTTGATTATCTTCCAAATACTATTTGTCTTTTCTTCTCTGCTCAAGAATATTTGTACAATGCGGCTAGAAAATGCAACGCTTCTTTCCTTTATTTTGTAATTTACCTTCGACCAAGGCAATCCCTACATAATCCAACAATCCTCATCTCGTTCACTCGTACCAATGGACAAGTCATGGCATCACTACTGAAATACCGTTTCTCGTGGCCGTTGGTGCGGTCAGTGTATGTTTTTGTATGATCACAGTCCGTGTAACTGGTCCTTGTTATGAGGCACATTGCGGGGGCGATTGAGATTCTCGATTTGGATATGGATGTGTGGTGGGCTGTTGGTATGTGGGAGGAAGAAGAGGAAATAACTCTATAATTGGAATTTCCAGAGCTGGTGAGTCAAGATGGTGAATGTTCGAATATTCAGATGTATGAATAATACGGCACTGTGAGTCCGTGGTTCTGATTTCCTGAGGTCATCGTCATTTTGAGCTCTGAATAATTGCGGGGATGTCTTCATTCATTATTGGCACGTGTCTCTAAACAGATTTCTTCATGACTCCGCTGAGTATTGCTCCTTCTCCTTTATTCAAGCTGGAGTGAGACGTTCCTGGTGTCAGAGACCAGGGCCACAGCTGGAAAATTATCATACAGAAGCATTTCACCACACAGAGAAAACACGCAAGTACAGTACCTAAAACATCGATTTCCCATCGCCACATAAGTAGTTATCGAACTCCATGTCATGACGCCTTAAGTAAAAGTCCAGCAACACCTTCATATCCTAGTATGCCTGGTATAGCCCCAGTCTCTCCCCTCCCTAGCTTTCCCCAGAGCCGTTCTACCCATGGTCTTCTTTTTCACCGACCAAATCAAGGAGGGCGAGCGTAATTTGACCCATAGCCAGAGCCTTGACCACAATTTGCGCAAGTCCGTGTGGAAGTATCGTTCCTCGTCCCACACTTGAGACACGACCAATCCCACCTGCCACTGTCGAGAGGCATCCCAAGGATTTTTTTTTTTTACGAGGTGGAGACTTAGGTAGTTATTTGATTCTTGGTTTGGTGAATGTGGCTGTCTACTTTTTGTTCTGGCTTGTTGAATTTATGCGTTTGTTATTTGATTTGTGGTTGCGCTGATTGGAAAAGGGGGAGAGGGAGAATAGATAGAGCGTCATTATAGACATTTTAAGGAAGCGAAAGGGCAATTGTGAATATTGGCATGGTATGAATGTGGTTTGGGGACTGGATTAATCATAGGAGAGATTGTGAATATTGGCATGGTATGAATGTGGTTTGGGGACTGGATTAATCATAGGAGAGATTGTGAATGGTTTCAAACCACGAGGGGATTTCAGACGATGGGACAATAAGAGGTCAAATGTTGAAGAGAGCTTATAATTCGAACCCTTTCCGCCCTGAGGAGCTTGATACTTCCAAGCCTCAAATTAGTCCTTAGACAGCTCTCTAAGACTCTTACTTGGGAAGTCGATGACAATGGAACTCTCGGGTTTGGGGAAAGTCACGTGATATGCTCCTGCTTTGATTCCCGTCAGGTTTAGATTTGTTCGACGGGAGCTTTCTATCCTTGGAGTTCTCTTCGTACGAACCTCCAAGCTTGGAGCGGCCAGTGACATACCTGAGAAACAGAAGTCAAAAAGAAAGTTTCGAACTTAGGACGTCTGCAAAGTACCTGAGTAATCGACAGGGATGAAGATGCGCCGCCCAAAATTAAAGCGGTGAAGCAGTCGTGACCTCACTTGAACTTCACCCAACAACATCCACGATAGCTTCGATGATGTTGAGACTCTTGCTCCTCGCTCAAGGACACAGAGTCCATCAATATCAATATGGGTTTGTCGGTCTCCGACCAAGATGACCAAGTTCCCAGAAAGGACGGGAATGACTCGTGGAGCTATGTCTCGGCTCCTGATGATGCTTCAGCCACAACGCGCGGTTTCGTATGTAGAACAGACGGTCGTTGCTGGCGACGATCCGTTTTTGAGACATTATCACATTCCACAGGAACATGCATATCGCGCTCTACTCAATACGGGAACCGCTCATGCTCAAGTAATGGCGTTGATCATCTTACGGTTGAGTTCTTTTTCTTTGACAATTGCAAACGGCAATATATTTTTCTCGCAAATCCAACAACAGTCAGCCCCACCGATGTGCCGCCCGTCCTTTGTTTCATGCAACACGTAAGGTAACGAAGGATACGACGACTTTATGATATAACGAGCATTTAAGGAGGCACGGCCAGGCAGCGACTCCCTTCTTTGGTTGGCATCTTTGGGTCTTTATGCATACCCAGCAGTGATAAGCCGGGAGATTGTCACCGACCAACTCAGCCTCAGTCTCACTCGATTGGGCCACGACTTTGTTTTATCGACGTTTCTTAGCACTTTTCATCTTGGGATCGGATTCTGAAGGTTTATGGTTTTGCGCTGCGTATGATAATCTATAACCTCATGGGTTGCGACTTCCTCATATATTTTGGACTGCCTCACCAGCCTTCTTCCTTCCTTCCAGTTTCATTAATACGAACAAGACACCAAAAACACTCCCAAGCTCCGTCTGAAGCAATCACTCCAATTACTCTTTAACCTAGACTTCTTACCGTTCTTCCCCGTTGCTGAACTTGGGGGACTATGGATCAAATCATTCTTCCGTCCCCGTCTCGTCATGGAACGATCGATAAACCTCCATCTCCAGAGAAGGACACCCCCTCGAAAGGACCACGACTTGCTACATTCTCGTCGTCTCGTGACTCGAGCATCTTGTGGGGACGGCGACACCATCATGGCTCCTGGCTTCATGCACTGGGGTGTGCCTGTATCATGAGTCTCTGTCCGCTTCTTGTCATATTCTATTGGATTACTCTCTCTTCATTTCAAGGCTCCTTGGGCACCGCGTGGTTTGGTATGTTTGCTCCTCTCATTTCCCACGTCTTGAAGTCGGCGACTTCAGGATATTCAATTTTAGAATGATCGATGCTAACTTAATGCTCTAGCCATGTGGGCTGTTGGGCCTGTAAGATTCTTTCAGCAGAGTTTTCCTAGACCAGACTTCCATGTCAATATGTATTATGGTGCTTGGCTTCTCTTCCAGGCCGCCCTCTATCAATTCCTTCCGTGTAAGCTTAGCACGGGACAGCTCACGCCGGCCGGACATCTTCTGAAGTATCGAACCAATGGATTGTTAGCTTGGGCCCTCACTCACGCATTGTTTATCGCCTGGCTCGTACATGGATGCGTTGATCCTGCCATCATCGCTAAAAATTGGGAACCTCTTCTGATTTCCGTCAATGCGTACGGCTTTATTCTGTCTGGGGTAGCTTATACCAAGGCTCATTTAAGCCCGACTCATGATGGCGACCGCAAGTTCAGTGGTTGGTGTTGTCCCAATCCTTTTTTAAGCAAAGCTGACGGCAGTAGGGTCTATAATCTATGACCTGTACATGGGAGTCGAACTTAATCCCAGGTTTGGGAAGTACTTTGACCTCAAACTCTTTCATAACGGCCGTCCTGGCATCATTGCGTGGACGTTAATGTGAGTACCAATTCCTCTCCAGAAAAACGGACCTCTTCTGCACTATATTCCCCATCTTGGCAGAAAGCTGTTGGTAGTTTAGGATTTCAGAAATGGCTGACTCTAAACAGTGACCTTTCTTTCATTGCCTATCAATATCAACTCCACGGATACGTCACCAATTCAATTCTAGTTAGCACAGCCCTTCAATTCATCTATGTGGTCGACTTTTTTATCAACGAAGACTGGTATCTTCGAACCATTGACATATGTCATGATCACTTTGGATTTTACCTTGCTTGGGGGTCTATTGTCTGGCTCCCTTCCATGTATACCCTACAAACCCAGTATCTTGCTCGCAATCCTGTCGTGCTACCCACCATTTCTGCGGCATCGATCCTTCTCACAGGGATCGGAGGCTATGTGCTATTCCGCAGCGTCAATCACCAAAAGGATCTTGTTCGTCGAACAAAAGCAGACTGCAAGATATGGGGAGCGCCTGCTCAGGTTGTTCGAGCCAAGTACCAAACGAGTGATGGGTTGGAGCACGAAAGCTTGCTTCTATGCTCTGGCTGGTGGGGAATGGCAAGACATGTCAATTATCTTGGCGATCTCATCTTGTCTTACTCCATGTGCGCTGCCTGTGGGTTTGAAAATCTTTTACCCTGGACGTACGCAATTTTCATGACCATCCTGCTTCTTCATCGCTCTCTCCGGGACGAAGAGCGCTGTTCAAAGAAGTATGGAAAGTACTGGGAAGGGTATTGCCAGAAGGTCAGATGGGTCCTTATTCCCGGCATCTATTGATGTTCTCCCGGCTTGTTTCAAACGATGTCTTGGATGGAAGTCTTGAGATATGCGGGTCATTGCCGTTAATTCATTGCCATTAGTTTGGTCGAGGTAGAGTATGAGATTGGATGCATAGCTTTTGAGCCTAGAATGAGTTGGAGTAAAGACGAGTTTCCTCTCGTATGGAGTTTGGGAGAACAACTGCTTGGACGACAGACGAAAGTATAGAAGTTACACCTACCTTAGACGATTAGAAAAGAGCAATTAAAAAGTATACTGCAGGCCTCGGCCCATTCCGTTTCATCGCACTGAGATGTATCTAGAAAGGGAATCTTTCCCGACTCAATATCCCGTTCTGAGGGGTACATTGAGAGGCGTCCATGTGCGGGGTTGTTGGTGTATAGAATTAATGTGCGGGGCCTGCAAGCGGGCGATTTATCGTTTAGGGATCGACGATTCCTTCCCACACTAATTCCCTAATTCTCTTTCCTCGCCATGAGATTGGATATCTTTATGGTTTAGCACCCAATCGGCCTGAAATTGACCATATTAAGGGACCACTAGTGAATAAGGTTAAGTTAAGTTACATATTGTACCTCCCGACATTGGGTACCGGGGCGGTTATCAGCCTTCATCTGCTTTCCCTTGGGCTGTCCTGCGTTTTTAACAAGGAGCCTGTGCCTTGGGACAAGTTGTGGGTCCGTATATGAGTGGTGGGTTTTCTCAATATATCAAGCATTCCCTTACCTCACTTCTCATTAGCCACTCTTCCTTCACACATTACTATTGCTTCTCAAGAATTCACGAGCTCGAAATGGCTCTCAACAATGGAAATCATCCGGCCCTTCCGCATCCAAATGGTCCTCCAAAACGTCCTCACACGCCGCTACATTCTCCTCGGCGCGGCAGTCCACAACCCCAAAAGCCATTACACCGACAAGAAAACCGCCTTAAACGACGAAGAACTCGACAAAATAGCTAAAGATCTCGACCTTGGCCGCTGGAACTTCTATGGGGCGGTATATGGAGCAGAGCCGGTGAGAAATGTGTTGTGGGGTGTGATTAAGGATGCGTTTGGGAAGATTCCCGGGGCGAAGGTTTATTTTCCAGGGGATAGGAAGGAGCCGCACAGTGTGTTGAGGACGGGAGCGAAGACGTTGCAGGGCATTCCGACGGTGGAGGAGTTGAGGTGGGTTGATATATGGGTTATTTTCGTTTCCCCAACTTATTAATCCCCCATAGCATATCACTCAAAGAGGAGGCTGACAATGACCCATGAAGTGGCTCCCAAACTGCGCCCATTTATTCTTCAGCCCAATCAGCAAAATCAGCGGTGACGATGCAACAATGCAATATAGCGTCACGAAGAAGAGATACGAGGAAGTGGGGCTGGATTTCATTGGTACCTTTGTGGTGGGAATGAGAGAGAAGCATCATATTGTTTGCATTGTGTTTGATCGGGAGGATGCTGAGAGTAAGAGAAAAGCGCATTGGTTGCTCGTACGTCCTCTTTTCCTTCCGCGTCACCCCCTTCTGCCCCTTTTCTAATCTCTTCTCTCTCGCTTCCTGATCCTCTATGTCCCTTTCTTCTTTGCCACCATTCGAAAGACAGAATTTTAAGAAGGGACAAATGCTGATAGAAACAGGGGACTTTAATTAAAGACTGCGACGCCCACGGCTGGGGCGAATACCCCACCCATCTCGCAGTGATGGACCAAATCGCTGAGATATACAACTTTAACGATAATGCGTAGATGAAGCTGGATGTGAGGATCAAGGATGGCTTGGATCCTAAGGGTGTCGTTGTGCCTGGAAAAAATGGTATCTGGCCGAGTAATTATGAGAGGGAGGTGTGGAGACTGCCGAGTGAGGTTGAGGATTTATGAGAGTGAGGTGGAATAGGGGAAAGGGGGAAGAGAGGATGAATATGTTTGTTTTCATCTGAATATTCTAACGGCTGAGTAACTTATCGATATCATCTTATATTTACTTTCCACCACTTCCCACAAAGTCGCGTGGTATTTCCGCACTTTTGATTTTTTTTTGTTTCTTGTTTTGCTAGAGCCTCTTCCCAAGCACAGCATTTACATTATCTCAGAATCTCAGCAACGCAAGCAGCAGTCAAGTTTTCTGTACCTATTTCATCCATCATCTGCGACTTTCAAACCCACCTCATTTCCATCCTCCCAACGCGATCATCACCTCCCGGCAACACCAATATCAAGCCCAAACTCGGGAGCAAACCCGGGACTGACAGATCCCAGAAATGCAATCGAAGCGCCATCCCCCCTCTGCCCTCACCTCCACAGACCAACCATCCTATCTCGACGCCGTCCATGCCTGGGAAACATCCCGCAAAGCGCAGAAAGACCTCCAATCTCAACAGGAACGAGCTCTAGCTCAAGAGGAACGAGGCTTAACTTCCAAGGAACGGTTTCCAGCTCTCGAGCAACAAAGTCTACCTTACTCTGGACAGGGCGTATCATACTCTGGGCAAGGCCCTACGTGCTCGGGACAAACCCCTACAGGATATCATGGTATGAGTGAATGGTCAAGTGAGCGCTGGGAAGAGGAAAGGAGAGAGAGCAGGGAGCGGTATGAGATGGGTATTAAGATGGAGAGGGAATTGGGCTATGATCAATCTAACTACCAGGATCATGACGAGAGTCCATTACTAGATCGCGACTTCACAATCAGCGACATCCGAGGTCCTGGACACGAAAACGGAATCTATGGCGGAGGGATGGCCCAAGGGAGGTTTGCCCATCACAACGAGACCCAAACCTCCCTGCTAGATCTCGACGAAGCGGACCCGTCTATCTACCATCAGCGACATACCGAGCGGTTAAGAAATCATCATCACTCTCTGCGTCTACGTGATTTGGGTTTGGGTGAGGGTGGTGATGAGGGGTTGGTTGATAGAGCGGTTGAACAATACGCGCGTCATAACTCTGTGGACCAGCCTGTGAGTCCGTTTGCGCACTTGGATCCTAAGTTTGAGGGGTTTGGGAAGGGCCGCCATGTTAGAGAAGTGGTTAATACGCCTGCTGGTTGGCCAGGTAACTCGGAACGACTGGAGTGGATTGGGAATGGGTGGGTGAGGGTTGAGGAGAGGCAGAGGGTGGAGTCGAGGTTGAGTGCTAGGAATATTTTGTGGAGTTCGAGGGACGTTGATGCTGATGTGGTGGGTTCCGTTGAGAGTGGCAATGGGAGTGGGATTGGGATTGGGATTGGGAAAGGGGAAGGAGAAGGCACGTGGAAGAAAGTTTTGAGGAAGTTGAAGGGGTTGGTTGGGAAGGGGAAAGATAAATACGAGGATAAGAAAGTTGGTTTTGATGGCGCGGGACAGAGGCAGCGGGCACAGACTGCTTTTGCGAATAGGAGGAGCGATAGAGAGGAGGTCAAAGCTGAGATTGTGCAGCCCCTTCTGAAATCAAAAACAGCGCATGGAAACAGACAGAAAGAGAAAATTAGGGAGGATGTACGACCACAGACAGCTCGTGGGCCGAGAGACAAAGAGAAGTTTGGATTTGATTCTTTGAGACGACCGCAGACGGCGATGGGAATGAGGGGACGGGCGGTTAGTGCTGGAGTCAAGAGTTTGCGTGAGGAGGCGGTGAAGCTGGATGGGACGGCTTGGAATTGGGATAGGAAGACGGGACGGTATTATCCTGGCTCGAAGAGAGAGGAGGATAAGGGGGTAGGGAGGGAGCTGGAGGAGGATAATGTGGGGTTGGGGAATAGGATTGTGAGGAGATTAAGTAGGAGGGGGAGTAGGAGGGCGAGGGGGAAGGAGGTTTAGATTTGTGAAGGTGTTAGCTGATGGTAAGTTCAAGGATGGAAGGTAGATGTGATGTAAAAGATAATACCACTTGTACGGTAAAACCAATGACACAAATCAAGAAACATACTGTTAAAAGATCGCTCTCTATATGTGAAATCTATGGGTATTCAAGCCATCACCATGCTGTAATATCATCAACCTCTGCCTCACCAAATGTAGAACTCTTTGTGATCGTTCCGACCCCTTCCTCAGCAACACCTCCCACGCCAGGCGAATTCATAATATCTGGGAGAACCTCTCTCAAGAATTCTAGGATGTGGCTGTTGACCTGTTCAAATTGTAACAAGAAGGCATCGTGCCCTTCGGGGGAGTCGATTTTTCGTAACCGTGCATTTGGAATAGAAGCTGCTAATTCTTTTTGCTCGTCGAACGTAAAGAGTCCATCGCTCTCAATCCCAAGAACTAACGTGGGTTGTTGGATTTGTGCTAGAGCGTCGGCGATGGGTGTTTTCGAGTTGGGAGGAACGCGATACCGTGAGACATCATGTGTGTCGAGCTTTCGAGTGATTGCGATGTAGCAATTCCCATCGAAACGCTTGACGAATTTCTCGCCTTGGTAACGAAGATATGATTGTGCTGAGAAATAGGTCGAAGTTCTCTTACGCTCGTTGAGAGGACTAGGTGAAACGGGTGAGGTTGATGCTGTTGCGCCATGGAATTGGGGATCGGTGACATTGGCGGGATTGCCATTTGGTGCCTCTTTCGCCCCTGAGTCAATGGCATGTGAGCTTCCTGATCTCGATAAAGGTGACCTCGTCGCCCTGTGCCCATCATTATGGATGGCCCAGTTTATTTCAGAAGGAGTTGAAGGTGTCTGGTTCTCGGTGATAGTTTGTTTCTTTGAAGCATCCGGTGTATTTCGACCAAATCTAGCTTCAAATGAATTTCGACTTCGGTAGGTGAGAAGAGCTGACATGCGTGCTGCGCCGAGACCAGCTGAAGGAGGGTCGGAAAGGAGGTAATAACCATCATCGTATTTGGGGTCGGCGTAAATGCTTTGTCGTTGTGCTTCTCCCCAACTAATACCCCATGCGCTATGCTGACTAGACGTTGCAATAGGCACAATCGACCGAACGTATTCCTTTCCGAAATATGCCCATTCTAGAACTAGCATCCCTCCCATCGAGCCTCCTATGACTGCAGCCACTTGCCGAACCCCGAGGTCATCCAAGAGTAATTTGTGAAGACTGCTTCAGTGAGTAAAGATCCTAGAACATAAGATAGCTTCGGCATACTTAACATCATCTCGGATAGTAGTCAGAGGGAATTCTGGCCCATATCTCTCCTTGTTCGGATCTCCATCCTTGTATGTAACCGGACTTGCACTTCCATAAGGACTTCCCAAGCTATTCATGCATATGACAAAGAACCGCGAGATATCGAATGCCCGACCTGGTCCTCCAAGAAGAGGTCCCCACCAGTCACTAACATCAGCACTTCCTGTCAAAGCATGGCATATTACCATAGCATTATTTCGGTTTGGTGATAGCTTCCCTCTCGTGCTGTAGGCCAATGGAACATTGTGTAACGTAACGCCCGATTCCAAGGTGAATGAAGGTATACAAGCGATGGTCTGATCCGGTATCAAGGCCGCAAACGGGTTCTCGAATTGCTGGTGCGTTCTTTCTTGGACGTATTCAGTCATCTTTTCTTAGTTTTGGAGGGGTATTTTGTGTGTGTTAAAGACTGACCATATTTGACGGTTTTTGAGCCATTGAGGGCTGCCGGTTCCTCCATTCTTATATTTGCTGGGGGACCGAAGCATATGTGAACATCGGAAGGTTTTCTAAAAACAATTTTTTTCCACTCACGAAGACGTTTGAAAACGTCATCTTCCTCCAGTCAGCGTTCACGGGAAGTTTTCAGCCTTGTGGCTTGAGATTGTGGCTGAGCATTAAATATACTAATTCACTTTGAGTCTAGTCAATATTTCGATTTCCAGATGAACAACGCTGCTACGCGTGCTTCATTGTAATGAGCCTACCAATCTCTTCATTTCAACAACCTTGATATTTCTTGTCGCACCTGTGCTTACTTATTAATTGCCCACCTTGTGCGACCCTGAGAACCTAATGATACAACTTTCATGAGATTGTCTTCCACCGATTGCCTCTGTCAATAATTCGAGCTTTGAGGCCCGCCTTCGAAGCTACCAATCCCCTCCACATGTCCAAGGATTAAACAGAGTACCGAATTCAGGTGGAGATGGCTCCAGCGAAGCGGAAGAGGTCCGATAGGGCATCTGCAGACTCCGGCGAAAATCGACCATCTCCTCATCGACCTGCGAATACAAATTTAGGTCAGCATGATATGCGGGATGGCGGCGGGAGACGTACAAGCCGTGGAGGTCAAGGAGGAGGAAGAGGACGGAGAAATGATGGACGAGATAATCGCGAGAACTCTAACAAGGTCCCAGTTTCAGCGAGGGCGACTCCAACACCTGGTGCAATGTCTCCACCGCCCAGGCCTTCCAGCGCAACCCAAACTCCTACCCCCAACGTGGATCCACCAAGTCCTGTACCCAAACCAGATCCAATTCCTTTCGACTATAGCATCCTCACCGAAGAAGCAGTATCATCGTGGGATACATTCGGCCAGCAGCAGGTCATAGCTGCAGGGATTCAAATGCGTCAAGATGAAGACACAACCGATCTTTCTGCACTTTTCCAGGAGTTGTTGCGTGCCACTCTAGATGTACGGATAGATGCTGCGGCTGCAGGAAATTGCGTTAAAGAGATTCTGGGCCCAGATACTGCGGAGGAGGAATCCGAAAATGATTTTGATCCACAAACTCTCTTCATCGACACATTTTCAATGATTGTTGATGCGGAACCTGGAGCCACTGAGCCTAAGACTTTCCCAAGGGCTCTGCGTTCTTTTGCAGCAGCCACTGGAATATCACCCATCACCATGCGCCAGAAGCTCGATGCCACCCTGGTCCAAAATCTTGGTTTGACTAGAGATACCTTCATTCGCGTTGGCATTCGACAAGCTACACATCTCTTATACCGACAAGCGAACTATAACCTTCTGAGGGAGGAGACGGAAGGATATTCGAAGCTGGTCACAGAGCTTTTCACAACTAGCGGAAGTGAGCCACCATCAGCAGAAGTTGTCGAAGAAACATTTGAGAAGGTCAAAGGGCTCATTGGGACATTTGATCTCGATGTTGGCAGAGTTCTTGATATTACCATGGATGTTTTCGCGGCGGTGCTTATCAAGCACTTTAGGTTCTTCATCAAGCTTTTGCGAGTCAGTTCGTGGTGGCCAAGAAATGGAGAGACTGATAGCGCCGCGGCAGCGAGGTGTGCAGGGCTTCCAAAATGGGCTTTGCCAAGTTCCCCTGGCTGGTTATCGACAGAGGAGGACGACGAACTGTCTAAGCGACAAAGAGCGATCAGGGATACAGAATTCTGGGCAAGAGCTCGAGAGGTTGGATTAGATGCATTCTTTGAGCTTGGAGGACGAGAAGTAGTGGATGCTGAAACAAAACAACGACTCTTCAGAGGAGATGGCGATGCAGAACTCGATGCAGACCGTCAATGGATCGAAGGAACCGGAACCTTCCCTCCCTCCGGTAACCGAATCGCCGCTCAACTACTTGGATTCAAGCTACGATTCTATGCGTCAGAAGCTCGTGATAAAGACGATGTTCTACCTTCAAACCTCATCTACCTCACTGCATTGCTCATTAAAATTGGGTTTATATCTCTCAGGGACTTGTATCCGCATCTGTGGCCTTTAGACGAGAACATGGAGAAAGTACGAGAAATCAAAATGAAGGAATTGGAGGAGAAAGAACGATTGAATCGACCTGGAGGTAGTGCTTCTAACGCCTTGATGATGGCTGGAGCACTAGTAGACGACACATTACCGAACAATGGTCGGAGCCGCGAGACACCCGCAGCCAAGGCTGACCCTGTTGCAAAACCTGCCGATGCAGAAGACAAAGATAAATTGGACGAGCCTGGCGATCAAAAAGTTCAACTACTCACCTGCCTTTTGACGATTGGTGCTATACCCGAATCATTGTACATACTCGGCCGCTACCCGTGGCTACCTGAAGCTTACCCAGATCTTCTCGATCTCATCCATCGAATCTTGAATCACTCAATAAGCGATGTCTACGATCAATGTCGCCCTACAACTTCCAAAGAGCATGAATGTAAAACCAAAGAAGTTCCCGATCCAGATCAAGGAGGCGTGCCAAAAGGCGAAGTCCGCTTGGTACCGACGGTGCTTCGCAAATTGCTACGCTGGCCATTTCCAGACAAGCACGATACAAACGAGGGGAATTCTTATCGATTTTACTGGGATGAGTGGGCAGACAACGTGCCAGTCTGCCAAACGGTGGATGATGTATTCACACTTTGTGGCACTCTTCTCAATTATTCCGGAGTCAATATCGGAAAAGATTCATGCTTGCTATCAAAACTCGCAAGAATTGGTGCAAAGAGTCTTGCAACCGATGCGTCACAATCAAACCTCGACCGATGGCAAGACTTACTTAAACGACTTCTCGTACCGGCACTCAGTTTAACAAAGGCTAATACAAGCGTTGTTAATGAAATTTATGACATGCTAAGATTCTACCCGGTGTCTATTAGATACTTGATTTACGCCGAGTGGTTTGAAGGACAAATATCACGATTGCCAGCTATGAAAACTGCATTTGCCCGGACGAGGCTGGAAACACTAAGTATTATGAAGAGAATAAGCATGACAAATCTCACCGCAATGGCAAGAAGTCTGTCAAAAGTAGCCTTTGCATCTCCAGGAATAGTATTCGGTGTCGCTCTTAGCCAAATCGAGGCTTACACCAACCTCACCGAAGTTGTCGTGGAATGTGCGAAATACTTCACAGATTTGGGTTACGACGTTCTAGTATGGTCACTTATGAGCGCCTTGGGCGGAAAACACAGAAATCGAAATAATTCGGAATTCGCCTTATTACCAAGTAGGTGGCTGTTAGCACTCTCTCGGTTTTCTGGAAAGGTTTTCAAGCGTTACTCGATTATGAACATATCGCCTATCATTCAATACGTCAACGACCAGCTTTATCGTGGCAACTCAACCGATTTGGTCATCTTGAAGGAGCTGATCGCTCAAATGGCTGGTGTAGTTCCAGACACAGATTTCACCGACGCTCAACTCACAGCAATGACCGGTGGCGAGATCCTCAGGAAGCAAACGCTGATCAATCTTCAAGACAAGCGATATGAGTCTCTGAAGACAGCCAAGAGACTGATGAAATCACTCACAGACACCAAGCTTGCTGGTCAGCTGCTTATCTCAATCGCTCAGCACAGGCAATCGGCAATATATTCGATCTCGGATGAGGATGCCCACATCAAGTTATTGGCAACAATGATTGATGACACTCAGTTGATCTTATTTCAATACCTTGACCTTCTTCGGAGCAACCTATCAGTGGATGAATTTGACAAACATGTCCCAGAGATTCCTGAGCTCCTCACAGATTTTGGTCTAGACCCGACTCTTGCATTCATGATCGGCCGCCAGAGCCTTTCGTATCGCTTATCGAGGATGACATCTCCCGTGCTAAATGGCACTGCAGAGCCTTTGCCAACTCTTCCCGAGCCTTCTGCAGCGAAAATCGATGCGGATGGCGATGTAGGCATGGAGGGCGGAGAAGCGACAACGGCAAATAGTAATAAAGCTACGGGAACGCCGGTAGCCATGACCACTGGAGAGCCCACAACAGAGAAGGACGTCCAGATGGAAGAGGCGGACGAGTCCAGCCCATCTCCGAGTGGTGGCGACGCTGCGGATACAACGAAAGACTCCTTGTATAAGATTCTGGAACCCATCATTGCCACCGTGCAAGCCGTACAACCCGAAGGCTCTTGGAAAGCCATAACCCCTGAATTCTACGTCACTTTCTGGACTGCCGCACTTGGCGACTTGGCTTTGCCCAACAAGAGCTACGAGACAGAGATGATGCGCCTGGCAAATGCATACACACCTAACCGCTCAGACACAAAAGATGAAGCGATTGCAAGAAAGGAAGCTCAAAAGTCAGCCGACGTTGTGCGCTTGGCTCTTATGGATGAGTTTGGGAAGGAAGTTGGTGCCTATCGACTAAGGAAATCGCGTATGCTTAAACGCAAATCGCTTTGGTTTGAACATGCAGCCAAAGCCGATGTAGTGAGCGATGCGATCCTAGAGAAATGTCTTATCCCTCGCTTGCTCCTATCTCCTAGTGATGCCGACTTTGCTTTCAAAATGGTCAGATTCTTGCATGACAACGGCACCCCTAGCTTCCGAACACTGTCCCTATACGGGAGACTCTTCAGATCCAATCGTCTTCGATCGATTATCTTTACATCTACCGTGCGAGAAGCGGAGAACTTTGGTCGCTTCCTAAGATTGGTGCTCGCAGACCTCATGCGATGGCATAAAGATGCTGCGCTCTACGAGAAAGAGGCTTGGGGTTCAAAGAAAGATCTTTTAGGCTTTGCAAAGGCACTTGATGGTGATGGGAAGCCAAAAGGACTACTCGAGCATGATGGCAAAGCTGCGCAAGACGGCAAGCAGCCAACGAACTTCAAAAGTGTTCTCCTCACGTGGCATAAGGCTTTGAACGTTGCCATCCGAGATTGTCTGGACGGCAAGGAATGGATGCATATTCGAAACGCTATCACAATTTTAAAGTGCCTTGTCGACGTTTATCCAGCCATTGATTTTATGGGAAAAGGTTTCATCAAGCAGCTCGAGGTCGTCACCAAGCGCGAGAAGGATGTTCGAGAGGATCTTTCTTTGACTGGAAATGCGGTACTGGTGCAACTGAAGAAGAAGTCAAGTAAATGGGTAATGATTCAAGCTTTCAGTTCCAATGCGGTATGTAGACCAAAAACGTAATCGCGATGTATGCTAACATGTCTCAGGTTGTGCCACCGCAGGCCAATGGTACTACTGGAAAATCAAGTCCTCCGAATGGTTCCACCATCAAGACTACATTGAAACCCACTGCTCCAGAATTTAAGCCACAATCTCGTGCCAGGTCAGTTGAACATGTTCAGCAAGAAGGTGCTAAACTAATAAAACAATAGCTCTATGGGAGTATCGACCCCGAAGCTCCATGCAACGGCTGAGGTTGAAGATGGCGAAGTCGACGATGCTAAAACTCCGTCAGGAGCTGCGAGACAACCAATTTCTGCACCTACTAGCGATGCTACTTCAACCGATAAAGCTGCTGCGTCCACAAGCGAGCCACGAAAATCCGAAGTGCTTGTTAGAAGAGAACAAATTTTGAGGGAAAAGAATACAAAGATAGAATCGACACCTCCTCCCACGGGCATTCCGCCTCGTCCTGATCCATCCCGAAATCCCTCGAATTCTTTTCCCGAACGATCTAATCCCCTTCTCCCTAGCAAACCTGATGGACCCCTTCCTGGCCGTATACCAGAGAGAGATAGACACTCTGCACCCCGCCATGGAGATAGGAGAGATGGAAGAGACTCCCGAACAACAGATTCTGGGAGACTTGATAGACCGAGTGATCGCCCTGGGGATCGGTCTCGGGATTTCTCGCTGAACGATCGACGCGGTACGGAAACGGGGACGAGAGACTTCAGGTCTCAAGATCGCGCTGAACGTGATGTACGCATTCCACACCCTCCGCCCCGCTGGACACCAGAATCCGCTCGCGAGAATCAAGAACGTGCAGCAAATGGAACACGACCATCAGACGGGCGGTTGTCGCGTGATAGCATGCCCCCTCCTAGACCAGCCGCCGCACCTGCCGATCGTGGTCCTCCTGTCAACCCAGAGCGGTTGCCATTGGTAAATTCAGAGCGACAGGAAATCATCAACCCAGAACGCGCTGCTCTCATCACTGGTACTAAGACCCCTCCACGAAGTAACTCCCCTCGCCGCACGAGAGATGACCCAAGAGATCGCACTTCGTCTAGACCGCAGTCTCCTCGCAGACAAGGCTCCGATAGAGACCATCCAGAATCTAGGCGTGATGACCGCTCGAATCGAAATGGTACTATGGATCAACGTCATATTGGTGTTCGGATTGACGGAAGTCAACCGCCTCCCGCAGGACCACGAAGCGATAGACAAGCTGATCGAATTAATGAGAGACTGCCCATGGAAAGACAGCGTGATGCATCTGCCTTCCAACCAACGCACACGGGGCTGAGATCGATGGATCCAGACCATGGACGATTAAACTCGAACATTAGACAACAGCCTGATCCCAACTTTGGTCGATTAAATCCAGCACCTCAGCCTGATATCCCATCTGGACCTCGCGACAGAAATCCCCGTGGCGGCAGAATGGTCAGTGCTCCGCAACCACGTCATGATGGAAGACTTCCGGCTGAGGCACCTCGGCCTCCTACTCCAGAGAGGGTAGTCCCAACTGGTCCTTCCTCGAACCGCGCACCGAGGCGCTCGGCTTCTGGTCAGTTTGATCTTGGTCCGAATGCTCCGTCATCTGTGCCGAATACTCCTTTATCTGCGACCACTCCAACGGGCGTTCATCCTGATCGGTTGAAACATCTCCCCCAAGCTGCACAGCCATCTCAGCCAGCGGTGACTACACCAACCGGGATTCATCCGGATAGATTGAAAGCCTTCGGTAACGATAACACGCTAGTTCAATCTGTGCCTCAGCCAAACAACAACAATCGCTCAAGACCTCCTATACCACCAGTTGTGACTGCGGGCCCTCCTTCTGGTCCCAAAGGATCGCAATCAAGCCCAATATCCGCCGGTGTCAACGGCATCACTGCACCTACTGGCCCTGCCTCAGCTGTTGAACGTCGAGGCGGTAGAAGACAGTTAGCCGGCATAAATACAATGTTACAACAAGCCGGTCAGCAGAATGCACCAGACCGCATCAACGTTCGTGGTCGAGTTAACAGATTGAACTCTTCCGCGCAAGTTGAGCCGAATGTTTCACCTGCAACTCCTGTTATTGCTCAACCTTTACCTCCCCCACCACCGCCTCTCGCTCGAACTGAGCCGAAACGAGATATTTCTAACCCGGAACGAGCCGATCTTATCACAGGCAATGCACCTACTGGCGAAGATCGTGAGCGAGATCGAAATGGTAGGCGGGATCGTTCTGGTCGTCACAGTCGTAGAAGTTCAAGAAGTCCTCCAGGACAAGATCGTAGCAGGGACAATGAGCGTGGCTCGAGAGACCACAGGGATCGTAGAGAGGGCGGAAGAAATGATCCTGTCGAGAGAGAGAGGCATGGAGCTAGAGAGCCTAGCAGAGACTTGATGGCTGGACGTGATGCTAGTGGGAGTGGAAGAGATGGCGGACGGGATAGAGATCGTGAACGTGATCGAGATCCTGCACGACGTGATGGAAGAGACCGTGATGGAGCCAGAGAAACTCATGACCCTTC
>Ga0182030_10002123_pt1 | contig 41895 bp, 40 predicted proteins | sample 812S3MmetaG_FD_121299 | JGI IMG/M metagenome (GOLD analysis project Ga0182030, IMG submission 121299) | Permafrost microbial communities from Stordalen Mire, Sweden - 812S3M metaG (Illumina Assembly) | ecosystem: Environmental > Terrestrial > Soil > Wetlands > Permafrost | place: Sweden...
CCGCGTTAGCCGGTGTAACCTCGGCGCTCGAAATCAGGATTACGCTCGCAGCAACCGACACGCATGAGCGCACAAGCAATTCAAGGATCGGTCTGTTCATGATGCCCCCTCTAGTTATGTGTGGACGGGACGTCAGCATATCATCGGGTCCGCACAATCGAGGCCCTCAAAGCGCAGCTGCGCAGTGTGCCGGGTGTAAAGGCCGGTCGTGGCTCCGGAAAGCCGCTGAGCGATCGATCGCTCGCGAAACTTCTGACGCTGCTCGGCACTGTGTTTCGCTTCGCGCAGCGCCAAGAGCTAATGGACGGAAACCCGGCCGCACTGGTGCGAAAGCCCAAGGCGGTCTCGCATCAGCCCTACCTGCTCGACGGCGCGGAGATTCAGCGCCTACGTGAGGCCTTAGACGTTCCGTGGCAGCGGCTGCCGGTCGAGCTGACGATCACGACGGGCCTGCGCTCGGGCGAGCTGCGCGCGCTGACATGGGACAACATCGATCTGGAAGGCTCGCGTCTGCACGTGGCGCAGTCAATGACTCGCCGCGGCGAGGCCGGTGCGACAAAGTCTGAGACTTCAGTCCGGACGGTCCCGCTGCCTGGCTATCTGGTGCCGGACCTGAAGCGCTGGCGCCTAGCGTGCCCACTCGCGCGCGCCGGCTACATGTTTCCCGGCGAGCCCAATGCGCCTGGCGAGCGCGCGGCAATTCAGGCAGACGTGCTGCTGCGGCACATTCTGCGCCGTGCGCTTCGCAAGGCGGGACTGCCCGAACTTCGCTTCCATGATCTGCGACACATGGCCGCGAGCTTCATGGTCGAGGCGGGTGTGCCGATCAGTCGCGCTCAGGAGATCCTCGGGCATGCGAGCGAGCGCACGACGCTTCGCGTTTACGCGCACACACTTCGACGTCAGCACGATGACACGGCCGACAAAATTGCAAGGCTCGCGGGACTTTCGCCACCGACTGATGAGCCGGGGCACAAGCGGGGCACAATCGACGATCTGGAATCTCGGAAAGTGTCGCAACTCGTTGATATGTTGGCTCCCCGGGTTGGACTCGAACCAACGACCAACGGATTAACAGTCCGACGCTCTACCGACTGAGCTACCGGGGAACCGGATGAAAGGTGTACGGCAAAAAGCCGGCCACGCGACCCGCGGCTGGCGCGGGCGGCGTGATTCTCAAGGCACGCCGCCGTGCCGTCAAGGACTTATGCCGGCGTTTTCTTAGGCCGCATCCGCCTGAGTCAACGCCGCCTGCATGCGCTCGATCGCCTTCTCGAGCGTCTGGCGGCTGCAGGCAAAGGACAGGCGCATGTGCCCGGGGGCCCCAAAGCCTGACCCGGCAACCACCGCCACGCCGGCTTTGTGAATCAGGTACTCGGCAAAAGCCGAATCGTCCTTCAGGCCCAGGTTTGCCATGGCTTTGCGAACGTCGGCAAAAGCGTAAAACGTGCCGGCTCCAGGGCGGCAGGACACGCCGGGCAAGGCATTCAGAGCCGCCACGAAGTAGTCGTGACGTTCCTTGAAGGCCTTGACCATGACTTTGACGCACTCCTGATCCCCGTTGAGCGCAGCGGTTGCCGCCTTCTGGCACATGCTGGCAGCGTTCGAAGTCGACTGGCCCTGAATCGTACCCATGGCGGTCACGATTTCCTTCGGTCCACCGCAGTAGCCAATGCGCCAGCCGGTCATCGCATACGCCTTGGAGACGCCATTGATCGTCACGGTGCGATCGTAGAGCTCGGGGGCTACCGTCAGCAGGCTCGCGAATGGCTCAGCACCCCAATAGATCTTCTCGTACATGTCATCGGTGCCGATCAGGATGCGCGGGTTCTCGACCAGCACGTCGGCGAGTGCTCGCAGTTCGGCGGCCGTGTAGGCCGCGCCAGTCGGGTTGCTGGGACTATTCAGGAGAAACAGCCGCGTCTTGGGCGTAATCGCCGCCGAAAGCTGCTTCGGGCTGATCTTGTAGTCCTGTTCCGGACCGGCACTGGGCATCACCGGGATGCCATCGGCCAGCATCGCCATATCGGGGTAGGAGACCCAGTAGGGCGCCGGAATAATGACTTCATCGCCACTGTCCAGCACCGCCATGCACAGGTTGAAGATGGTCTGCTTGGCGCCTGTGGACACCAGGATCTGGTTGCGCTCGTAGCTGATGCCGTTATCGCGCTTGAATTTGGCGATGATGGCGTCCTTGAGTTCCGGGATGCCATCGACATTGGTATAGCGCGTGAAGCCAGCGCGGATCGCGGCCACACCCGCATCGGCAATGTGCACTGGCGTGTCAAAGTCGGGTTCGCCGGCGCCCAAGCTGATGATGTCCTTGCCTTCAGCCTTAAGCTTGGCCGCGAGGGCCGTGACTGCGAGCGTGGGCGAGGGCTTGACGCGCTGCACGCGCCGGGCGAGGGCTAGAGTCACAGGTATCTCCGGTTAGGATCGGGGCTCGGGAGACAGTTATATTACGGGATTGAACCGCCCGGAACCATCATCCTGCCCCCGAGGCCCCAGCGTGGACCAACGACCCTTCGAATTGGTGACTGACTATCAGCCGGCCGGGGATCAGCCCCAGGCGATTGCCAAATTAGTGGACGGTCTGGAGTCCGGACTGGCGCACCAGACGCTGCTGGGTGTCACAGGATCGGGCAAGACCTTCACGATTGCCAATGTCATTGCCCAGGTGCAGCGCCCGACTCTGGTGCTTGCGCACAACAAGACGCTGGCCGCGCAGCTGTACGGAGAGCTGCGCGATTTCTTTCCGCGCAATTCGGTCGAGTACTTCGTTTCCTACTACGACTACTACCAGCCCGAGGCCTATGTACCCTCGAGCGACACCTACATAGAAAAGGACGCCTCGACCAACGAACACATCGAGCAGATGCGCCTCTCGGCCACTAAAGCGCTGCTGGAGCGGAGCGACGCGATCATTGTGGCCACGGTGTCCTGCATTTACGGCCTGGGCGATCCACAGGCCTACCTCGCGATGGTCCTGCACCTGGTACGCGGCGAACGGATCGATCAGCGCCGCCTGCTGCGCCGCCTGGCCGAAATGCAATACACCCGCAACGATGTGGATCTGCAGGCTGGCACCTTCCGCGTGCGTGGCGATGTGATCGATATTTTTCCGGCCGAATCCGGCCGCGATGCGATTCGCGTCGAGCTCGATGAAGACACGATAGAGAATCTGTCGCTGTTTGATCCGCTGCTGGGCAAGGTGATCCAACGCATCCCGCGCTTCACGGTCTACCCGGGCACCCACTATGTGACGCCGCGTGACCGGCTGGTGACCGCACTTGATCTGATCCGCGAGGAGCTGCGCGGCCGCCTGGCCGAACTGTACGCCGACAACAAGCTGGTTGAAGCCCAGCGCCTGGAGCAGCGCACGCAGTTTGATCTGGAGATGATCAAAGAGGTCGGTTACTGTTCGGGGATCGAGAATTATTCGCGCTACCTTTCGGGGCGCGAGCAGGGGGAGCCACCCCCGTGCCTGTTCGATTACCTGCCGGCCAATGCATTGATGGTGATCGATGAGAGTCACCAGACCATTCCGCAGCTGGGCGCCATGTATAAGGGGGATCGCTCGCGCAAGGAAACGCTGGTGCAGTACGGCTTCCGTCTGCCCTCGGCGCTCGATAATCGGCCGCTGAAATTCGAGGAATGGGAGCGTCTGGCACCGCAGATGATCTTTGTTTCTGCGACCCCTGGGCATTACGAGGCGCGCCTGCAGTCGCAGCTGGTCGAGCAGGTGGTGCGCCCGACGGGGCTGATTGACCCGCAGATCGAGGTACGCCCGGCGCGTACCCAAGTCGATGATGTGCTCTCGGAGATCAACGCCTGCGTGGCGGCCGGGGATCGGGTGCTGATCACCACGCTGACCAAGCGCATGGCCGAGGATCTGACCGAGTACCTGGAGGAGCACCGCGTACGGGTGCGCTACCTGCACTCGGACATCGAGACGGTTGAGCGGGTTGAGATTATCCGCGACCTGCGCCTGGGCGTCTTCGATGTGCTGGTGGGTATCAACTTGCTGCGCGAGGGACTGGACATGCCCGAGGTCGCGCTGGTGGCGATACTCGATGCCGACAAGGAAGGGTTCCTGCGCTCGGCCGGCTCCCTGATCCAGACCATGGGCCGCGCCGCCCGTAATCTCCGTGGCCGGGCAATTCTGTATGCCGACACCGTCACCAACTCGATGCAGAAGGCCATCTCGGAGACCGAAAGGCGCCGCACGCGCCAGATTGAGTACAACCGCGAGCACGGCATCGAGCCGCGCAGCGTCAGCAAACCGGTGGCCGATATCATGGAGGGCGCCCGCCCGAGCGGGGCTGCCCCGACGGGGCGCGGTTCGCGCCGTCCCACCGCGGTCGCGGTACCGAAAAACCTTGCAGATCTGGGGCGCGAGATCAAGAAGCTTGAGGCCCAGATGTACACGCACGCCCGTAACCTGGAATTCGAACAGGCCGCGGCCTTGAGGGATCGGATAGATGGCTTGCGCCGGCTTGAGCTTGAGATGCGTGACGGGGTGCCTGACCCGGACGAAACCCGTTTTAAATCCGCGCTTTAGCTTGCCAGTCCCGCGCCTCTCCGGTATCTTTCGCGTCCCCTGGAACGAGAGCTCGAAGCCCTGTGTTTGAGATCGGGTCCGGTCCGTAGGCGCGTAGCTCAGTGGTAGAGCATCACCTTGACATGGTGGTGGTCGGTGGTTCGATCCCACTCGCGCCTACCAGATGTCGAATGCGCCCGCGGCCCCCACCGGCCGCGGGCGCTTTGCTTTAAGAACGGAGCAGGTGTGCCGGTTATTACACTCATCGATGGCAGCCAGCGGCGCTTTGCGCAGGCCGTGACGGTTGCTGAGCTTGCCACAAGCATCGGGCCGGGACTGGCGCGGGCCGCGCTGGGCGCGCGCGTGGACGGGCGCCTCGTCGATACCTCGAGCGTGATCGACCATGATGCGAGCGTCAGCATCATCACGGATCGGGATCCGGCCGGGCTTGAGATCATCCGCCACTCCACCGCGCATCTGCTGGCGCAGGCGGTCAAGCAGCTGTACCCGGAAGCGCAGGTCACGATCGGCCCGGTGATCGAGGATGGCTTCTACTACGATTTTGCCTACTCGCGTCCGTTCACGACCGAGGATCTGGGCGCGATCGAACAGCGCATGAAGGAGCTCGCGCGCGCCGATCTTCCGGTCGAGCGGCGCGTGCTCTCGCGCGATGATGCGGTCGCTTTCTTTCGCGACCAGGGCGAACTCTACAAGGCCGAGATCATCGGGGCGATTCCTGCCAGCGAGCCGATCAGCCTCTATGGTCAGGGTGACTGGGTGGATCTGTGCCGCGGGCCGCACGTGCCCTCGACCGGGAAGCTGCGCGCCTTCAAGCTGATGAAGGTGGCTGGCGCCTACTGGCGCGGCGATTCACGCAACGCCATGTTGCAGCGGATCTATGGCACGGCTTGGCCCGATGAGAAGCAACTGGCGGCCTACCTGACCCGGCTCGAGGAGGCTGAGAAGCGCGATCATCGCAAGATCGGCCGCGAGCTGGATCTGTTTCACATGCAGGAGGAAGCCCCCGGAGCGGTGTTCTGGCACCCCAAGGGCTGGCAGGTGTTCCAGACGCTGATCAACTACATGCGCGAGCGGCAGAAGGCCGCGGGCTTCCTGGAGGTCAATGCGCCGGAGCTGATGGACCGGAGCCTCTGGGAAGCCTCTGGGCACTGGGAGAAGTTCGGCGAGAACATGTACACCAGCATCACCCCCGATGAGCGCGTGTATGCGATCAAGCCGATGAATTGCCCGGGCCACGTGCAGATCTTCAAGCAGGGGCTGCGCAGCTACCGAGATCTGCCGCTGCGCTATGCGGAGTTTGGCAAGGTGCACCGCTACGAACCTTCGGGCGCACTGCACGGACTGATGCGGGTACGTGCCTTTACGCAGGATGATGCGCACGTCTTTCTGACTGAGCAGCAGATCACCAGCGAGTGTGTGGCGATCACGCAGCTGATCCTGGATATCTACAAGGGTTTTGGGTTTGACGATGTGCGCATCAAGTTCTCTGACCGGCCGGCCAAGCGGGTCGGAGCCGACGAGGTCTGGGAACGCGCCGAAGCGGCCCTGACGCAGGCCGCAAACGCCGCGGGACTCGACTACACCCTCAACCCGGGCGAGGGGGCCTTCTATGGCCCGAAGCTCGAGTTTGTGCTGCGCGATGCGATCGGGCGCGACTGGCAGTGCGGGACCCTGCAGGTGGATCTGAACCTGCCCGGGCGGCTGGGCGCCCATTACATCGACGAACACAGTCAGAAGCAGATCCCGGTGATGCTGCATCGGGCTATTTTTGGCTCCCTGGAACGGTTTCTGGGCATTCTGCTCGAGCATCACGCCGGCCGGCTGCCTGCCTGGCTCGCACCGGTACAGTGCGTCCTCATGAGCATTACCGACCGCCAGCACGACTATGTGCGACAGACAACGGAATTCTTGCAAAATCATGGAGTTCTGGCCGAGAGCGACTTGCGAAATGAGAAAGTCGGCTTTAAGATTCGCGAGCACACGCTGCAACGCGTTCCTTACCTGTTGGTCGCAGGGGACAAGGAGGTTGCGGCGCAGCTGCTTTCCGTGCGTACCCGTGGTGGCAAAGACCTGGGCACGATGAGTCCGCAAACGTTCCTGGAACGCCTGACTCTCGAGCTCGAAAGCCGCGGACGCCGAACTTTGGAGGATTAACGCATAGCTATTTCAACCAAGCGCGTCCGGCGCAATGAAGACATTACCTCGCCCACAGTGCGAGTAATCGCAGCGGACGGCGCGCAGGCCGGAGTGATGAGTCGCCAGGAAGCATTGACGCTGGCACTCAGTGCAGAGTTGGATCTTGTCGAAGTCTCGCCCACGGCTGAACCGCCAGTGGTGCGCGTGATGGACTATGGCAAGTTTCTCTTCGAGGCCAACAAGAAGGCCCACTCAGCCAAGCGCAAGCAGAAGCAGCAGCAGGTTAAGGAAGTTAAGTTTCGCCCGGGAACGGAAGAGGCGGACTACCAGGTCAAACTGCGTAGTCTGATTCGCTTCCTGTCCGAGGGAGATAAGGCCAAGGTGACCTTGAGGTTCCGAGGCCGAGAGTTGGTGCACCAGGATATCGGTCGCAAGCTCCTGGATCGGGTCGTAGCCGACTTGGCGAGTGCCGCCATAGTCGAGCAATACCCGTTCATGGAGGGTCGGCAGATGACCATGGTGTTTTCACCAAAAAAGAAGTGATCGGCAAGCAACGCGCCACACAAGGCTAAGAGCCTTCGCAGCGTAAGCGATCCGATCCGCAAGCAAGCGGAGCCAGTCCATGCTCCTTCATGGAGAAGGTCAGGCTCTTGCGAGCTTTAGCCATACAATTAGGAGTTCATCAGTCATGCCCAAGTTGAAGACCAACCGGGCCGCCTCGAAACGTTTTCGCAAGACTGCGACCGGTTTCAAGCGGTATTCGGCCGGCCGACGCCATAACCTCGGTCATAAAGCCTCTAAGACTAAGCGCCATCTGCGCTCGGGAGGCAGCAGTCTCGTGCACGAGAGCGATGTAGGTCGCATCACGCAGCTGTTGCCTAACACCAAGTAAGCCGATCGCACTTTTTTAAGGAGTTAATTCATGGCACGAGTCAAACGTGGTGTGACGGCCGGGCGCCGCCACAAGAAGGTCCTTGGTAAGGCGAAGGGTTACTACAACGCTCGCCGCAAGGTTTATCGCGCCGCCAAGCAGGCGGTCATCAAGGCCGGACAGTATGCATTCCGCGATCGTCGCGCTAAGAAGCGCGATTTCCGGGCGCTGTGGATCACGCGCATCAATGCGGCCGCACGCACCTACGAGCTCTCCTACAGCCGTCTGATCGCGGGCCTGCGGATTGTAGGCATCGGTGTGGACCGCAAGGTCCTCGCGGATCTTGCCATTCATGACCTCAACGCCTTCGGCGTACTGGCCACGCAGGCCAAGGACGCCTTGGCCGAGCACGAAAAAACCGCTAAAGCCGCGGCCTAAGCAGCTCCATCATGGGTGAGCTGGCGGCCGAGGTCACTGCGGCGCTCGCGCAGATTGCCTCGAGCCCTGATATTGCAGGGCTCGAGGCCTTGCGCGTGCACTGGCTGGGCAAGAAGGGCGCCCTCACCGAGCAGCTCAAGGCCCTGGGCGCGCTCCCGGCCGCTGAGCGGCCGGCGGCCGGCGCGCGCATCAATGCTGCTAAAGCTCAGCTCAGCCAGGCCATCGAAGCCCGCCGTCTAAGCCTTGATCAGCAGGCGGTTGACCGTAAGCTCATCGAGGGCCGCATCGATGTGACGCTGCCTGGGCGCGGTGAACAGCGCGGCGGCCTGCATCCGATCACCCGGGTTCGCATCCGCATCGAGGAGCTGTTCCGGCGCGCCGGTTATGAAGTGGTAGAAGGTCCTGAGGTCGAGGACGACTTTCATAATTTCGAGGCGCTGAACATTCCGGCCAATCACCCGGCGCGGGCGATGCACGATACTTTCTATCTTGATGGTGGATTGCTGCTGCGTACCCACACTTCGCCGGTGCAGATTCGTGCGCTGCGTGAACGCCGGCCGCCGGTGGCGCTGATCGCGCCCGGACGCGTGTACCGCTGCGATTCAGATGTCACGCATTCCCCGATGTTCCACCAGTGCGAGGGGCTGTTGGTTGCTGAGCAGGTCAGCTTTGCCAACCTCAAGTCGGTCCTGCACCAGTTCATGGAGGGGTTCTTCGAGCGTGATCTGGCGATGCGCCTGCGACCCTCATATTTTCCCTTTACCGAGCCTTCGGCCGAAGTCGATATCACCTGCGTATTCTGCTCCGGTAAGGGCTGCCGGGTCTGCAAGCAGTCCGGATGGCTCGAGGTCGCCGGCTGCGGCATGGTGCATCCGAATGTGTTCACGGCCTGCGACATCGACGCGGAGCGCTACAGCGGCTTCGCCTTCGGTATGGGTATCGAGCGCCTGGCGATGCTGCGCTATGGAGTCAATGACCTGCGGCTCTTTTACGAAAACGACTTGCGCTTTCTGGCGCAGTTCGCCGGCGCCTGAAGCCCCATGAAGTTGCCCCTCTCATGGCTGCGCGAATGGGTGGATCTGCCTGAGGATCCGCACGAAGTGGCCGAGCGCCTGACTTCGATCGGCTTCGAGGTCGAATCGATTGCCCCGGTCGCCGGTGAGTTCACCGAAGTCGTGGTCGCGCAGATTACGCAGATCGCCGCGCACCCGCAGGCCGAGAAACTGCAAATCTGCCAGGTGAGCGATGGCAGTGGCGCGAGCCTGCAGATTGTTTGCGGCGCGAGCAATGCCCGCCAGGGCCTGAAAAGCGCGCTCGCACGTATCGGCGCCGAACTGCCCGGTGGCGTACAGATCAAGCGCGCCAAACTGCGCGGGGTGGACTCGGCCGGCATGCTGTGCTCGGCGCGTGAACTGGGTTTGTCCGAATCGCACGAAGGCATTCTGGAGCTGCCCGAGGATGCGCCGCTGGGCGCCTCGCTTCGCAGTTACATGGAACTCGATGATTCGGTACTTGAAATCGCAATCACGCCGAACCGGGGTGATGCGATGTCGGTGTTGGGTGTGGCCCGCGAGCTGGCTGCGCTGGCAGGCAGTGCACTGCGCGCACCGGAGGTGCCCCCGGTCGCAGCCACCGGCACGGCCACATTTCCGATCCACTTGAGCGCTGGCGCCGGGTGCGCGCGCTTTGCCAGCCGCGTGATTCGCGGCGTGGACAACACGCGCGCGACACCTGCGTGGTTACAGGAGCGCCTGCGGCGGGCGGGGCTGCGCTCGATCAGTCCTGTGGTGGATGTCACCAATCTGGTGCTGCTTGAGCTCGGGCAGCCGATGCATGCCTACGATCTGGGACTGCTGCACGGCGGCATCACGGTGCGTCGGGCCCGGCCGGACGAGCCGTTGCGCCTACTGGACGGGCAGGAACTAAAGCTGGCCGAGGATGTGCTTGTCATTGCCGATCAACAGAGCGCGGTCGGCTTGGCTGGGATCATGGGCGGCGAGCGCACAATGATCAGCGCGAGCAGCTGCGACCTGCTGCTTGAAGTGGCGTGGTTTGATCCGGCGGTGATTGCGGGACGTGCCCGTCGCTATGGGCAGCTGACCGACGCGAGCCAGCGCTTTGAACGCGGCGTTGACCCGGCCGGGCAGGAACGCGCGCTGGCGCGCGCGACGAGGCTATTGCTGGATCTGGTCGGCGGTGAGGCGGGTCCGGTGCAAATGCAGGAATTGCCTGCCGAGATTCCCGCGGCGCGCTCGGTGCTGCTGCGCGCACAGCGCCTTGACCGGTTGCTGGGGATCAACGTGCCCTCCGCCGTGGTGGAGCAGCGGCTGCGTGCCTTGGGGCTGCAGGTCAGTGCGCAGCCGCAAGGCTGGCAGACCAAGACGCCCACCTGGCGATTTGACCTGGCGATCGAGGTCGATCTGATTGAGGAAGTGGCCCGACTGGGTGGCTTTGCGGCCATTCCGGAGGCTGCTGTGGTGGGCGCCCGCTCCATTGCAGCGCTGCCGGAGTCGCATCTGGATGAGCGCACGTTGTTGCAGCTGCTGGCTGCGCGCGGCTATCACGAAGTCATCACCTTCGGTTTTGTGGACCCGCAGCTGCAGGCGCAGCTGTTTGCCGACGTGCCACCGATCACACTGCTTAATCCGATCTCGAGCCAACTGGCGGTGATGCGCTGCTCGCTGTGGCCGGGATTGATCCAGGCCGCGCGCGAAAACCTGCGACGCCAGCAGGAGCGGGTGCGGTTGTTTGAAATGGCCACGCGGTTTACGCGTGGGCCTGAGGGTCAGGTGGTGGAAAGTAAGTCGGTCGCGGGCCTGGTTGTGGGCACGCGCTGGCCGGAGCAGTGGGGGAGTTCCCGCGAGGCCGCTGATTTCTACGATGTCAAGGGTGACATCGAGGCCCTGCTGGCGCTCCACGGCGGCCCGGATGTGCACCGCTTTGAGGCGGCAGCCGATGTCGCCTGCCTGCACCCCGGACGTGCCGCGCGTATCTTGCGCGACGGCAAGCCCATTGGCCTGCTTGGCGAACTGCATCCGGCACTGACAACCGCCTTGAATTTTACATATGCTCCGTTACTCTTTGAACTGGATGGAGCACCGCTCAGCCTGAGCCGGCCGGCCGGCTACGAGCCCCTGTCGGTGTATCCGCACATTCGGCGCGATTTATCTTTCACGGTCGAGGCTTCCGAACCTTTTGGCCGCATTGCCGAACGTGTTAGTGTTGCGGCATCAACCAGCCTGAAAGAGCTGCGTGTTTTCGACATCTACCAGGGGCAGACCGTAGAATCTGGTCGAAAAAGCATCGCCTTGGGCTTGATTTTGCAGGAATTAACGCGCACCTTAACCGACGAGGATGCGGACCGGATCGTGGCAGCAGTTGTTGTTGAACTTCAATCCAGTCTGGGCGCAAGAATAAGAGAATAGGACGATGGCTCTCACCAAAGCGGAAATGGCCGAAGCCTTATTTAACCAGTTGGGCCTGAACAAGCGCGAAGCTCGGGAACTGGTTGATTTGTTCTTCGAAGAAGTTCGCGGTGCACTCGCGAACGGCGAACAGGTCAAGCTGTCCGGATTCGGCAACTTTGATTTGCGCGACAAGAATCAGCGCCCTGGGCGCAATCCAAAAACGGGCGAGGAAATACCGATCAGCGCGCGCCGCGTGGTAACGTTCCGGCCGGGGCAGAAGCTCAAGGCGCGTGTTGAGGCCTATGCTGGAACCAAAGAACAATAGTCAGCTGCCTGCCATTCCCGGCAAGCGCTACTTCACGATTGGCGAAGTCAGTGAGCTGTGCGGTGTCAAACCGCACGTGCTGCGCTATTGGGAACAGGAGTTCCCGCAGCTTAAGCCCGTCAAGCGCCGTGGCAATCGTCGCTACTATCAGCGACAGGATGTCATCGTCATCCGCCAGATCCGAAGCCTGCTGTACGAGCAGGGCTTCACGATCGGTGGCGCGCGCAACAAGCTGGACGGTGATGAGGCGCGCACCGACGTCAGCCAGAGCCAGCAGATCGTCAAGCAGATGCGCCTTGAGCTGGAGGAAGTCCTGCGCGTGCTGCGCCGCTGAGGCGGCTGCTGTTTCGGGCCCGCAGCTAAACGGGTATCATCCTGCCCCCGGCGGTTCCCCCGATCGCCCGTCTTAATGATTATTTGCTGAATACAGTCGGAGCGTGGCGCAGTCTGGTAGCGCACTTGCATGGGGTGCAAGGGGTCCCGAGTTCAAATCTCGGCGCTCCGACCAATATCAGCAGGCTCTATTCTGGGCTTGGGACCCACGAAAGATCTGCGTCCACCGCCGTCGATTGAGGCGTTCCCTACAGGCCGATGACGGGCACCGGTACCGACTCACTCGTCGTGGTTTCACCATTACCAAGGCTGCCGTTAGCAGCCCAACCCCAGCACTGTACGGTTCCATCCTGCAACAAGGCGCAGGCGCTATTCTCATTGACTGAAATTGCGGTGGCGGGATTCGCGGCGGTAATGTTGCTGACCGTCTCCGGCGACGTTTGAGGGTTAGTCGATGCGGGGTTACCGATCTGGCTGTCTTGGTCGTTGCCCCAGCATTGAATGGTGCCATCGGACAGCAGCACGCAGACGCTTGAGTAACCGACTGACACTGCCGTAGCTGAGCCGCTAATGCCGGTGACCTGCATGGGGCTGGCAACATAGGGCTCCGTCGTTGCGTAACCGAGCTGGGAATAGGTGTTTGATCCCCAGCACCACACGGTCCCATCGTTCTTCACCGCGCAGACTACGTCAGCGAGTCCGCCCACGGAAATCATGGTCACGCCGCTCAGGCCGGCCACGGGTACGGGAACGGTGCTGCACGGCAGCCCATCGCATGAGTCAGGACCTGGCGCGCCGGTTCCCAGTTCGCCGTGATTGTTCGAACCCCAACACTGCACCGTCCCGCCGGCCATCAACGCACAGGCCGAAGAACTACCGACTGAAACGGTTGTCGCGGGATTCACTGCGCTAATGTTGCTGACCGGTGTGGGCGTCAAAGAGTACGTCGTCGTGGAGCCATTTCCGAGCAGCGGTGCGGCAGGGTTGCCCCCATCATTGCCCCAGCAATCCACTGTGCCATCGTGGAACACTGCGCACGCCGCGTAGATATTGACGGATACCTGCTTGGCCGGATTGGCGCTGTTGCTGTAGGCCGTCACCGCCGTCAAGGAGTTGGTGGTGGTGCCATTACCCAGGTCGCCGGCATTGTTGCTCCCCCAGCACCGGATGGTGCCGTCGGTCAGCGCCGCGCAGGTCGCAAGACCCAGCGAGATACTCTTCGCGGGATTGGCCGCCGACACGGTCGTAGCCAACACGGGTGTCGAATCGATCGCGCTGTTCGTGGTGCCGTCGCCCAGTTGGCCAAAGCTGTCAGGGCCCCAGCATTTGGCCGTCCCATCGGACAACAGTGCGCACATTGGGCCTTGGATTCCCGTCGAGAGCGCGGTGACGGTGGTGCTCCCCCCGGTGACTGTGAGATTAGTGGTGGTGCCGAAGGTGCTGTAGGTCGCAGAAATCGTCGTAGTGCCGGCCGCCACACCCGTTGCCAAACCGTTCGTACCGGCCGCGTTGCTGATGGTCGCGTCTGATTGATTGCTGGAGGCCCACGTCACTTGCGTGGTTAGGCCCTGTGTCGATCCGTCCGAGTAGTGCCCGGTCGCAGTAAACTGCTGAGTCGCTCCCGCTGCGATGGTCATGTTTAGAGGAGCGAGGCTAATCGAGGTCAGGGTCACGCTTTCTGCGCTGACAGTTACCACTACGGGCGACGACGTCGCCGCTGGCGTGGCAACACTCGTCGCCGTGAGGGTGCAAGTTAGAGTCGCGGTTGGGGTCGGGGCCGTGTACACATTAGCCGAGGAAACTGACCCACAGCCGGTGCTCGGTGAAATGGTCCAGGTCACATTCTGGTTGGTGCTGCCATTCACGGTCACAGTGAAAGGAATGGTTCCGCCCGCGGCGACCGTCTGCGCTCCGGACGGACTGAGGCTGACCGAGATCGCCGATCCGGTGGTCGGGGTGGCGCTGACCTCGGCGGACACCGCGCTCTCGCTGCCGAGCGAGGTGACGCCGGCAATGCCATCGACTGCGGTCACGACCATGTAGTAGGTCGTCCCATTGGTGAGTCCGCTCAGGACATCCGGGTTCGAGACGTTGAGGTAAACGGCATAGCCGGGCAGTCCGCTCGGGACCTCCTGTACACCCGGCGCGGTCGCCACGTACAGGTTGTAGGACGTGGCACCGGATACGGGGTCCCAGGATACGGTCACTTGCCCAGGTCCGGGCGTGGCCGCGACACCCGCGGGCGCCGCCGGTGGCGAGAAAAGGGAGCTATTGGTCAAGTCGGTTAGTAATAGCTGGGTTGCCTCGGCCTTGCAGGTGTTGGTTGCGGAACTCTCAAATGCCAGCACGGCTGCCTCAAGGCCGCCGAGCGCATTGCCTTCGATGAGCGACAGGGACACCACCCCACCTGTCGTCGTTGGGACCGTGATCGCTGCACCATTGGCCTTGCCGTTCCACACGCCGTCGGAAGAGATGTCCTGGATCAGCGCCTGGATCAGGTTGGGCTCGCTCACGTTATACTGGGACGCTAAATCACCAATGGCAGTAAGAACCAGCGTCGCATTGATACTGTCCGGTGTAGCCCCGGTGGCGCAGCCGGCCTGCGACAAATCCAACAACTGGGTGTTCAGGATGTTGGCGATTCCGAAATAGTTCGATATCAAATCATTGGCGGTGGTGGCCGCGGCACTCACGGAGATTTTTGGCGAACTGTCCTGGATTACTGTGGACACGAATTGCGCTGCCATGGTTGTCATCGGCGTGATTTGCGCGGTGGTAGTGCCGGAGGCATCCGGAATAATCGCAGACAGGATCAGGCCGGTGCCCGCGAGGTCAACCATCTGCCCGGTTGCCGTGTCGACATAGGTTCCACCGGTGCTGGTGAGGTAAACCGGGCCGCTGTAATTACCCAAATTCAAGGAGTAGTTACCCGACGAATCGGTCATCACGGGGCCCTCGATGAGTGCGCCTTGGGTACCGTCGGCGTTGACCTGGTAGGCGTTAACAGTCGCTGAGGCAACATAGTCATCCACAACCTGTCCTTTAACGACATTCATGGCCGGCGGCGGCGCGAAAGATCCGCCCCCGCCGCCACACGCCGCGAACATCGTAGTGAGGACAATGACGGTGAGGTAGCGATGCACGGTCGCAAGCGCACTGGGCTTCCATGTCATCCGGAAAGAGCTTGAGTTACTCATGCGACAAATCTCCCGAAATCGGCGTTGTGAGCCTGCAGCCCGGGTCGTAGGCTGAAGTTCATAATCGGCACCCGCGCCCACCCTTGTAACCGCTCTTGGAGCTGGCCCCTGAAGCGATGCGATCGGCCGGCGGCATAGCCGTAGAGCCGGCCGGCTCACACCAAGCACGAGTCTGGCGGTTATGCGGAGTTACCACGTGACGTACCGGCTCCGGCGTTAAGCTGCTTCATAGGCATAGCCCCTACAGGTGGGTAGAAGCGCAAAACCTGATAAAAGTGGCTCACAACCGCGCCGTCCATCCAGACAGGTGCCTAAATGCGCGGCACGATCAGGGCGGCTCAGTGATCGCAGAATCTCGGTGAAGATAGATTTTCGGCCAGGGAATGAGGGTCGCCTGAGCCCCGGCAAATCTGCGCCAAAGTCCAAGAATTCCCTTTTTATTCAATCAGTTGACTTAGAATTCGCACATCGCTACGCTGCTTATCCAACACCCCGCATTAGCCGGGCTGGGGGCTGCTTGTCGAAACTTCCGTCAAACACCCTCAGTGGGCTGTTGGCAAACTGGCAGGCCGGTGATGAAGCGGCGCTGCGCGCTGCCTTTCCGCTTATCTATGACGAGCTTCGACACCTGGCGCGTAATTACTTGCGCCGGGAACGCCCTGATCACACCTTTCAGAGCGCGGCACTGGTGCACGAGGCCTACCTGCGCCTCGCAAAGCAAGGTACCAACCAGTTCGAGAACCGCGAGCATTTCCTGGCTATCTGCGCCGCGTTGATGCGGCAGATCCTGGTCGAGTCTGCACGTCGCAGAAAGGCTGCCAAGCGCGACGGGGGCTATCGAATCACGCTGGATGAGGGCCTGGCGGACAGGACACCGGGTGCAGACCTGGTCGCGCTCGACGATGCCTTGAATGAACTCACCAAGCTCGATCGCCAGCAGGGGCACATCGTGGAACTGCGCTACTTCGGCGGTTTGTCCATCGAGGAAACTTCGCGCGTGCTCGGCCTCTCGGCGGCGACGGTGAAACGCCATTGGGCTACCGCTCGGTTGTGGCTGCATCAGCAGCTCAGCAGCGCGACGGACGCATGACGCCAGAACGCTGGCAACAGATTCGCGAAGTGCTCGAGCGGGCGCTTGAGCTCGTGCCAGCCGATCGCCCCGGGTTTCTCAATACCACCTGCAAAGCCGATCCGACTCTCAGGCTGGAAGTTGAGGGCCTGCTCGCCGCCGATCCGCAGATCCCCGCCAGTTTTCTGAATTCCTCTGCACTGGCCGACGGACTGGCCGCGGGGACGGTCGGTGTGGACTCGATCGGCAGATTGCAGGCCGGCCAGATGTTTGCGCAGCGCTTCTTGCTGATCCGCGAGCTGGGTGAAGGCGGCATGGGGCAAGTGTGGCTGGCAGAGCAAACACAGCCGGTGCGCCGCCTGGTGGCTGTGAAACTGATCAAGGCCGGGATGTACGACGAGGCTTCGCTGCAGCGCTTCCGCTCGGAGCGACAATCGCTGGCGAGCATGGATCACCCTGCCATCGCGAAGGTGTTCGAGGCGGGCGCGACGCCACAAGGCCAACCTTTCTTAGTGATGGAGTATGTGGCCGGTCCACCGATCACCGATTATTGCGACCTCAAGAAACTGAATATCAGGGACCGGCTCGCGCTGTTCATCCAGGCCTGCGAAGGAGTGCAGCACGCGCACCAAAAAGCCATCATCCATCGCGATCTTAAGCCTGCGAACATTCTGGTCGTCGAGGTGGACGGCATGCCGGTGCCACGTATCATCGACTTCGGGCTGGCAAAGGCGGTCGTGCCACGCGCGACGGGTGCAGGTCTGTCCACGCATCTGGGACATTTCCTTGGCACACCCGGCTACATGAGTCCGGAGCAGGCCGACCCCACTACACCCGACATCGACACGCGCAGCGATGTGTACTCGCTCGGCGTGATTCTCTACGTATTGCTGACCGGCGTTCAGCCCTTTGAAGCCACACGTCGGCAGCAGCAGCCGCTCGATGAACTGCTGCGCAAGCTGCGCGCGGAGGATCCGCCGCTGCCCAGCACCAAGGTCAGAGCGGAGCGGGCTTCCCTTGCCCGAACGGCACAGGCCCGCAGCGTCGAGCCGCGGCAACTGGAGAGCCTGTTGCGCGGCGATCTCGACTGGATCGCGATGAAGGCTCTGGATAGGGACCGCACCAGACGGTATGGTGCGCCAACTGAACTGGCGGCTGACCTACGCCGCTACCTGAATAACGAGCCGGTCTTGGCACGTCCGCCGAGCGCAGCCTATCGGGCCGGAAAGTTCATCAAGCGCAACAAGCTTGCACTCACGGTAACCGCGGTCTTTGCGCTGGTCGGCTTGTCCGGGGCGGTCGCCATCGTGCGCGAGGCGCGGATTGCCCGCGTCGAGCAAGGCCGCGCAGAGCGACGTTTCCAGTCGCTTCGCAAATTGACCGACTCGCTGCTGTTTGAGTTTCACGACTCCATCGAAAAACTGCCCGGCTCCACAACAGCGCGCGAGTTGGTCGTGCGCCGCGCGCTCGAGTATCTCGGGCAAATCGAGTCCGAAGCACCCAACGATCCAGCTACTCTGCGTGACCTAGCCGCTGGCTATGAGCGGATCGGGCGCATCCAGGCCGAGGAGGGGCATCCGCACCTGGGTGGAACGGGATCGTTTCAGCGCGCGAATGAACTGTACGAGAAGGCGCTGGCTATTCGCCGCAGACTCGTGGCCGCAGACCCCAACGATCTGAGCCTGCAATTGGAACTTCTGGGGACAATGCTGAACCTCGCCAGGATATCCGAGCAGTTCGGCGATCTAGAAGCCGCGCTGGCTCTTCAGCAACAACGCCTGGCGATCGAACGGGGATTAGCAGCGAGCCATGACTCCGAGGAACTGCGCTACAACATTGCCGCATCGCTAATCGGTATCGGTGAGGTGAACCTTTGGCTTGGCAACCGTGAGTCCGCTCTCGATTATGAACGCCAGTCGCTCACGATGAACCAGACCGCGCTCGAGGAACATCCGGGGGATCTGAAGCTGTTGCGCGGCGTCTGGCGCTCACACGCCTGGACGGCCACGGTGCTGAGATTCGCGAGGAAATTTGCCGAAGGCGCGGCCGAATCTCGCAAAGCGCTCGCGATATCGGAGCAACTCGCGGCCCGGGACCCGAACAACTCCGAGTTTCAACGGTTTCTCATCGTCGATAATCAGAATCTGTGCGAGTGCCTGGCTTATGCGGGTAGCGCCGCTGAAGTGCCGAAGCTTTGTCAGAAGGCCATCTCTATTAATGAGTCAATGGTCACGTCCGACAAGAACGACGTGCAGGCAAGGGCCGACCTTGCGAATTCGAACATGACTATGGGACTGGCTCTTTACCTGATCAAATTGCCGGGCGACGCGCTGATTTTCGAGCGCCGAGCTGACGCAATGTACCGCGAGGTCGCAACTCTCGAGCCGGACTCTCAATCCAACGCAATCGATGACGCCGTGGCACTCCTGTACGCGGGCAGAAGCGAAGCCCGCCTGCATCGCCCGGAGGAGGCGCGAAACGACATCGCGCATGCACGGGTGATTATCCAGGGATTAGTGGCGAGCAGCACAAAGAACCGATACTATCTCGACACCCTGCAGGAAGCCCAAGCGGCGTTCAATGCACTTCCGCTGGACACGGCCCCGACCACCGTTCACTGACAGGCGCAAACGCTGACGTTCGATCCAAACCTCTTCATATCCGGCAGCATGTATCGAACGCATTGCCGTGCGCAATTTTGCTCTCAATGACGCTTGAGCCGGCAGGAAGTTCGCAGTGACAGGGTTCCAAAGAACAGGATTGCGCATGTCGATTCGCTGGCAAACCTGCACCTTGCTGCTGCTGTTGATGGCCACAGTGGCTTTTGGACAGCAGATCGCGACTGCGCCCGGCGCCAGCCAGGGCGCAACGGCCCCGCCCGGGGGCCAGCGCGGCGGACGCCCGATCAATGAGGACTATAAATGTTGGGTCCAAGCGATTGACCTGTGTTGCCGCGAACTATGGCGACGCACCTGCACACGATGCGCAAGCGGCCTCGGCATTGCAGCTTATGCACGAGCAGGTTGATTTGTCCTACAGCCATCGTGTGGGATGACCTACAGCTTGGCATTACGCCGTGTGTGAGCATCTGCCTCACTGACGCACATACGTCATGCGACGGCGTTTCGCCGACGCGGCAATCTAGGAGATGCACAGATGGGTATTAATAAGAATCAGGTGGAAGGCCGCGCAAAGGAAGCCGGCGGTAAGGTGCAGCAGGCCTTTGGTAAGGTCACGCGCAGTGGCACGCAGCAGGCCAAGGGCGCGGTCAAACAGGCCATCGGTGCGAGCCAAGCCGCGGCCGGTGATGCAGCCGAGAAGCTCAAAAACCTCTCCAAGAAGCGCTGATTGTTTCTTTGGTAGATCCGGTAACCTAATTAGCAAGAGGAATTTCCAATGAAGGCTTTAGTTCTGTCTACGTTTCTGGTCGCGGGCGTCGTGGGAGGCGTTTCCGTAAGCCTCGCCGACACCGGTCAGACGGGCGTCTATGTGAAGGACTCGGTCATTACGACCAAGGTCAAGGCGAAACTCGCCGAGCGGCACCTCTCGACACTGACCAAGATCAAGGTCGATACCGACCGTGACGGTGTGGTGTGGCTAAGTGGCTCTGCGCCGACGCGGGACGCCAGCGATCTGGCCGAGACTATCACCAAGGACACGGATGGCGTACGTTCAGTCCACAACAACATCGTGGTTGCTGACTGACATCGAGCCCGTTAACCGCAGGGAGATGTCTGGCCGATGGCGGCAAGACATTTCCCCTCGCGGAGCATCCTCCAGCTGTTGAGCTAGACCGCAGCCTCTAAGGCTTCGCAGCCTTGAGATGACTGGGGCGTAGCTCGCCGCGTCGCAGGACCAGCACCAGCTGCTCCCAGTTCGCGACGAAGTGCTGCGCCCGTTCGAAGCCCAGGCGGCTTTCCAGTACCGGCAACCATTCGCCGCGCATGGAGCGCAGTTCCCTCTCAGCAACCGCCAGGTACCAGGCGTTGCGATCTTTCACATCAATATCGACAAAGCCAGCATCAGTGAGTGCGGCGGCGGTGTCCTCCGCAGAGGACATGTTGTAGGTAATGCCCTCGAGTCGGAAGTAATCCAGCATTTCGGCGGAGTACGCGCCACTGCCCCCACGCAGCCAGTCGCTGGCGATGAACTGGCCGCGAGGCACCAACACGCGATGCACTTCCTCGAACAGCGAGCGCTTGTCAGGAATCTGGACCAACGAATCTTTTGAAAAAACGACCTCGAAACTGGCGTCGTCAAACGGCAACGCGCCGCCCGTGACTTGCAGCACCTCGATGCGATCCGAGAGACTTGCCTTCGCGACGCGCGCGCGGGCCTTTTGAACCAAATCGGGCTCCAGATCGATGCCGGTCATGTGCCCGGCATCGTGGGCCTGGACCAGAAGGAGGTCAATCGCGCCCAGCCCGCAGCCAATGTCGAGCACACGCGTTCCGCGTATGTCAGAGCCTTCCAGAATTCGTGCGACCTCCGCCGGGCCACCGGGAGACAAGAAGCCCTCGCCCCAGACCAGCTGCAGCAGGGTCTGCATGCCCGCGTCGTATTCGCCGATCTCGGCGGGGCGGTCAACTTTGATGTTCATAGAAGCCCATGCCGAGGGCGCGCTGTGTCGAAGACGCCGTGCTGCTGATGCTGTGCGCACAGCGCAGGGTCGGCGCTATGGGGCGCGGATTACGATCAGCGTCGCGGCCACGATTACAGCGGGCAGGCGCACTCTACCAATTGCGCACGGGTCCGGTGTCCACGTGAACAAAATTGGAATCGAGATAGACGCCTACACCGCCGCGTGCAAGCGTGCGCGCCATAGCTCCCAGGCGTTGCGTCGGGATGCCGGGCAAGCGGATATCGATGGCTTTGCCAAGAAGATGCTGGCTGTGCTCGGCAACTCCACTGGAGACGCTGCGCAACATGGCATTGGTGAGCGGCGAGCGGTAACCACAAATCACCTCGTATGGCGTGTCGACTCCCGCCAGCAGCGACAGGTCACTGAGGACATCGAGCAGCTGCGGGTCGATGGCGTGCACGTCACCGGTGCGAAAATCGCGCAGCAGATAATTGATCGAGGCCAGGCTCTCGGGCTGGTAAGCGCCGTCGGCGAAATACTCAGCGCTCAGTGTCTCGCCGGTATGGGTGTGGACGAAAGCGAGACTGCGCCGCTCGCTCGTGGCCAGGACGGGCAGCGATATGCCGGCCGCAAGCAAAGCGCCCGCCGTGCTGGTCAAGCCCAGAAAGCGCCGTCGGGACAGAGGTTTGGGTGGGTCGTTACTCACAGCCTCACAAGTTTCCTGAAGGTAACCAGCGGCACGGCGCCGCCAGTTCAAAGATGATAATACATCAGCGCCGCTTCCTCGGCATTGTCCGCCAGATCCGGCGCCACTGCGGCATGACGCCGGTCCATGTCCCGATACTGTCCCTTGAAAAACAGCAGCGGCCGATGCGGCTCAATGCCCTGGTGGATTTCCCTGACCAGGGCGGTCACGATCCAGTGATCACCGCCCTCGAAAGTCTGATGCGGCGTGCAGATCAGCGAGGCGAGTGCGCCTTCCAGGCGCGGAATGGCCCCCGCGGCCACGAACTTGAAGGGCGGCGCCGCGCCGCCGCTGCGCTGGCCACCCGCAAAATAGGTCGAAAGGGCCTGGTGTTCATCGCGCAGAAAATTGATCGAGAATCCCTGAATCCGCGGCAGCAACTCCGACAGGCGCGCGCGCTTGGCCGGGCAGAACAGCACCAGCATCGGATCTAACGACACCGAGGAGACGGCATTGGCCGTCATCGCGTGCAGTTGATCATCGATTTCGGTTGCAATAACGGCAACGCCCGTGGCAAACAGGCCGAGCGTGCTGCGAAACTGCATAGTATCCAGCGTCATCCCATCTTCCTTCATCGCCTCGTGAACTGCTGCGCTCGCCCGGCCCTTAACGCTCATTTGGGCCAGTCTGAGCGGCACTCAAGGCCTCATCCCGGCCCTGCTTCACAAATTCCCTAACCCGATCGGCCTGGGCCTGAATTTGGCCGGCATGCCCGGCCACCAGGGCGCCAGCCATGCGCACCGGATCGCCAAAGAAGAAACGCTCGTACAGCACCTGACGTGAGGCAAAAGCCGACAGCGAAGCATCCCAGGCCAGTCGAAACAACGGAATTCTATCCACCGCCTCGGCACGGGCCGACTGGTAATAATGGCGTATCTCGGCCGCCAGCGGGCCCTTGAGATCCTGTTCAACAGGCATCGCCACCAGTCCCGAAGCGCCAATCTGCTGGATAATCTCGACCATGCGGGGATAAAGTCGCGGAAAGAAGTTGCGCGCGGCATCGAGCGGATTCCACGCCGGGCGCATCACGCCCCACTCATCGAGGGCGGCGTCGGCTTCCGCTGCCCGCAGGCAGGCGCGCATGGTTTCCAGTCCGACCCACAGCTCGGCGAGCTTTTCCTGGATGTGCTGGAAGCTTTCGGCGGCAATCGCATCCACCAGCAAGGCGGCCAGACCCAGCATGAACTCGGCCTTGGCGATATTCTTTACGACCACCTGGTGCGCCATATGAGCCACGGCGCCGGTGCGGGCGTGGGCCTGGTTGCAGCGTGCCACATCGCGATAAAGGAAGACGTTTTCCCAGGGCACGAAGACATCATCAAAGAGTACGACCGCATCCATCTCTTCGTAGCGCGAGCCCAGCGGATGATCAAAGTGGCTCCGGCCCTGATCAACGCTCTCGCGACAGATAAACCGCAGGCCCTCGGTGTGATTGGGTATCGAGAAGCCAAAGGCGTAGGGCGCATCATCCTCGGCGGTGGTCAAGAGCGTCGAGGGGAACACCATGATCTCATCGGAGATCGGCAGGGTCGCGAGCATCCGACAGCCGCGAATGACGATGCCGGCATCGGTTTCCTCCTTCACGCGTGCCGCAAGGTAAGGATCGGCCTGCACGGCCAGAGTCAGCGCGCGATTAGCCTGCGGCGGTATCAGCGTATGGGTCAGGCACAGATCCCGTTCGCGCAGGTACTCGTGATAGGCCAGCGTATTCTCGGCAAAACGCGGGTTGGCTTCGCCCAGGTACGCCGCGCCACCTGCGTAACCGGACATCGCGCGGTTGATGTAGTCCGGCAGCCGGCCCATCATGCCATGCGTGGCTTCAGCCCAGGTCCGCATCGCCTTGGAGATACTCAGCAACTCATCCTGAGTTCTTGGAATCATGTAGGAGCGGGCCACTTTGCGGCCTGAGCTTGGTGAATCAAACAGCATCGTATTGGCCTGCGCCCACTGCAGGTCATAGAGCGCAGCCAGTGTATGCACACCGCCCTGGAATGCGGGGTGCACGGTGACATCGGTGACCCGTTCGCCGCAATACCACAGGTTTGGCGGCTGCGCGCGCAGTCGCGCGAGCACTTGGGCGCCGCGCCGTGCGCCGCTGTGCGCGTCAGCAGCGCTCATAAAGAGGCCGCGCAGTGCAGGCTAGGGGTGTGGCGCATGCTCGGAGCGGCTCAACAGATCCTGCAGATTCTGCTGCCACAGTGCCGCCCAGGTGTGCGTGCGGTGGCCGTGTGTCTCCGCGGTGGCCGGCAGCAACAGGAAGCTGCCGTTTGGGATTTTCTGGACTTCGCGCTCGGCGATGCCAAGCTCAGGGGGGTTGATGAAATCGTCCGCGGAATTGACCCACATCAGCGGCGCCCGGATCGTCGTCAGCCGAGCTGAGGGATCGTAATCGCGCGAGGCCGAGACCGCATAGAGCAGGTCATTGGCATCCAGCCCGTCGAGCTCCTGGGCGCGCAGTCTTTCGAGCTGCGCATCGGCGGCATCGCGGGTCGGGTACTGCAGCTGCATTGGGATCGGTGCGGAGACTGCGATCTCGAGCAGGTCGGCAGCGGCGCGCAGGCCAACTGCGGGCTGGTGCTGATACTCGCCGCCTTTCCACTCCGGATCCAGAGTAATCGCATCGATGGTCATCTTGCGCCACATGCGATTGCGGCCCGCGATCTGCACCGGCAGACAGGCCAGTGGCATCAGCGCGTTCGCAAACAGCGGATAGTTCTCGGCCCACATGAAGGTGTGCATACAGCCCATCGAGGTGCCGAGGATCAAGCGCAGGTGATTGATGTTCAGGCCCTCAGTCACCAGCCGGTATTCGGCCAGCACCATGTCCTCGTAGGCATAGTGCGGGAAGCGCGCGTGCAGGCCATCGCTCGGTTTGGAGGATTTGCCGTGACCCAGATCGTCGGGCAGGATCAGATAGTAGCGTGCTGGATCCAGCAGCGCTCCGGCGGCAAACAGCACGTCGGCGAACTGCGGTTTCAGAAACTGCGCGCCGCTGCCGCCGGTGCCATGCAGCAGCAATACCGCGTTGGTGACCTGGCCCTCGGCATTGCGTAGCGGCGTGCCGAGCGTCCGGTAGTGCAGGTGCACTTCAGGCAGGCTCTCGCCGTCGCGGAAGTGGAAGTCCGCCAGCGTGGCATCACTTTCGGTTACCTGCAGCAGCGCGGGCGCCTGCGCCTGTAGGCCACCTGCGCAAAGCAGCGCGGCACTTAGGTAGGTGGCGGCCAATATTCTCAATTGATAACTCCCTGAGGACCCATGGGCCTTAGCCGCCCGCCGCTGCGCCCCGCACACAGCAGACGGGTGAGAGAATAACGGGGGAGAGGGGTGAACAGCCAGCGGCACTGAAGCGGTGCGTCATATGCGCTGCGCGGCTCTGGAGCGTATCCTGCGCGCCATTGCCAAGGAAGCCCCGAGGAGGGCACGGCCCGTGATCCAGCCACCGAGCGCGCCCACGCGTAATGGCCTGCAACTGCGCGGCAACTACACCGCGGCCGCGGCCGACTATTCGGTCGAGCAAGTCTGGGAGAACTATAGCGCCGAAGAACATGACATCTGGCGCACGCTCTTCACACGCCAGATGACTCAGATCCGCACCTGTGCAGCCCCCGAAGTCCTGGCCGGTCTGGAATTGCTGGGTGCTAAGCCCGAGACCATACCGCGCTTCAGCGAGGTCAACCAGCTGCTCGCACGGGCTACGGGCTGGCGCATCATCGGCGTACCGGGCCTGATACCCGAAGTGCAGTTTTTTGCGCACCTGGCAGCCCGGGTATTTCCGGTCTCGGTGTGGATTCGCGAGCGCAGCGAACTTGACTACCTATCCGAGCCTGACCTGTTTCATGATTTCTTCGGGCATGTGGCACTCTTGACCAATCCGGTGTTCGCCCGCTTCATGCAGGCCTATGGGGAAGCGGGGCCTAAGGCCAAGGCGCACGGCGCCGTGCCGCTGCTGGCCCGGCTGTACTGGTACAGCGTGGAATTTGGCCTGCTGCGGACGAGCGAGGGTCTGAAGGTCTATGGGGCCGGGATCCTGTCCTCGAATGGCGAGACAGCCTACAGCATTCAGAGCCCGGTCCCGCATCGAATCGGTTTCGATCTGGAGCGCATCATGCGCACCGACTACCGCATCGATGACTTCCAGCGTCTGTATTTCGTTATCGACAGCTTCGAGCAGCTGTTTCACTCAGGCTACGACACGGACTTCGCGCCTCTGTATGAGAAGTTGCGCGACCTGCCGACCATTGCTCCGGAGCAGTTGCTGGCGAGCGATCAGGTCATCACGCGTGGCACAGTGCGGCCGTCCGAGCCGGTCTAAGCTGCGCCCTCAAGCTGTCGGATGCAGGAAAGTCCACGGCGATGTCTCACTGCCCGGCTCGCTGGGCACTTCAATCAGCGTCGGGCCCGCATGGCCTTTGGCCTGCTCCAGGGCGCTGGCGAGCGCCTCCTCGCTTTCCGCACGCTCGCTGCGGACCCCAAAGCTGGCGGCAAGCTTTATAAAGTCCGGATTCTGCAGCTCCGCGGCGAGGATGCGGCCGCCAAAGGCGGTCTTCTGATCACGTAGTACATTCCCGAAACTGCGGTTGTTGAACACGATCGTGATCAGGCCGATCTGATGCTGTGCAGCCGTGGCCAGTTCCTGGACACCAAACATGAAGCCGCCATCGCCGTTGACCGAGATCACCACCTTGTCCGGATGCGCCACCTTCACCCCCAGCGCAGTCATGAAGCCAAAACCAAGATTGTCCTGGTAGCCGCAGGTCACGTAGGTGCGCGGTTCGTACACCGGAAAGGCGAAACGGGCCGTGAAGCCCATCTGGCTGATCTCTTCGACAAAAAAGCCATTGCGGGGCAGCGCCTCGCGGATCACATCCAGGTAGCCCACCTGCGGGCGCACTGATTCGAATTCCTTGCGCGATTGGGCCTTGATCATCGCGAACTCTTCGGCACGTGAAGTGCGCGTGCCCACCAGGGGCAGCAACCCCTCAATCAGCGCGCTGGTGCCCACTGCTGCATCCGTGACCAGGCCTACTGTGGGCGGCCGGCGGATCATTTCGCGCGCATCGATGTCGATGCGCACGATACGCAGGCCCTCAGGGATCTTGCGCCAGCGCAGGTACTGCAGCTCCATGCGGGTGCCGATCGCGATCAGCACGTCGGTCTTGAGCCACGGCCGGAAGCCGCTACCGCAGGTCAGCGCAAGCGGCAAGTCATCGGCCACGATGCCGCGGCCGCTGCGGTGCGCCACGACCGGTGCCTGCAGCATCTCGGAGAGCCCCAGGATCTCGGTCTGCGCGCCCAAGGCTCCGCCGCCGACCATGATCATCGGCTGCGTCGCGCCCGCAATCAGCTTGGCGGCGCGCTGCACGGACTCGGGATCAGCAGGGGGCGGGGGAGCCGTGCCACGCGAGGGGAGGCGATCGACCAGCGCGCTCTGGCCGAGCGTGTCCCATGGACATTCCACCATGACCGGACCCATGCGCCCGGAGCGCGCCTGGTAAAAGGCTTCGGCCATCGTGGCCGAGGCTTCACTGGGGTGATTGATTCGAAATGCCGCCTTCGTCAGTGAGCGCAGCGTCGCCAGCTGATCGGGCAGTTCATGCAGGATGCCGTGACCGCGACCGATCTCTGCCGCCCAGATCTCGCTGGTCAGGCCGATCACGGGCGTGTTACCGGCGAACGCCGTGCACAGCGCCGCGGTGGTGTTGAGGACGCCCGGACCGGGCACGCACGTGAACACGCCGACTTTGCCGGTGGAGCGCGCGTAGCCGTAGGCCATGTAGGCTGCGGCCTGTTCATGGCGCGTCATCACAAAGCGGATCACATCGCGCCGCTCATACAGCGCGTCGATCAATTTGTAGGTATGGGCTCCGGGGATGCCGAAGATCGTATCGACTCCGTGATCGACCAGCGAGGCCACCATCGCCTGGGCGCTGTTCATAATGCTTTGCATCTATCCTCTATCCGGCCAAGATTCACGATCGGGTAACTTCGCATCACGGAGGGTTCCAGATGCGGCGGCCGCGGCGTATTCATTGGTAATTGCCAGACAATATAACCGAAGGGGTACGGCGCCATGTTCACCCAACGGAATCGCAGGCGGCCCCCAATAGGCAGGCGCCTTGTAAGGAGCTATCAGGCCCGCAACTAACTGCCCCCGGTTTCGCTCCGCGCTGATCTATAATCGCCGCGCAGCCTGCATACTCTATCTTATAGATGCCAGTCTCCAGGAGACGCCCATGAGCGCAGCCGCTCCGAACACCAGCCCCGAATTCAATCCGATGGGCACCGACGGGTTCGAGTTTGTCGAGTACACCGCACCGGATCCGGAACTGCTGCGGCGCCTGTTCGCGAACATGGGCTTTCCGGTCAGCGCGCGGCATCGCAGCAAGAACGTCACCCTGCATCGGCAGGGCGATGTGAACTTCATTGTCAACGCCGAGCCGGAAAGCTACGCGCAGCAATTCGCGCGCGAACACGGTCCCTCGGCCTGCGCGATGGCGTTTCGCGTCAAAGATGCTGCCAAGGCCTTCAGGCGCGCGATTGAGTTGGGCGCCAAAGCAGCGCCGAGCACCGTCGGTCCTATGGAGCTGAACATTCCCGCGATCGAGGGCATCGGCGGCAGTCGCATCTACCTGGTCGATCGCTACGGGTCACAGACCATCTACGATGTGGACTTCATCGCCGAGCAGCAGGCAAGCACCGCCGGCTGCGGCCTGTGGCTGATCGATCATCTGACGCACAACGTCCAGCGCGGCAACATGAATGTCTGGGCCGGCTTCTACGAGAAGCTGTTTAACTTTCGTGAGATTCGCTACTTCGATATCGAGGGCAAGAAGACTGGCCTGTTTTCGCGTGCGCTGACCAGCCCCTGCGGCAAGATCCGGATTCCGATCAACGAATCGCAGGATGATAAGAGTCAGATCGAGGAGTACCTGCACGAGTACCACGGGGAGGGCATTCAGCATATTGCCCTGGCAACACCCGATATCTATCGCACTGTGGATGCGCTGCGGGCCAACGGGGTCGTATTCCAGGACACACCGGAGACCTATTATGAAGGCGTTGGCGCGCGCGTGATTGGTCACGAGGAGTCGCTCGAGGAACTGCGCAAACGCCGCATTCTGATCGACGGTTCACGCAAGGATGGCATCCTGCTGCAGATATTCACGACCAATGTCATTGGGCCGATCTTCTTCGAGATCATCCAGCGCAAAGGCAACGAGGGCTTTGGCGAGGGCAATTTCAAGGCGCTGTTTGAGTCGATCGAACTCGAGCAGATGCGCCGCGGCGTGCTCTAGGGGCCTGAGTGCTGACGCTCTATAGCTACTGGCGTAGCTCCTCTTCCTATCGAGTGCGCATTGCCCTGAAGCACAAAGGCTGCGCCTATACTTACCAGCCTGTGCATCTGGTGCGCGATGGGGGTGTCCAGTACAGCGAGAGCTTCCGGCAGCTCAATCCCGAGTCGCGCATTCCGACCTTGGTCAGTGGCTCACTGCAGCTGACGCAGTCGATGGCAATCCTCGAGTGGCTCGAGGAGACCTATCCGGCTCCGGCACTGCTGCCAGAGGATCCCGCGGCGCGCGCGCGCGTGCGCGCACTCGCCCAGCTGTTGGTCGCAGATGTTCAGCCGCTCCAGAACATCGGTGTTCTCAAGTATCTGAAGGATAGCCTACACGTTGACGCCGCAGGCGTGCGCCAGTGGCTGCAGCACTGGAACGGCCGCGGTCTGGCGGCATTCGAAGCGCACCTGGCGGCAGCGCCGGCCGGCCGATACTGCCACGGCGATCAGCTGAGCTTTGCCGATATCTGCCTTGTGCCCCAGTGCTATGCCGCGCGCCGCAATGGCGTCGAGATCAGCGCCTATCCAAACATCACACGCATCGAGGCAGCGCTGCTGCAGCTGCCGGCATTCATCGAGGCAGCACCGGATAATCAGCCGGATGCCGAGCGCTGAATGCGCGCGCGGCTCTATTCTGGAGAGACACCCGTATGAGTACCGAGCCTAGTCATCCGCCAGCCGCCAGCGCGCTGGCCGAGACGCTGCACTACCAGTCCGGATTCGCGCAGGAGTTCGCGACCGAGGCGTTGCCCGGAGCGCTCCCGCAGGGACGCAATTCCCCGCAGCGCTGCCCCTATGGGTTGTATGCCGAGCAGCTCTCAGGCACCGCCTTCACAGCGCCCCGGCACCTGAACCGCCGCTCGTGGCTGTACCGGATCCGGCCGGCCGCCGTGCATCTGCCCTTCGAGCCTTTGGCCCATGCAGGCCTCGAAGCGCTCCTGCAGCTGCCGACGACGCCGCCGGATCAGCTGCGCTGGGATCCGCTGCCTCTGCCCCAGGCGCCGACGGATTTCATTGCGGGCCTGCAGGCCTATGCGGGCAATGGATCGGCCGAGCAGCAGCAGGGCTGCGGGATCTACTTGTACGCGGCCAATCGCTCAATGGAGACCCGCTTCTTCTATGACGCCGATGGCGAACTGCTGATCGTGCCGCAGCAGGGGCGCTTGCTGATCAGCACCGAGCTCGGGCGCATGCTGGTTGAACCCCAGGAGATCGCCCTGATCCCACGCGGGGTGCGTTTCCGCGTCGGCCTGCCCGATGGCAGCGCCCGCGGTTACATTTGCGAGAACTATGGAGCGGCTTTCAAGCTGCCGGATCTGGGTCCCATCGGCTCGAACGGGCTGGCCAACGCGCGTGATTTTCAGACGCCTGTTGCCTGGTACGAAGATCGGAGCGGCCCGTGCGAGCTGATCGGCAAACTGCTCGGGCGGCTGTGGAAAACCTCGCTCGATCATTCGCCTCTGGATGTGGTCGCCTGGCACGGCACGCACGCACCCTGCAAGTATGATCTGCGCCGCTTCAATGCCATCGGCTCGATCTCCTACGATCATCCCGACCCCTCGATCTTCCTGGTGCTGCAGTCGGTCAGCGCTGTGCCTGGCGTCGATGACATCGACTTTGTGATTTTTCCACCGCGCTGGCTGGCGATGGAGAACACTTTCCGGCCGCCCTGGTACCACCGCAACATTGCCTGTGAGTTCATGGGGCTGGTACACGGCATCTACGATGCCAAAGCCGAAGGTTTTCTTCCCGGCGGCGCATCGCTCCACAACTGCATGATCGGCCACGGCCCGGATGCCGAGACCTTTGAGCGGGCCATCGCAGCCAACACGCTGCAGCCGCAGCGCATCGCCGATACGATGGCCTTTATGTTTGAGACCCGCGCGGTCCTGCGCCCGACAAGTTTCGCACTGCATAGCCCCCTACGGCAGCGCGACTATGCGCAGTGCTGGAGCACTCTTGAGCGGCATTTTGATTCGAAGCGCCGTTAACGGCACTCGAGGCATACCGTGGCACTGAATTTCACGCACGATCCGAACCGGCGCAGCTGGGTCCCCGAAGCAAACGCACCCGGCAGCGACTTCCCGATACAGAACCTGCCATTCGCAGTCTTCCGACGCGGCACTCAGGAAGCCTTTCGCGGCGGTGTGGCCATTGGTACGCAGATCGTGGACCTGGCCGCCCTGGCACAGAGCCCGATTCTAAGTGGTGCAGCACTGGAAGCTGCCGGCGCAGCCTCGGATGAGCATCTGAATGCGCTGATGTCCCTGGGCGCCGGCGTGCACTCGGCGCTGCGCGCGGCACTCTCGCGCGCTCTGGAGGCCGGATCGCCCATGCGCTCCGCGCTCGCGCCGCTGCTGGTGCCCCAGGCGGAAGCCGAATATGCGGTGCCGGCACACGTCGGGGATTTCACTGATTTCTTCACTTCCGTGTACCACGCCTCGGCGGCGGGCAGGATCATTCGGCCTGGCGCCAATCCGCTGCTGCCCAACTACACCTGGATGCCTATCGGCTATCACAGCCGCAGCTCCTCGATTCGCGTCTCCCCGCATGCCGTGCGCCGGCCCCTGGGGCAGATCGTGCCGCGCGGTGAGACTGAGCCGCATTTGGGCCCCTGCCGGCGCCTCGACTACGAGTTCGAGCTTGGCGCCTACATCACGCTCGGGAACGAGCTGGGCTGTCCGGTGCCGATGGAGGAGGCCGAGGAGCAGATCTTTGGTGTGAGCCTGCTCAATGACTGGTCGGCGCGCGATATCCAGGCCTGGGAATATCAGCCGCTCGGTCCGTTTCTCGCCAAGAACTTTGCGACCACGGTCGCACCCTGGATCGTGACGCTGGAGGCGCTGGAACCCTACCGGGTGCCGTTCGAGCGCGCCGCAGAGTATCCGCAGCAATCGCTCCCGTACCTGGAGAGTGCCGCAAACCGCGTCTCAGGAGCCTTTGATATTCAGCTCGAGGCGTTGATACAGACCGCCGCCATGCGCGCGCGCGATGAAGCGCCGGCGCGGGTATCGCTGACCAGTTATCGACATGCCTTCTGGACCTTGGCGCAGCTGATCGCGCATCACACCATCAATGGCTGCAACCTGGTGCCGGGCGATCTTCTGGGGACCGGAACACTGTCGGGCCCGACGGTGGGCGAGGCTGGATCGCTCCTGGAATTGTCCAACGGTGGTCGCGAAGAGCTCAAGGTCGGTGCCAGCGATACCCGCCGCTTCCTGGAGGATGGGGATACGGTGATCTTTCGTGGCTGGTGCCAGAAGGCCGATGGCCCGCGGGTCGGGCTCGGCGAAGCGCGCGGCATGATCGAGCCGGCGCCGGCGCTGCCATCAAAAGCTTAAGGAGGCGGCATAAAACCGCCCTCCGGTGCTCAAAAAGGCCGCCCCTGCCACAAACCGTTCTGCCCTTTCTTGACTTGGCGGCTCAGGCACTTACAATTCCCGCCCTTGCACGGTGCGGGAATAGCTCAGTTGGTAGAGCGCAACCTTGCCAAGGTTGAGGTCGCGAGTTCGAGCCTCGTTTCCCGCTCCATCGAATTGCACTGTTAGTAAGCCCCGGCGTGGTGGTCCTGCGCCGGGGCTTCTTCGATTTTCCGGTGGCAAACGTGTACTGTGCCGGCGCGGATTGCACGATTGATTTGAGACCCAAAGGGCTAGGTGGCAGAGTGGTCATGCAGCGGCCTGCAAAGCCGTGTACGCCGGTTCGATTCCGACCCTAGCCTCCAAGTGAGCTTGATCAAGAACAGACGCGGACGTGGCGAAATTGGTAGACGCAGCAGACTTTAATAATTGGAGTGCCCGCAGGGAAACCCGCGGTGCAGAACCGCTCAAACTCGGGGAACGCTACCGGTCGTGACCCAGGCCAATCCCGAGCCAAGCCCCGCTAGCGGGGAAGGTGTAGAGACTAGACGGGCGGCGCCTACAGTCTTTTTATGGGACCAAGGCGAAGGGATAGTCCAGACCACGAACGCCTGCACAGGCAGGCGGCGGCGAAAGTCGAAGTGGCAAGAAAATCTGCTTCCTTGAAAAGGGAGTGTGGGTTCGATTCCCGCCGTCCGCACCATCATGAGTGTACTGAGCGCAGATAATTTGCACCTGTGGCGCGGCGAGCTGCATGTGCTGCGGGGCTTGAGCCTGCGCATCGATCCTGGTGCCTGCTTGCAGGTCACTGGTGCCAACGGCGTTGGCAAATCGAGCCTGTTGCGCGCCTTGTGCGGATTGCTGCCGCTAGAGGAAGGGCAGGTGAGCTGGCGTGGCCAGGACGTGCACCGGGACCGCGCCGCATACCACCGTGAACTCGCCTACCTCGGGCACGGCACCGGGCTGAAGGCCGAGCTTTCGGCGAGCGAGAATCTGCAGTTCTCGGCCGGCTTGCGCCGGGCCCTTGGAGCCCAGCAGATCGCGGCGGCGCTCGAGCGGGTGGGCATGGGCGAGCAGAGCACGCGACTGGCACGCCAGATGTCCGCCGGCCAGCAGCGGCGGGTGGCGTTGGCGCGTGTCCTGCTGTGCGACTGTGCACTGTGGATCCTTGATGAACCGACCGCCAATCTTGACGGGCGAGGGCAGGGACTGTTTGCACAGCTGCTGCAGGACCATTTGCAGGCCGGTGGCCTGGCCCTGATTGCAACCCATCAGGCACTCAACCTGCAGGGTCCGCACCTGAACGTCCTGGAGCTCTCATGAGCGCGCCGCTCAGCCCCGGCGCGGCCGCCTTGCAGTTGATACGCCGTGACTTGCGGCTTGCGCTGCGCAGGCCCGGCGAGTGGCTGCAGCCGCTCGGCTTCTTTGTGGTCGTCACGGCACTTTTCCCGCTCGCGCTGGACCGTGAGCTGTCGCGCCTCAGAGACATGGCACCCGGTGTGATCTGGGTGGGGGCGCTGCTATCCTCGCTGTTGGCGCTGGAACTGCTATTTCGTGAGGACGGTCAGGACGGTTCCCTCGAGCAACTGGCAATATCGGGCCTGTCGCTCGCCTGGTTGCTACTGGCCAAGACCTGCGTGCACTGGCTGCTGACCGGCCTGCCGCTGGTGATCGTGGCACCGCTCCTGGCGACCGCCCTGGGGGCGCCGGTGGGGGCGATACCCGGCCTGATGGCCGCCTTGTTTCTGGGCAGCATCGCCTTAAGTCTCATTGGGGCCATCGGCGCCGGCCTGACACTTGGCTTGCGCCGCGGCGGTACACTCTTGGCCCTGATCGTGCTGCCGCTGGCCGTGCCGGTGCTGGTTTTTGGTGCCCAGGCCACGGCGCTGGCCATCGCGCTTGAACCGCTGGCCGGCCCTCTGTACCTGCTGGGCGCGCTGGCCGTACTGGCAGCGACCCTGGCGCCGCTGGCCGCGGCCGGCGCCGTTCGGATCAGTCTGGAGTAAGTATCCTTGGCCTGGACCTGGTTTCATCGCTTCGGCTCGCCGCCGCACTTCTACCGCATCGCCGGGAACCTCGTGCCGTGGCTTGGCACGCTGGCCGCGCTCGCCTGTATCGGCGGGCTAATTGGCGGCCTGGTGCTGGCACCCAGCGACTATCTGCAGGGAGAGGGTTACCGGATCATCTACGTGCACGTGCCCGCAGCAGTCCTCTCGATGATGGCGTACGCCGTGATGGCGCTGGCTGCGGCCACCGGACTGATCTGGCGCATGAACGTGGCCTATGCCGTCGCGGCCAGCTGCGCCCCGATCGGGGCTTCCTTCACCGTTGTTGCGCTGGTGACCGGGAGTCTGTGGGGTCGGCCGATGTGGGGTACCTACTGGGTCTGGGATCCGCGCCTGACCACCGAACTGCTGCTGCTGTTCCTGTACTTGGGCTATATGGGCCTGCGCAGTGCGATCGAGGAGAGCGGCCGCGCCGATCGCGCCAGCGCGATCCTGGCGGTTGTCGGCGTGGTCAACCTGCCGATCATCCATTACTCGGTCGACTGGTGGAATTCGCTGCACCAGGGCCACTCGCTGTTCAAGTTCGGCGCCCCATCGATGCCGCCCAGCATGTATGTGCCGCTGATCGCGATGATCTTGGGCTTCATGCTGTATTTCGGTGCCGTGCTGCTGGTGCGCGCGCGTGGCGAGCTCCTGCGCCGCGAGCGCACGGCGCGCTGGCTGCTCGATGCGGTCGCGGAGGCCTGATGCTGCAGTGGCTGTCCATGGGAGGTAACGCGCGCTTTGTATGGCCGTCCTATGCCATTACCTTGCTCGTGTTGTGGCTCAACATCCGCTGGGCACGCCAGGCGGCACGCGCCAGCCGCGCCGAGGCCAAGCGACGCCTGACGATGCAATCGAGCAATCCATGACACCGCGGCAGCGACGTATGACGTTGGTGGCAGTGATCGTGCTGGGCGTGTCGGTGGCCGGGGCGCTCGCGTTGCGCGCGTTTCGCGAGAATGTGATGTTCTACTTTGATCCGACCAAGGTCGCTGCCGGTGAGGTCAAGGTCGGGCAGCGCTTCCGCTTAGGCGGCATGGTGGTCAAAGGGAGTCTCAAGCGCGAGCCGGGTACGCTCAACGTGCATTTTGTTGTTACCGACTTCAAGAATTCCGTGCCGGTCAGCTATTCGAACGTGCTGCCGGATCTGTTCCGCGAAGGAGCGGGCATGGTGGCGCACGGGCGCATGGACGCCGCGGGGACTTTCCAGGCCGATGAGGTGCTGGCCAAGCATGATGAGAACTACATGCCGCCCGAGGTCGCCCGCTCGCTGCAGCAGGGCAAAGCGGCTAGCGCAGGAGCAAATCCCTGATGTGGGTTGAACTTGGCCATTTGGCGCTGATCCTGGCCTTGGCGATGGCGGCCGCCCAGGCATTCTTCGGGCTGCTTGGTGCCGGGCTTGATCGGCCGCGCTGGATGGCGGTCGTGCCCTCGGCGGTGGTGGGCCAGTTCGTATTCCTGGCGATCGCGGTGGGGACGCTGATACACGCTTTCATCGAGAATGATTTCTCGGTCGCCTATGTCGCGCAGAACTCCAATTCGGCCCTGCCGCTGTTCTATCGCGTGACGGCGCTGTGGGGCGCGCATGAAGGCTCGCTGCTGCTGTGGATCTGCGTGCTCTCGCTCTGGACGCTCGCCGTTGCCGCTTACGCCCCGCGCCTTCCGCAAGCCTTCGCGGCGCGCGTGCTCGGGGTGCTGGGCGTCGTCAGTTTCGGCTTCCTGCTGTTCTCGATTGCCACTTCCAATCCGTTTCTGCGCCAGGTGCCCGCGGTGCTGGATGGCCGCGATCTGAATCCACTGCTGCAGGATTTCGCGATGGCAATCCATCCGCCGATCCTGTACGCGGGCTACGTCGGCTTCGCTGTCAGCTTCGCCTTCGGCTGCGCGGCACTGATTGAGGGCCGGCGCGATCAGCTCTGGGCACGCTGGATGCGACCCTGGGCAGTAGTGGCCTGGTCGTTTCTGGCCTGCGGCATCGCATTGGGCAGCTGGTGGGCCTATTACGAATTGGGCTGGGGCGGCTGGTGGTTCTGGGATCCGGTCGAGAATGCCTCGTTCATGCCATGGCTCGTGGGCACGGCCTTGCTGCATTCGCTCGCGGTCACGGACAAGCGCGGACTCTTCAAGAGCTGGACGCTGCTGCTGGGTGTGGCCGCATTCTCATTGAGCCTGATCGGAACCTTCCTGGTGCGCTCTGGCGTACTGGTTTCGGTGCACTCCTTCGCCGCCGATCCGGCGCGTGGCATTTTTATTCTCGTCTTTCTGGTGCTGATGATCGGTGGCGCTCTGGTACTGTACGCGTGGCGCGCGCCACTGCTGGTCTCTAGCGCCGGATTCGAACTGCTCTCGCGCGAATCCTTCCTGCTGTTCAACAACATTCTGCTGGTCATAGCGGCCACCGTGGTATTTGGCGGCACGCTCGCGCCGCTGATTTCCGATACGCTGCATCTGGGCACGCTTTCGGTCGGGCCGCCTTATTTCAATCCCAGTTTTCTGGTGCCGGTCGTGCCGCTGCTGGCATTACTCGGGCTTGGCATGCACGCGCGCTGGCGGCGCGGTCAGCTGGGCGAGTCGGCCAGACGCCTGGCACTGGCTGCGGTCATCGCGCTGGTGGCAGGCCTCGCCATCGCCACGGGGGTCTATGGCAGCACTCATGTGATGGCGATCGTCGGTTGCGCGCTCGGCTCCTGGATCATCGTGAGCTCGCTGCTCGAACCCGTGAGCCGCTGGCGGCGCGGGCTCGGCGTGCCGGCTGCGGTGCTCGGCATGGCGATCGCGCATATTGGCGCCGGTGCCTTCGTGCTCGGTGTTACCACGGTGCAGATCAGCTCGGTGGAGCGCGATGTGGCGCTCGTGCCCGGGCAAAGTGCCATGGCCGGGGACTACCAGTTTCGCTTCGATAGCATCGAGAACGTGGAAGGCCCGAACTACGATGGCTTTCGCGGCCACGTGACGGTCCTGCGCAAGGGCGCCGTGGTGACCACCCTGGCACCTGAGAAACGCCACTACTGGGTGCAGGGCACGGTGATGGCCAAGGCTGCGATCGCTGCCGGCTGGAATCGCGATCTGCTGGCGGCTCTCGGCGAGGATGTCGGTAACAATGCCTGGAGCCTGCGCCTGCAATACCGGCCGCTGATCCGCTTCGTGTGGATTGGCGCGCTGATCATGGCCATCGGCGGGCTGACCACACTGCGCGATCGACGTTACCGCCTCGCCGAGCCGGTGGCCGCGCCCGCGGTCGGGGCGGAACGGGCAGGGCGCACGTGAGGCGATTTCTCTGGCCACTGGGCGTGTTCGCGCTGCTGGTCGTGGTACTGGTGGTCGGACTGGTGCACGCGCCGGACAAAGGGGTAATCCATTCACCGCTCCTGGGCAAAAACGCGCCTGATTTCTCGCTGCCCAATCTCAGCCCCGGGGCCGCAGCCGTCACCGGCGCGCAGCTCAAAGGCGGCTGGCATCTGGTGAACGTGTGGGGCACGTGGTGCTTCGAGTGTCGCAACGAGCATCCGGCGCTGCTGCAGATCCAGCAGCAAGGGCGCGTGCCCATCATTGGCATTGACTGGAAGGATGAAGATGAGAGCGCGCGCAGCTGGCTGCAGCAGCTCGGTGATCCATACGCTGCAATTGGCACCGATCATGATGGACGCGTGGCCATTGACTGGGGCGTCTACGGTGCGCCGGAGAGTTTTCTCGTGGATCCCGCCGGTACCGTAGTCGAAAAGTGGGTCGGGGCCATGACGCCGGAGATCTGGCAACAAAAGTTCCTGCCCCACCTGGCGCTGCCCGTCGGGTCCGGCTCATGAACCGGCGCCTGCTGGCACTGGCGCTCGGCGCATGGATGTGGGCTGCGCCGCTGCTGGCGATCGATCTGACGCCGCCGCTTGCCGACCCGCAGCAACAGCAGCGCTACGTCACGCTGATCCACGAGCTGCGCTGCATGCAGTGCCAGAACGAGACCCTGGCCGATTCCGAGGTGTCGCTGGCCGCCGACCTGCGTCTGGAGGTTCACGACCTGATTGCCCAGGGCAAGAGCGATACCGAGGTTCGCGACTACCTGGTCAGTCGCTACGGGGATTTCATCCTGTTTCGACCCCGCGTGAGCTGGCGCACGGCGTGGCTGTGGGCGCTGCCCGGCCTGCTGCTGCTGGCGGGCGCCGTGGCCGCGATTCGGGTACTGCTGGCGCGCACACGCTTGGTCGATAGCGATACCGCGCCGATTGATTCGGAGCCGGATCCGAAATGATCGCCTTCGTGGCCCTGGGCTCGCTGATGGGACTGCTGGCCATCGCCTTCATCGTCCTTCCGCTGCTGCGCGCACGAATCGAACTAGCGCCTGCACGCCTGGCGGCACTCATCGCCGGCATCCTGGTGCTGCTCACGGGTGCCGGGCTGTATCTGCGGTACGGCAACCACGGCTGGCGGGCCAGTGCCGCCTCGGCTCCCATCAGTCCTGCACTGACGCGGCTACTGAATCAGACCGAGCGCAATCCCGAGGATCTTTCGGGCTGGATAGAGCTTGCCCAAACCTATGAGCAGATGCAGCAGTTTCCGCTCGCGCTGCGCGCCTGGCAGCGTGCCAATGAAGTGGCGCAGGGCAAGAATGCAGATGCACTGGCTGGCATTGGTGAAACCATTCTGATGATTGGTGATGGTTCAAATTCGGATCGGGCCAGCGACTATTTTGAACGCGCACTCGCAATTGATGCGAAATCACCCAAGGCCTTGTTCTTCTCCGGCCTGAACGCCATGCAGAAGGGCGATCTGAAACTGGCGCGCGAGCGCTTTTCAGGGATGCTGGCGCTCAATCCACCGGAGGCGGTGCGGGCGGCACTCGAGAAGCAGATCGCAGCCCTGGATGAGCAGCTCAAGCCTGCGGCAGCCGACAGCGGCACGGCCATCAAAGTGCACATCGCCTTGGATCCGGCGCTGCGCCAGAGTGCCAATGGGGCCACGGCGCTGTTCGTGTTCGTGCGCGGCGCCAGTGCCGGAGCACCGATGGCGGTGCGTCGCATGGTGGCGAATCTGCCGGTGGAGATCGTGCTGTCGGCCAGCGATTCGATGATCGCGGGTAACAAGCTGCAGCCCGGGCAGAAAGTGCAGGTCGTGGCGCGGCTGTCAAAGAGCGGTGCGCCGCTAGCGGCCAGCGGCGATCTATTTGGCGAGATCTCCTACGTGGCGGGCAAGGAGCCGCAGCGCGAACTCATCATCAACAAGACCCAGCCCTGAGCAAGGGCCGATGCGGCAAGCTTCAGTCCTGACAGTCGGCGACGCCGCGCTCCCAGTATCCTGCGGTCTTGAGCGAATCCGCCTCCAGCTGCCACTGTTCTTCCAGGAATCCGCGCAGCGCCCGTGACTGGCCGGACTCCTCCGCCGGCAAAAGATAGCCATCGGCTCGGGGGGCAATCTCGGGTAATCGCGCGAACTTTAAGCTCAATGGCGCGTGAGCTGCCGACTTACTCGACAACCAGCTATAATTCGCCACGTTCCGGGGTCCTCGGCATCCATGTCCGATGCAGATTGTGCATGGCATGGGGCTGGCCGATCCTGAGCTGAGGCGGACTGCCGTCCGGGAATTTTCAGGGCGCAGCCGAGTCTGACCCTGCGGGTGATTTACACGGAATCCACAGCGTCGCGTCGCGGAGCAGGTTCCTGCAGGAGACAGTTATGCGCCGAACAGTGCTCGCTTTGATGCTGATGGGTGTGGGATCCATGATGACCGGCCTGAGCGCGGTCGCGGCAGGTGCCACATCGAACGCAACGCCCTCCAGCAGCAGCTACAGCGACGATGAGATCGTCAAACAGGCCAATGACTTCTTTGCCACCGGAGCCAAAGAGCTTTCGGATGTACTGGCGAAAGTGCTGAAGGAAAAAGGTCAGCCCGTGGCCTTCATCCGCGGCGAGGAGGCGGGCGCTGCGGTCGCTGTTGGCGTGCGCTATGGCCATGGCGAGCTGGTCTTCAAGGATGGTCGACATCGCACCGTGTACTGGCAGGGCCCATCGCTTGGATTCGATATCGGTGCCGATGCCGTCAAGACCTTCGTCCTGGTCTATAACCTGCCCAATGCCGAGGCGCTCTTTCAGCGCTTTCCGAGTGTCGAGGGCAGCTTGTATTTCGTGGGCGGTTTCGGCGTCAACTACGTGCAGTCCGATGCCATCGCGCTGGCGCCGGTGCGCTTTGGCGTAGGCTGGCGTCAGGGCATCGATGTCGGCTATATGCACTTTTCACCCGAGAAGCGCGTCAATCCGTTCTAATCTGACGGCTAACTCGATACGGGAATCTACCAGAATGAAATTGAACGTTTGCGCGGCCCTGTTGGGCGCCGGCCTGCTGTTTGTGGCCGCGAGCATGGTGCAGGCCGCCGATGAGTGGAGCGAAGGTCGCAACTATTTCGTAGTGCGACCGGCGCAGCCGACCGGATTGCCTGCCGGCAAGGTGGCAGTGACCGAGGTGTTCTCCTACGGGTGCCCCGCCTGCAACAAGTTCGTGGCCACGGCCGACAAGATTCGTCAGTCGCTCCCGGCCAACGCTGAACTCGACTTCCTGCCGGCTGCTTTCAACCCGGCCGAAGACTGGCCGATGCTGCAGCGAGCCTTTTGCGCGGCCCAGTTGCTCGGACTGGTTCAGAAAACCCACAACGCAATTTTCGATGCGGTTTGGAAGTCTGGCGAGCTCGCCACCATCGACATGACGAGTGGACGCATCAAGAGCCCCGCACCCACCATTGAGGACGCTGCCCGCGTCTACAATCACCTGGCGGGCGTCTCGGTGGCCGACTTTCTGGCCAAAGCCAATTCCTTCACGGTCGATACCAAGATGCGCCAGGACGATGCGTTGATAATGTCCTACATGGTCGATCGTACGCCGACGATCATCGTCAACGGCAAGTACCGTCTTACGGTCGATTCTGCCGGCGGCCCGGACAAGCTGGTCGAGCTGGTGAAATGGCTGGTGGCCAAGGAAAGCAAGTAAACTCGGGCCCGGTGCGATGCCTACGCTGGCGCGCGGTATGCACGTGCTGGCCGGCTCCCTGACCTGTGTGTCGGCAAAGGGCTTATGGTCTCCTTCATCGTACTGGCCGCGGCGTCCTTCATCGCCGGTGTGCAGAACGCACTGGCAGGCGGCGGTTCGTTCCTGACGTTTCCGGCGCTGCTGTTCAGTGGCATTGGACCGCGCGCCGCCAACATCACCTCCACGGTGGCATTGTTCCCCGGGCAGGTGGCCAGTGGCCTGGCCAACCGCGGCGATATCAGCGGGCTTCCCGGCTTGAGCTTTCGCGCCCTGTTCCTGATCAGTCTCGGAGGGGGCGCCATCGGCGCCATCCTGCTGCTGTCCACGCCGGAACAAATCTTCAGCGCATTGGTACCCTATCTGGTGCTGTTCGCGACCGTGGTGTTTGCCTGGGGCAGTTTCTTCCGTAAAGCCAGCGACGCATCTCATCCGCTGGGTCGAAAATCTGCCGCACTCAGCCAGCTGGGGATATCCATTTA
>Ga0182030_10002124_pt1 | contig 41882 bp, 36 predicted proteins | sample 812S3MmetaG_FD_121299 | JGI IMG/M metagenome (GOLD analysis project Ga0182030, IMG submission 121299) | Permafrost microbial communities from Stordalen Mire, Sweden - 812S3M metaG (Illumina Assembly) | ecosystem: Environmental > Terrestrial > Soil > Wetlands > Permafrost | place: Sweden...
CAACGCGTCGACGAGCTCGGCGATCATCGCCGCGGAGAGCGCGTTGGCCTTCCCGTCGTCCATCTGGATGAGCGCCGTGGTTCCTTCGAGGCTGTAGTGGGCGAGCGGCATGGCGGTGTGATCTTGCTAGGGCGCATCGGACGCGAAGTCGAGCCATCCCCCTCGAAACCCGGCGCGGCGGAGGCCCGCGACGACGTGCTCGTTCCGCCGGAACACCCTCCACACCAGCGCGGACAGGTGATTCTCGACCATCAGGATCATCGGCCCTTCGTTCAGACCGAACTTCCACCGCGAGACCCACCCTCGCGCCCCGCTCTTGTCCGATCTCTTCCGGAACGCGGGGTTGTAGCTCGCGTCGAACCCGTGACCCGTCCTCCCCTCGAGCGCCAGCCGGTCGACCGCGTGGCGAACCGTCTCGCAGACGGCCTCGGGCGCGAACGGCAGCGAGGCGACGACCGCCCACGGGGAGATCGTGCCGTCATCCGGCCCGAACGGGGCGCCCCGCGCCAGGTAACCGTAGAACCGCCGCCGGATCCCGTCGACCACGCGGGTGGCCGGTCCCGGGCCGTCACTCGCCGTGAACCCCCACCCGTTCTTCGAGTAGTGCGCGAAGCGTCGGGGATTCTCGACGGCGTACTGCCGATGCACGAGCGTGGCGCGCGCGCTGTTCTCGAAGTAGTCGCAGTCGACCTCGCGGTTACGCTCGTCCCGTATCCCGCGAAAGTCGATCCAGACGTGGGACAGCTGATGGATGAAGAGGGGGCCGGCGTAGAGATACTCGACGCCGTACACCGTCTTTCGCTCGAAGGTCGCGGTCCAATCGCGATAGCCCTGCGGCTCCACCGGCAGAGTCGGTGAACCGAGCGCCAGCACGTAGAGGAGGAGGGCCTCGCTGTAACCCTCGTTCCACGAGTACTCCAGAAAGCCGCCCTCCGGGGTCCAGCCGTGTCCGATCGTCCCGGTCCCGCTCGAGGCCCAGGCCCAGTCCACCCGGCGGTACAGCGCGTCCGCGAGCTCGCGAAGGTCGACCTCGTCGCCGCTGCCGCCATCGAAGTACGAGCCGACGGTGAGCACGCCGGCCATCAAGAGCGCCGTGTCGATGGTCGAGAGCTCGCACTTCCACGCGCGGCGCCCCGTCGTCATGTCGAGGAAGTGATAGTAGAAGCCGTGGTAGCCGGTCGCGTCGGCCGCCGGCCCCTGCGGGCTCGTCCAGAAGAACCGCAGGATCGCGAGCGCCCTGGCGGCGGCCTCGGCTCTCGTCACCCAACCGCGTTCGGCGGCCACGCAGTATGCGGACAGTCCCAGACCGACGGCCGCGATGCTCGACGGCGAGCCCGGTTCCGTCTTGTCCGCGATGAGCCCGTTGGTCGGATTCACGTTTCGAACGAAGTAATCGAATGTCTCCCTCTGGAGCTTCTCCAGCATCTCCCGGTCGCTCGCGGCGAGCGTCATCGGCGGGGTGCGCTCTACCAGCTCTCCCCGAACGGCCGCGCCTCCACCTCGAAGCTCCACGCCGACGGGTGCTGCTTCGTCAGCCAGTAGGCCGTGTCGGCCACGTCGTCCGGCTTGATGAAGAACGAATCCGGCTTGTCCGGCATCCGCCTGCGCGTGCCCTCGAGGTCCACCACACCGTCCACGATGATCACCGACACGTGCACGCCGGCGGGCCACAGGTACCGCGCCATCGCCTCGGCCAGCGACCGCTGCGCGGCCTTCGCCGGCGCGAACGCCGTCGTCCGCGGGACGCCGCGGCGAGAAGCGGTGGCTCCGACGAAGACGATGCTCCCCGCCTTCTTCGCCTTCATCGGGCCGACGACCTGCTTGGACACGAGGAAGGCTCCGAGCGTGTTCACGCGCCATGACGTCTCGAAGTCCGCGGCGCTCACCTCTTCGATGTTGCCCCACACGCCCGACCCGGCGTTGTAGACGAGCACGTCGACCTCTCCGAGGTCCTTCCGCACCGCGGCGAAGGCCTGCGCCACCGAGCCGGCGTCGGCCACATCGCACGCGTACGCGCGCGAGCCCGGCAGCGTCGACGCGAGCTCGCCGGTGAAGTCCGTCTTCCTGGCGAGCAGCGCCACGGCGTAGCCCTCGGCGGCGAACCGGCGAGCGAAGGCGGCGCCGTTGCCCGGACCGACACCGACCACGGCACACACCGGCTTGCTTGCGTGGCTTGCCTCGCTCATGCCGGCTTTTCTATCATGCCGTCCCATGTCGCTCGATCACTACGTCACGCTCGGTCGCTCCGGCCTCCGCGTCAGCCCCTTCTGCCTCGGCGCGATGACCTTCGGCGAAGACCTCGGCTGGGGCACGTCGGTCGCCGACTCGAACAAGATCATGGACCGCTTCATCGAGCGGGGCGGCAACTTCATCGACACCGCCAACGCGTACACGCGCGGCCACTCCGAGAAGATCATCGGCGACCACCTCGGGCGCGATCCCCGCAAGCGCGAGCGCCTCGTGCTCGCGACGAAGTTCTTCTCGAGCCTCTACCCGGGCGATCCCAACGGCGGCGGCGCGAACCGCAAGTCCATCCACGCGCAGCTCCACGAGTCGCTTCGCCGGCTCCAGACCGACTACGTCGATCTCTACTGGATGCACGCGTGGGATCGCTTCACGCCCATCGAGGAAACGATGCGCACGCTCGACGACCTCGTGTCGTCCGGCAAGGTCCGCTACGTCGGCTTCTCGGACACGCCCGCGTGGAAGGTCGCGCAGGCGCACATGCTGGCGGAGCTCCGCGGGTGGACGCCGCTGGCGGCGCTGCAGATCGAGTACTCGCTGCTCGAGCGCACCGTCGAGGGAGAGCTGACGCCGATGGCGCAGGAGCTCGGCCTCGGCGTGACGCCGTGGTCGCCCCTCGGACGCGGGGCGCTCTCGGGCAAGTACAAGCGGGCCGACAAGGGCAACCACAAGCCGGACCGCGGGAACCAGCTGATCGGCGTGCTCAACCAGGACCGGACGTACGACATCATCGAGACTGCGGAGGCGATCGCGAAGGAGGTCGGGACGACGACGGCACGCGTCGCGCTGGCGTGGGTGCAAGCACGGCCCGGCGTGGCTTCGACGATCATCGGCGCGCGCACGCTCGACCAGCTCGACGACAACCTCGTGGCGCTCGAGGTGAAGCTCCCGCCGCAGGCGATCACGAAGCTCGACGAGGTGAGCCGCCCGAAGCTCAACTTCCCGGCGGAGTTCCTCGGGTTCGTCGGCGGCTTCGGCTACGGGGGCACGAACATCCGGGGCGTCGACTACCCCGTCTTCCCCAACGCGCCGAAGAACGACGCCGAGCGTTACTGAGCGAGCGGCAGCGCGGCGCCCTCGACGACCTTGCCGCGCCGCACGACGATCCGCGGGATGGGCGTGCCGATCGCCCTCACGACGGCGTCGTCACCGTCGACCGAGAGGTGCAGCCCGCCGTGGCGTGTCAGCCCGTAGCCCACGGGGTTGTCGTCGCCGCGCTCGTGAAGGAGGCGCACGAGCACGCGGAGCTCGCTCCAGCCGTCCTCCTCGGAGTGGGCGTCCACGTGCAGCGGCGCGAGCCCCAGGCACGGGAAGAGCTCGGCCTTCGACTCGTCGTCCTCGTCCGGGAAGCGCACCCACTCGCGCGCGAGCATGAGCGAGCCGGCGCTGATCGCGAACATGGGCTTGCCCGACCGCCCGAGCCCGACGAGAAATCCCGCCATGTCCCGGTCGTGGAGCACCTTCATCCCGTGCTCGACGTCGCCGCCCGAGACGAGCACGAGATCGCAGTCTCCGAGGAGGGCTCGCGCCTCGCTCGCGCTGGCTCGCGGCGAGGCAATCTTCGCGAGCTGAAGGCGGGCCGTGCCGGACGCGAGGGCGCCGCGCATCATGGCGTAAAAGCCGCGGTTGTCGTCGCTCGCCACGCCGACGTAGGCGACGAGGGGGCGCGGGCGGCCGAGGACGTCGAGCGCGGCCTTGAAGTGACGGCGGAGGGCGAGCACCGCGCCGGGACCGCCGCCGACCAGATCGAGGGTCTGCGTCATCTCGGCTCCGAGGGTAACCCATCGGGCGCTACCCGCCTCGAGGCGCGAGCATCGGAGGCGCTGTGGCCGCGCGCGACGACTGCAAGAAGGCCGCGGGGGTGGTCGAGCCGGTCATCAACCGGGGCGACTGCGAGGGCAAGCGCGACTGCGAGAAGGTCTGCCCCTACCAGGTCTTCGAGGTGCGCACGATCGACGACGCCGACTTCCGCGCGCTGTCCTTCTTCGCGCGCCTCAAGGTGCGCGCGCACGGCAAGCTGAGCGCCTACACGCCTCGCGCGGCCGACTGCCACGGCTGCGGGCTATGCGTGGAGGCGTGCCCGGAGGACGCCATCCGCCTCACTGCAGTACGGTGACCTGCGCCTTGGTCGTGACGCCGGCCCCCGACCAGCCGGCGGTGATGTTCGGGAACGACTGAAGCGACTTGCCTGCGCCCGTCGCGTCGATCTGGATGAGCTGCGCCTCCGAGGACGTCCCCGAGGCGCGCGAGAACGCGTACACGCTGCTGCCCCATGCGCCGACGCCGAAGAGGCGGCCGTATCCGGTGCCCGAGCCGAGGCTCTGCTGGAGGAGCGACGTGGCGGGCGTCTTGCTCGTGTACGCCTGCTGAAGCGCCGAGATGTTCACCTGGACGAGGAGGTCGCTCGTCGTGGTGCACGACGAGGAGCTCTTGCACGCACGCACCGTCGCCAGCCCGCGCGGCGAGCCGTTCAGGTTGTAGAAGACGATGTCGCCCGAGAGCTCGTACGTCCCACCGCTCGGCGCCGGACCGAAGCTGCCGAGGTTTTGCGGCGCCGCCGAGCCGCTCTGGTCGATGTAGTAGAGGTCGCCCTTGCTGTCGCCGGCGATGAGCGACTCGCCCGCCTCGAGCGTCCCCGCCGGGGTGAACCCGAGCGCGTAGAAGCTGGTGCTGGTGCCGAGCTGGGTGGACGCTGTGAGCGTCACGGTGCCGGTGCCCGTGGGAACCGCAGCCTTGTAGACGGTCGTCTCCGAGTTGACCCAGACGTTGTCGTTCCCGTCGACGGCGAGGTCCGTGATGGTCAGCGGGGTGCCGCTCCCATCGCTGAACGGGCCGATGTCGGTGATCTGGAGCCCCGTCGGATCCATTGAGTAGAGCTCGGTGTCCGTATGAGCGTAGATGAGCGGGGGGCCGTTGGTCCCGCCGCTGCTACTGCTGCTTCCCCCGTCGCCGAAGGCGCCGCCGCTGGAGCTTCCGCTGGAGCTACCGCCCGAGCTGCTCCCGGAGCTGCCCCCGCTGCTGCTCGACGAGCCACCCCCGTCGCCGAGGTCGAACCCGGTTGGGCTGGAGCCACCACAGGCCGCCACCACACTCACCACGCCGAGGATCCAGATCCGCATCGAACGCCTCCCGCGCCCGGCAATCTGACACGACGTGTCGGGCGAATCACTGCTCGCCCCCGCAAAGTCACAGCCCCGGTGTGATTTTCCAACCCGAGCACCGGGCAGCGCACGCGAGACGCGCCCGTGCCTTCAGGAACGGCGTCCAGCGAGCTTCGACCCGCTCACGTTGGCCCCCGTGAGGTCGAGGTGACTCGTCTTCGCCCGCCAGGTCTCGGTCTGGAAGAGGTTCGCGCCGCGGAGATCGGCCTCCGTCAGGTCCGCTCGCTCGAACAGCGCCTTCATCAGGTTCGCTCGTGTGCAACGCGCCCGCTTCAAGCTCGCGCGGCGGAACGAGGCCTCGGGCGCCGTCACCTTGGTCAACGTCGCCTCGTCGAGCTTGGCCCGCAGGAAGAGCGCGTGCGGGAGCTTCGCCTCGAGGAAGCTCGCTCCCGTGAGGTCCGCCGCCTCCCACACCGACTGCGGCGCGTCGATCCCCGCGAACGAGGCGCGGCGGAGCGAGGCCCGGTCGGCGCGAGCCCGCGGCATGGTGGCCTTGTCGAAGAAGGCGCCGTCGCCGCGGACGTCGTAGAGGCGGACGTCGTCGAGCATCGCCTCGCGGAGGCTCGCTCCCGTCAGCTCCGCGCCGGTGAAGTCGGCGCCTGCGAGCTTCGCGCGATCGAGCTTCGCGTCCGGCAGCGTGGCCCCGACCAGACTCGCCCGCTCGCCGCGCACCTCGACGAAGCTCGCGCCCGTCGCGCGCACCCCGTCGAGCACCGCTCCCGCGAGGAGCGCCTTCTGCAGGACGGCGCGCCCGAGGTGCGCCCTCGTGAGATCCGCCCCGGTCAGGTCCGCCTCGACGAAGCTCGCGCGATCGGCGCGCGCTCCGACCAGCACGGCCCCTGCGAGCTTCGCGCGATCGAGCACCGCGTCGGTGAGGTCCGCGTGGGCGAGCACGGCCCCCGTCAGGTCGGCGCCGGTGAGATTGGCGCCGTTCAGGTCGACGCCCGTCAGATCGGCACGTGCCAGCGAGCCGCCCGCCGCGAGCGTCGCGAGCACCTCCGCGCCGGCCCGCGTGGGAGGGGGCGGCGGCAATGGAGGGAGCGCAGCGCCCCCGGCCTGCTTCGGCTCGCCCGGAAACGCCATCGCCGCGACCGGCAACACCCCCGCCGTCGCCACGAGGGCGAGGAACCTCTCCCGTGCCTCGTCGAGCGGCCGCGAGGTCTCGCCGTGCTCCACGTCGACGTACAGCGCCGCGATGTCCGGCGAGTCGTCGTCGGGCGACGAGAAGATGCCGCGCCACACGAGCACTACCTTGTTCGCGTCGGTGTCGAACCAGGCCGTGTCGAGGCGCAGGAGCACCTCGAAGAAGTCGCCGCCCACCTCTTCGGTACGCTGCGCAAAGACCCGCGGCCTCGCGCCCGGCAGCTGCCCCTCGACGCCCCTGCCCCCCGGCTTGGTACCGAGGAGAGAGAAGCGCTCGTCGCCGCGCAGGTACGGCACCTGCTGCTCCGGCGGCGCCGCGTTGAAGTGGCTCCAGTCGAAGTCCGCCGGCAGGTACGGCCAGCGCTCCTTCAACCAGCTCGCGTCGTACGTCCCCGTCTTCGACTTGCGCGCTTGCCACGTGGGGGCGAGCGGCGCGAAGCACGCGGGCGCCGGCCGATCGTTCTTCGTCTGGAGGAGCTCTTCGGGGCGCTCGAGGTTCGGTACGAGGACGCCCGTCTTGAAGCCACGGCCCACCGGGTTCGCCTCCGAGAGCGGCCCCCCGAGCGCGCGCTCCCAGCGAAGCGGCATCTTCTCGAAGCGCGACGGCTTGGTGTCGAAGCCCGAGCTGCCCCAGCTTCGGTCGCCGAACACCGCCAGCCGCCGCCGGAGGTTCCCGAGGCGAAGCTCGACGTTCGAGATGCCGACCGAAGGGTCCGACGGGTACGCGTGACCCACGAGCAGCACGTCCGCCGCGGGCTTGAAGACGGCGAAGTCACTCGCATAGCGGAGGCTCGACGCCCCCTCCTCCTCCTGCGGGACGTCACCGCTCGGCGGATCCTGCTCCGGTGCCAGCGTCAGCGTGCCGTCGTCGCCGAGGAGATACGTCGCCTTCACGATGACGACGATGGCGTTCTCGGGCGGCTTCACCTGCCAGGGAAGTGTCCATGCGAAGAGCCCTGTCTCGTTCACGATGGGGAGATTCGCCGTCACCCGCCTCGGCACCACCGCCGGCTTCTCGCTCTTCGGCGCGAAGATCATCGAGTGCTCGATCTCGAGCGCGATGGAGGCCGACCTCAGGAAGAGGCTCGCCCCCTCGGGCACGGGACCTGTGGTCCCGACGAGCGCCGGCGCGTCCTTGCGCACCGCCGTTCGGCGCTCCCAGCTGGGCGCTGCGTCGAGCTTCGCCAGCGTCGCCATCAGACGGGCCGAGTCGAGGGCCGCCGCGTCGGCGGCGTCGAGCGCGATCGACCCACGCCAGGTGAGCGCGCAGCGGAGCATCTCGCCCTCGATCCACACGGTATCGATCTCGAGCGACACCTCGCGCCGCGAGCCGCGCAGGTCGAGCACCGCATGGGCCCGGACTCCCGGCAGACGCCAGGTCATCTCGGAGATGGCCGGGTGCAGGCCGCTCATCAGGACCGACTCGTCGCCACGCAGCGTCGGGAGCTGCTGATCGAGCGGCGCCGAGTTGAAGTAGGCATCCATCCCCGCGCGCAGCGTCGGCACCGGACCGGAAAGCGCCCCCGCATCCGCCCCGCCCAGGGCCTCCTGCCGCGCAACCCAAGACGGTGGCACCGGGCCGAGCCCCGCCGCACGCTTGGGGTTGTTCGGGTCGACGATGCTCGGCAGCCGCTGGTCGCCGGCGTCTTCCCCGACGCCGATGGGGTTCGTACGCGACGCTGCCCCGCCAAAAGCGAGCTCCCAGCGGAGGGGCAGGTACACGAACGGCTGGGGCGGCGTCGGCGTGCCGCTCTTGTCGCGCTCGCGGGACCCGACCGCGAGGAGCTTCTTGTCGAAGAGCGTCTTGCCGGCGACGGCCATCGCCAGGCGGACGGAGCGATGGGTGACGCGCTCTCCGACGGGCGCGTAGGCGGCGCCGGTGAAGAGGACGTCGACCTTGGGCTTTCGTGGAACGAAGTCCGACGCGACGCGCAGGCTGCGCCCCTCGTTCTCCTCGAAGTAGAGATCCCCGAAGAGGGGGTAAGGGTCGACGGGACGCGCCCGGTGGTCGGGACGGATCTCGAACGTGCCCTTGGCGATCACCGTGAGCTGGAGCACCCCGGCGGCATCCCGCCACACCAGCGTCCCGACGGACAGAGGCGCGAGGGCGGCGATCTCGAGCGGCATGGGGGGCGCGAGAGGCTACCAAAGATCGTATGCTGTCGTACTGCCATGGGAGCCTCCGTGAAAAAGGTCCGCCGCCGCATGTCGCCTGCCGCGGCGTCCCCCATCCGATCCATCGCGCCGCTACCGCTGCTCTCTGCCGTTCGCACGCCCGGCGGAGCCTCCGCCGAGGTGGACGGCGAGCGCCTGGTCCTTCGCGACGCGCGTGGGGCCATCGTCGTCGTCTACGACGCCGAGCACGGGACGGCGGAGATCGCCGCGCCGAAGGGCGACCTCGTGCTCAGCGCACCGCACGGGAAGATCGCGCTGAGAGCCCGCGAGGTGGAGTGCGAGGCCGGGCGAATCGAGCTCCGGGCCGACCGCATCTTCGAAAGGGCGCGCGACATCTACCGCGACGTCGAGGGCCTGCTCCAGACCCGGGCGGAGCGCGTGCGCACGCTCGCGACGGGGGCCTACCAGCTCTTCGCGAAGCGCGTGAACGTGGTGGCGGAAGAGGACGCGGCCGTGGACGGCAAGAGGGTCCTGCTGGGCTAGAGGTCTCTGCCCGCCCAGCGCGGACGACGAGGTGGGGCAGCGAGCCGCGTCGCCGGCCGCGGGAATGGTTCAAAGAGGCGTGTTTCTCGGGTGGAACGGGGGTTGCTCTGCACCGAGGACGATGATCTCCGAGCGCTGGTGGCTGGCAGGGGCTTTCGCCGTGACGCTGGCGGGCGCGTCGATCTCCACGTGGACCACCGCGGGGCCGGGTCTGGTGGCGACCGCCCGCGCCGCGACCCGGCATCGCGCGCCTGCGCTGCGCGCCGAGACCGCGGACCCCATCCGCGTCTCCGCTCTCCCACCGCCGCCTGCCGTCACGGCGGCGCCTCCTCCCCGTCGAGCGCGCGCGACCGAGCCGGATCCGGAGGTCGTCTCGATCGACGTCCCCGACCTCCCCGAACCACCCCCGCACTCCCCGCTCCTCTGGGGCGATCTGTTCCCCCCGCCGCCGCCTCAGGCGAACGGCACGCCGTCGCCCGCGATGGCACCCTGCTTCGACCGGCTTCAGGGCATCGAAGGGCTCTCGCCGTGCCCCGCTGTGACGCCCCGCTGAGCCGTGCTCACAGCGCCGCGAGCACCTTCGCCTGCGACGGCGACATCAGAATGCCCATCGGCGCATTCGCGCTCGAGCCGTTGTGCGCCGTCGTCGCCGTCAACACGATGACCTTCTGCCCCTGGAAGGCGACCTTGGAGCTCGCGGTGCGGAAGGCGATCTCTCCCATGATCATGCCGGAGATGACGCCGCCGACACTTCCCGCCTCGTCGCCCTGGCTCATCGGGAGCTTCGAGCCCTGCGTGAGCGCGGGCATGTTCATCACCATGACCTTCGTCGTCGACTGCACGCCCGTCGCGCACATTCCGATGTTCGGGTACGGGATGGGGACGACGACGGGCCCCGCAGGCGTGTTGCAGACGTCGGGGAAGCCCAGGCACTGACCATTCGCGAGCGTCGCTACGGGGAACCCGGGCATCGTCCTATTCTCTCTCTCACGCGTCCGTCCGGAAGTCTTCGGCCTTCGCGCGCTCGGGATCGGTCTTCCGCGCGCCATCGAGCTTGGCCCCGCGCATCTCGGCGCTCTCGGTCTTGGCCCGGTGCAGGTTGGCTCGCGTCAGATCGGCCTCACCGAGCTTCGCGAAGCCGAGGTCGGCGTGCGATAGGTCCGCATGGGAGAGGTCGGCCCCGCGGAGATCGGCTCCCCGCAGGTCCGCCTTGACGAAGCGCGCGCCGTGGAGCTTGGCTCCGCGAAGATCGGCCTTTCGCAGGTTGGCGCCGTCGAAGGCCGCCAGCTCGAGCTGCGCCCCGGCCAGCGAGGCCCGCTCCAGCGAAGCTCCGCGGAAGGTGGCCATGCGAAGCGGGACCATCGCCATCTTCGCGTCGTCGAGGTTGGCCCCGTCCGCGCGCAGCTGCCGCGCCTTGGCGCCACCGAAGTTCGCGCCCGGCAGGCGTGCGCGCTCGAGCGACGTGCGCGTGAGATCGCAGCCGCGGAGATCCGCGCCCTCGCCCGTCGCCTCGGAGAGAAGGCATTGCTCGAAGGCCGCGCCCGCGACCTGCACGTGCCCGAGGTCGATCCCCGTGAAGTCGGCCAGGTAGAACCGCGCTCGCCGGAGATCGGCGCCGGCGAGCGCCCGGCAGCGGATGCGCGCCCCTCGCAGGTCGGCGTTCTCGAGCGTGGCGCCGGTGAGGTCGACGTCGAACATCCGCGTCGCGTGCATCGTCGCGCCGGTCAGATCGGCCTGGGCCAGGAGCGCCCCGCTGAGGTCCACCTTCTCCCAGGTCGAGTCGGCGAGCGGCGCCCCGCGAAGCTGAGCGTCGGCGAGGTCGGCGCCGGAGATGAGCTTGCCGGCGTAGGCTCCCGAGAGCAGGTCCGCGAGAAGCCCGGACGCCGGTGCCGTCGCAGATGGGGGAGCCGTTGCCGCGGGCGCCAGCGCGAGGGCCACGGGTGCGGGGGCGAGAGGAGCGGGCGCGAGGGGCGCCGGCGGCGGCGGCTTCGGCCTCGTCAGCTCCTGAGCGAGCGGCAGGGTCCGCATGACGAGCGGGTCGAGCGCGGGCAGCGGCTCACGCGCCTTCTTTGGCGGATCGAGCGCGGCCATCCTCGCCCGGACCACCTCGCGCGCCTTCTCCGCTTCCTCCGGCGAGAGTTGCTGCGTCTTCGGGACCGCGGTGGGAGGGCCACCCATCTTCGCCCGGACCACCTGGCGTGCCTTCTCCGCCTCCTCCGGGGACATCTGTTGCGTCTTCAAAAACGCGGCGGGAGGGCTGCCCATCCTGGCCCTGACCAGCTCGCGCGCCTTGTCCGCCTCCTCCGGGGACATCTGTTGCGTCCTCGGGAGCGCCGGATCGATCGCCGGCCGCTTTCCAGGCGCTGCAGCGGCCTGCATGGCCAGGACCTTCTTCCGCGCTTCGGCCGCTTCCTCGCTGCTGAGAACGGCCGTCTTGTCGACCGGGATCCCCGCCGGCGACTTCGCCGGTGCGGCCTGCGTCTTCTGGGTGCGCTCCAGTGGCAACGTCCCCGTCAGCTTCTTCAGCTTGTCGGTCGACGTCCGACGCTTCGGCGGCGCCTTCTCTCCATCGTCGCTCGGCGGCACGGTCGGGCGAGGATATCTCAAAAGCCGTAGACGATGCCGACCTCCGGCCCGAAGGTCGGAATGAAGCCGTTCGAGCCGAAAGAGCCGTTCATGCGCACGGCCAGCGTGGCGCCCAGGTTCTGGCTCATGCTCACGCGGATGCCGCCGCCGAGCAGGAAGAAGAACGGGCCGTTCGTCTGCCAGAGGCTGACGGTCCCGCTCTGCCCGTTCGACAGCGTGATCCCGGAGTCGGTGTGCGAATCGAACGAAGCCGCGCCCAGACCGCCGAAGATCATCGGAGCGATGGTCTTGTTGATCGCGTTGTCACCGAACAGATACGTGAAGCGCGCGTCGAGATACAGGCGCGAGCTTGCGAGGCTCCACGCGCGCCCGTCGGTGTAGGCCGCCTCACCCGTGTACTTGAACAGGGTGATGCCGAGGCGCGCGCCGACCAGCATGTTGGGATTGAGCGCGTAGTCGAACGACAGCATCATGCGGACGTCGCCGCGCTGGACGCCCCCGTTCGAGCGCCCGGCGGATCCCTGTTGCAGGGCGTTGTTCTGGTCGGGGCTCGAGCGCGACGGGAAGTCCGTCCCGTCCTTGTTGGTGCAGTAGACGTTGGCGCTGTTGGCGGGGAGTGCGGTCGTTGGGTCGAGGCGGCAGAGGTCCTGCCCCGCCGGCATCGACTGGAAGTCCATGGCACCCGCCACGCCGATCCAGACGCGCTTGAACGGGCCCTTGTCCTTGCTCTCGTCCTTGCCCGAATCGCCGTTCTCGTCGCCGTTGTCTCCGGCCGCGTCGCCGCCCTTGCTGCACCCGGGGAAGTCCGGCGGGCAGTCGGTCGTCTCGTGGCACGACTTGGGCGGCTTCATGCCCGGGAGGTGCGGCGCGTCGCCGGAGACGTCGTCCTTGATCTCGACGGTGTACGGATGGCGCGCATCGCCGTTGCTGGCGACCGACTCCTTCGAGTCGTCGAGACCCTGGATGTAGTAGCGCAGCGTTCCGGCCGTCACGTCGGCGCAGGGAACGAGGCCGCCCCACCCGTCGCCGACCTTCTTCAGGTCGAAGCGCTTCCACGACGTCATCCCCGGGCCCTTGTACTTCACGACGACGCGCACGACGCCCTCGGTGCCGCCCTCGACGTAGATGGGCAGGGGGGTGTCGACCTTCTGCTCGGTGGCCGGCGTGTGCGTGAAGTCGCCGCCCGGCTGCTCGCCGGCACCGCCACCACCGCCGCCGCCACCACCCGCACCACCCCCACCACCCCCTCCTCCGCCCCCGCCGCCCCCGGACCCCTTGGCGGCCGCGAGGAACGCCTTCCGGAGATCCGGCGCGTCGTAGGCCGGGTTGAGGGCGATGTCGGCTTGCAGCTGCGCCGCCGCAGCCCAGTTGCGCGCCGCCTGGTCCTTGTCGCCCTTGCGGAACTGCATCGTCCCGAGGTCGCGGAAGAGCGTCGCGCGCGTGGCGGCGCTGCATTTGTTCTGGCCGCACGCCTTCATCGCCTTCTCGATGCGAGAGGCGCCCGTGCCGTAGTTCATGGCCAGGTAGTCGCCTTCGGCCTTCTTCATGGCCGCCTTGGCCACGCCTTCGGTCCGCGGATCGGCGAACGCGGAGGTAGAGACGGTGGCAGCCAGCAGCGCGAAGAGGAGTGTCAGGATGGCAGCGCGCACGGTCGCTTCATACACCGGCCTTTGCCGTACGGGTCCATCTCATAGAATCAGCGGATTTTTCTGCCGTGCCGCGAGAGTGGCGAGAAGGCCGCTGCGGAAGAGACGCATGGGGTGGATAGGCTATCCTTTCTGTCCCCATGCTGGACGCTGCAATGACGTCCCGGGCGCTCGGCCGCGCGACGCTGGCCCGGCAGCTGCTTCTTGGACGCGAGCGAGCTCCCGCGCTGGGCGCGATCGAGCGGCTGGCCGCGCTGCAGGCGCAGGCGCCGAGGACGCCCTTCGTGGCGCTGTGGTCGCGCGTGAAGGGCTTCCGTCGCGAGGATCTGGCGCGCCTGCTGGCCGACCGCGCGGTCGTCCGCGCCACGACGATGCGGGGAACGCTGCACCTGCTCGCGGCCGGGGACTACGCGAGCATGCGTGCGGCGCTGCAACCGTCGCTCACCAAGGGGATGCATGCGGTCCTCCGGAACCGGGCGACAGGGCTGGATGTCGAGGCAGTCACGACCGAAGCAGCGCGCTTCTTCGGCGACGAGCCGCGGACGTTCACCGAGGTGCGCGACTTCCTGGTGAAGCGCTTTCCCGACGTGGATGAGCGCGCGATGGGGTTCGCCGTCCGCCTCCACCTGCCGCTCGTGCAGGTACCCACCGGGAGTCCGTGGAGCTTCACGGCGACAGCGGACTTCGCCCTGGCCGAGTCGTGGCTGGGCGCACCCTTGCCTGCGGGGGGCAACTCGGATGCGATCGTCCTCCGGTACCTGGCCGCCCTCGGCCCCGCGACGCCCACCGACGTGCAGTCGTGGACGGGGCTGCCCGACGCACGCGAGGTCGTCGAGAGATTGCGCCCGAAGCTTTGCTCCCTGAAGGGCGAACGTGGGCGCGAGCTCTTCGATCTGCCCGACGCGCCTCGGCCGCCGGAGGACACACCGGCGCCCGTGCGCCTGCTCCCGGAGTTCGACAACGTGCTGCTCGGGCACGCCGACCGGAAGCGCTTCGTCTCCGACGAGCACCGAACGCGCATCTACCTGCCCGGGCTGCGCGTCGCGGCGACGTTCCTGGTGGACGGACGGATCGCGGGCACATGGACCGTGGAGCGGACGAAGGGCGCGGCATCTCTCGTGCTCGCGCCGTTCGCGGCGCTCCCGAAGACTGCGTCGACCGACCTCCACGAGGAGGCCTCCGCGCTCCTCCGGTTCGTCGAGCCGGAGGCTTCGTCCTTCGATGTCCGCATCGCGAAAGCCGCGGGACGGAAGACCGGCGCAGCGCGTAGAGTCCGCGCGTCATGACCGCCCACACCGCCGCGCGCGTAGACACGACGCTCGCAGCCACCGACCGGGACTCCACCCCCCGCTTCCTCGGCCTGACGCTCGGCCTCGTGCTGGCGGCGTTCGTCGCGATGATCGCGTACTGGAGCATATGGTTCTTCGTGAACCGCGAATGGCTCGCGAATAGCGACGCGTCGTCCTACTACGTCTTCGAGAACTCGTTCCCCGCGGCCGACGGCTGGCTGACGGTCGGGTGCGCTTTCGCCGCCTGGGCGCTCTACAAGCGCAAAGCCAGCGCGCTCTTCTGGCTGCTCGTCGGCGGAAGCTCGAGCATCTATCTCGGCCTCATGGATGTCCTCTTCGACCTGGAGAATCGCATCTACCTCGCGCCGAAGGGCGACTGGGGCAGTGTCGCGACGGAGGTGGCCATCAACGTGTACGCGCTAGGCGTCGGCGCGTGGGCACTGTGGTTCGGGTGGAGGCATCGTCGCTGGTTCATGGCCAGGGGGTAGGGTCCATCGGGACGACGGTCCGCCCTTGCGTGCGCCACGGTCACGAGATCAGCGATGACGCGATAGCGCGGCCGGCCAGGCGTTATCCTGGCCGGCATGTCGGCGCTCCCGGACGTCAGTCGCCTCGCCTCGCTCGCACAGGATCGCTGGGCCGCGCTCGGACGTCGCTTTCGCGACATCGGCTTCACGTCGCGCGCGTGTGCTCCGTTCGCCCAGCTCGGGGCGCTGACACCCGGCCCCCGCCGCGCAGCGCTGGCGAAGTGGCACCTTCGGCGCCTGCGGGAGCCCTCCGCGTACGCGATGCGGATGATGACCTTCTGCGATCCCGTGACGCCGGCCGAGGCGCATGAGGTGCTCGGAGACGTGGCGTCACTCGACCGGCTCGTCGACGCCAGGCTCCTCGTGCGGACGGACGAGGGCGTCGTCTCCACGTTCGTCCTCAAGCTCCTCGCCGACCTCTATGTGCTGAGCGACGACCTCAGCGCCGGCGGCGAGGCCGTCATGGGCACAGCGCCCAGCACGAAGACCCTGGCCGGCATGGCGCGTCCTCGAGGTCGCGCGGGGCGCGCGCTCGACCTGGGGTGTGGCGCGGGGACGATCGCCCTCGCGCTGGCGCAGAGGTGCGACCGCGTCGTCGCGACCGACATCAGCGAGCGCGCCGTGACGTTCGCGCGTGTGAACGCGGCGCTGAACGGGCTCTCCAACATCGAATGCCGGCTCGGCGATCTGTTCGAGCCTGTCGCCGGCGAGTCGTTCGACATCGTCGCCTCGCAGCCGCCATTCCTGCCGCGCGACGACGCGGCCGGGCCGACGACGTTCCTCTTCGGCGGCCCGCGTGGCGACGAGATCAGCATGCGCCTGCTCCGTGGCCTGCGCGCGGCTCTGTCGCCCGGCGGGTCGGCATTCTTGCTGGCCGAATGGCCCGTCATCGAGGACGACGCCCCGGTCGACGAGCGGATCGCCGAGGCGCTCGGGGCTCCGGGCGACCTCGGCATGCTCCACCTGCGCTTGCCCGACGCCAGCATCGACGAGCACTGCGCGCGGTACGCCACCATCGAGCACTCGTTCGGCGGCGCCGACTACGAACATGCCGCGATGCGTCGCCGCGAGCACTTCGAGCAGATGCGGATACGCGCGCTGCTTCCGATGGTGAGCGTCGTGCGCCACAACCTCGACCAGCCGGGCTGGATCTCGGTCGTGGAGGTGGGGAGCAGCCCGATGTCCCGCTCGCGCGTCGACGCGATGCTCGCAGCGCGTGATCTGCTCACGCGCGGGCGGGGGGCCCTGCGGACCGCGCGGCTTCGCGTTCCCGAGGGCATCGCGGTGCCGACGGACGACGTCGTGTCCCTGGTGCATGCGTCGGGCAGCGCGGCGACGCTCCCGGACGCGGCCCTGGCGAAGGTGGAAGAGGCGCTGCTCGCCGGTCTGCTCGAGATCGTCGAATCGTGACGGAGCATCATTTTCCAGCTCGCATCAGGGGGCCGCGGCCTACGCCCTGAGACGGCGGGCTGCGGCGCGTACCCCTCACGCGCGTCGAGCCACGCGCGCGGGAAACACCTTCGTTCCATGCGGATCTCGCGTGGTCCGAATCCTGCGGAGGGGCCGCATGTCGATGCAGTCCACCGCGCTCGAGTCCGTCGTCGTGCCGGAGATCGGCAAGTACCACCTCGTCGCAGAGCTGGCGCGCGGCGGGATGGGGATCGTGCACCTCGCGGCGGCTCAGGGACCGGGCGGCTTCAACAAGCTCCTCGTCGTCAAGGAGCTGAAGCCCGAGCTGTCGCGCGACGAGACGTATGTCTCGATGTTCCTCGACGAGGCTCGGCTCGCGGCGCGTCTGACGCACCCGAACATCGTGCAGACCATCGAGGTCGGGTCCGAGGGGAGCCGGCACTACATGGTGATGGAGTACCTCGACGGGCGATCCCTCCACCGCATGATCCGCCGCTTCAAGGACCAGGGCGGCTTCCCCGTGGCAGCGCACCTGCGCATCCTCGCCGAGGCGCTGCTCGGTCTGCACTATGCGCACGAGCTCCAGGACTTCGACGGCCAGCCGCTCGGCATCGTGCACCGCGACGTGAGTCCGCTGAATGTATTCGTCACCTTCGACGGGCAGGCCAAGGTGGTCGACTTCGGCATCGCCAAGTCGATCGAGTCATCGATGGAGACGAAGACCGGGGTCCTCAAGGGGCGTGTCGCCTACATGGCGCCCGAACAAGCCTGGGGCCACGGCGTCGACCGTCGCGCGGACGTCTACTCCGCCGGGGTAATGCTCTGGGAGGCCGCGGCCGGGCGACGCCTGTGGCCCGGGATGAACGACGTGGAGATCCTCGCCAGGCTCCTGCGCGAGGGGCCGCCCCCGCTCAGCACCGCGCGCCCGGACGCGCCGGAAGACCTGGAGGCGATCTGCGCGCGGGCCATGGAGCGGCGCCCCGAGGATCGCTACTCGAGCGCGATCGATCTCCTCGACGACCTCGAGGCGCACCTCGCCTCCCGGGACGACCGGATGAGCATGCGCGAGGTCGGCGCTCTGGTCGGTAGGGTATTCGCCGAGGAGCGCCGGCGCATGAACACTCTCATCGAAGAGACGCTCCTGCGCGTGCGCGGCGGCCCCCGCTCCGGCGTCATCCCGACGCTCGAGGTCCACGTCCGCGGAACCCCGAGCGGCGCGACCGGGCTGCGCGAAGAGGCCAGCCAGGTCTCCGGACAGCTGGTGCTGACTCCCCTGTTCAACGCAGCGTCCGTCAGCGTGGGACCGGCAACGGCGACGCCGACGCCAGGCACCGCGTCCGGCGCGGGGGAGACGCCGCCGTGGTGGGCCTCGCGCCGGGCGGCCGTCGTGGCGGCGAGCGGGGCGGCGCTCCTGTTGCTTGTCGTCGTCGTGATCGTGACGGGTTTCCGCGAGAGCGCGCCCGCTCCGGTGCCTGACGTCCCCGTCGCGGCGGCCGCCCCTTCTCCGGTGGGACGGGACACCGCGGAGCTCGTCGACGTCGTCGTCCGCGTCTCGCCGGCCTCGGCACAGATCACCATCGACGGCACGCCCGTCCCCACGAACCCCTTCCATGCCCGCTACGGGAAGGACGCCCAGGTGCACCGCGTGCTGACCGTCGCCGAGGGCTACGAAGCGAAGCTGGAGGAGGTCTTCTTCGCCAACGACGTCTCCATCGACGTCAGCCTCGATCGACGCCCGAGCCCCGCGCCTCGCTACTACGCGCCCGCACCGGCGGCCCACGGCGGGAAGCACGGGGGAGCCTCCGCAACGGGCTCCTCCCCTGCCCCGAGCGACGCGTCGAGCGCCGCCGCCGCAGCTCCGGCGCGTCTCGACATCGCCCCCACGGGAGGACGCGCGCCCCTGCGACCGATCATGACCAGCAACCCCTACGGGACCCCATGAGAACACTCGCTGCATCCATCGGTCTCTGCGCCGCTGTCCTTCTCGCGTCGCCGACTGCCCGGGGGGACGACGCGTCGAACCGGCAAGCGTCCAAGCACTTCCAGCGCGGCGTGGCGCTGTACGGCGAGGCCGACTACCGCGCCGCGCTGGTCGAGTTCAAGCGCGCGTACTCCGTCGCCCCCAACCCGGCCGTCCTCTACAACGTCGGCGAAACGCAGTACCAGCTCCAGGACTACGCGGCAGCGCTCACGACGTTCGAGCGCTTCCTGGCGGAGACGGGTCCCGGGGACGGGCACCGCTCGGAGGTGGAGAGTGACCTCGATATCTTGCGGGCGCGCGTCGGCCACATGAGCGTCACCACGGTTCCGTCGGGGGCCGAGGTGGCGATCGACGACCAGCCGGTGGGCAAGACGCCGCTCGACCGCGCGCTCCTCGTCAGCATCGGGCACCGCAAGGTGGTCGCATCGCTGGCGGGACGCCCGGCGATCACGCGCTACGTCGACGTCGCGGCCGACGACAGCCTCACCGTCACGCTCCAGCTCCCCGAGCCGCCCGAGGCCGCCTCTGCGCCGGCTCCGAGGCTGGAGATCGCCTCGCGTCCCGTTGACACGACTGCGCCTTCGCACGGAAGCAGCACACTACGCTGGCTCGGGTGGACGGCGACCGGCGCGTTCGCGGCCGGCGCGGTCACCTCCGGCATCCTCGGCCTGCACCAGTCTCACGACCTCGAGGCGGCGCGTGCGACCTTCCCGGTATCCAGCGCGACGCTGAACCGGGACGCGCAGCTCACCACGACGTACTCCATCGTCGCCGACTCGCTGGCCGCCGCCGCGGTCGTCGTGGGGAGCATCACGCTTTTGTCGACCTGGCTGTCGCCTTCGTCCGGGCCGCCGACGCGGGGCAGCTCCGCCACCACGCGGGTCGTGCTGGGGCCGACGGCGGCGCGTCTCGAAATGACCTTCTGAACCCCTCGCGATGTGGAGCTTACCGATGCGAAAGAGTGGCCGACGATGGACCGGAGTGACCGCGGTCGCCCTGGTAATGACCAGCGCGGCCTGCACGGCGCTGCTCGATCACGACGCGACGCAGTGCCAGTCCGACGGCGACTGCGCCCACTTCGGCAGTCACCCATATTGCCAGAACGGCGTCTGCGTGTCGTCCGGCCTCGGACCCGCCGACTGCTTCTACGGGACGCCGGAGCAGCCGCAGGACTTCATGAACCAGTGCTCGACGGCCCAGTGCGTACCGTTCAACAACTGCGCGCGCCTCGGCCTGTGCGACACCGACTCGAGCGACCCGGACGCCGCGCTGGTGGCTCCGCCCGTCCCCGAGGCTGGATCGACCCCGGCGGCGGCGGATGGCGGCGACGGGGGCGCGGCGATGCCGAGCTGCATGGATGCCAGCAGCGGGCGCTCGCAGGTGGTGTACCTCACGGGCTCCAGCAACTTTCCGCCGCTCCTCGCCAAGCTGGCGCCACTCATCATCGCGACCGGGTTCACCCCGGTCTATCAGGTGACCAGCTCGTGCACGGGGGTCAAAGCGATCTTCGGCTCCGGCTCCGACCTCACGATCACCGATCCCGCGCCCGGGCCGAGCGCCAAATACGCGACCTACTTCGCCGAGGACGGCTCGTCCACGCCGTGTACCCTCGGGGCGGGCGGCGCCCAGGTCGACATCGGCGAGTCGGACATCTTCTCGACGACGTGCGACGGCTTCGGTCCGCCAGGCGGCAACGTCGGCGAGTTCCTCGGGCCCATCCAGGCCATGGTGTTCGTCGTCCCCGGCAAATCGCAGGAGACGGCCATCACGGCCGAGGCGGCACGTGAGGTCTTCGGCATGGGGGGCGGAAGCGCGACGCCGTGGACGAATCCGTCGCTCTACTTCGTGCGCAACGCGAATACCGGCACGCAGCAACAGATCGGCCACGCCATCGACGTCCCCGCGAACCAGTTCTGGGGCATCGACCGTGGAACCGCCGCCAACGTGGACGCGCTGATGAAGGTCATCAGCGATCCGATCATCGCCGAGCAGGCCATCGGCATCATCTCGGCGGACTACTACGACGACGACCGCGCCAACCTCATCGCGCTGGCCTTCCAGGCCGAGGGGCAGGGTTGCGCATATCTGCCCGACTCGACGTCGTACAAGAAGGACAAGCAGAACGTGCGCGACGGCCACTACCCGGTCTGGGGGCCGCTCCACTTCTTCGCGGCGGTCGACGACGGCGTACCCACGTCGCCTGGTGCGCAGGCGTTCGCGTCCGTGGTGTCGGTGCCGAACATCCCGCAGGCGCTCCTCGACGCCTTCATCGGCGCGAGCCTCGTCCCCTCCTGCGCGATGTCCGTGCAGCGGAGCAGCGAGCTCGGAGCGCTCACGACCTACGCGCCCCCCTTCCAGTGCGGTTGCTACTTCGAGGCGAGCCCGGGGGTGAACGGCGCGGCGCCCGCGGGATGCACGTCCTGCAGCACGGCGAACGACTGCACCGACCCCAAGAGGCCTGCGTGCAATCTCGGATATTGCGAAGTGCAGTGACGGACACCCCATTCTCGCTGGAGGCCTCATGAAGTCGACGAATCCGATGGCGGACAGGTTGCGCGCCTTGCTGGCCGCACCCGAGGGCATCGAGCTCCCCGGTTGTTACGACGTTCTGAGCGCCATGATCCTCGAGCGCGCCGGGTTCCCGGCGGTGTTCATGAGCGGCTACGGCATCGCCGCCAGCATGCTCGGCAACCCCGACATCGGCCTCACGAGCCTCGTCGAGACGGCGCTCATGACCAAGAACGTCGCCGGCGCCATCGGCGTGCCGCTCGTCGTCGACGCCGACAACGGCTACGGCGACGAGGACAGCGTGGTGCGCACCGTCTACGAGCTGGAGCGCGCCGGGGCTGCGGCCATCATCCTCGAGGATCAGGTCTTCCCGAAGCGGTGCGGGCACGCCGCCGGCAAGTCCGTCATTCCTCTCGACCGGTACCTTCGCAAGCTCGACTGCGCCCTCGAGACACGGCAGACGTCGATGGTCGTCGTCGCGCGCACCGACGCGACGTCGATGGACGAGGGGATCCTCCGGGCCAAGCGCTTTCACGCGGCGGGCGCGGACGTGACGCTCATCGACGGCCTGCCGTCGGTCGAGGCGCTACGGCGCATCGGAGAAGAGGTGCCGGGACACAAGGTGATCAACCTGATCCACGGCGGGAAGACGCCGCTCCTGCCGTCGCAGCAGCTTCACGACCTCGGCTTCAAGATCGTCCTCTATTCGACCCCGGCGCTCTACACGGCGACTCGCACGATGCTCGAGGCCATGACCAAGCTCGCCACGACGCGCGAGCTCGGCTCGATCTCGGACGAGAGCATGACGTTCCGCGATTTTCAGGCGCTCATCGAGAGCCAGTACTTCCGGCGTCGCGGCGCGGACGGGCTCGCGCGCGTGGCGTCCGGTACGGCGCCGGTGAGCCACATGAGGCTCCAGGCAGTGGCGTTCGAGCCCGAGGAGCGAAAGACAGGGACGGGCTCGCGGGGGAGGTGATCGGCGCGGGGGGCGCGCCTCTGTGTAGACTCGCGCACCATGCGAGCCTTCGCCATCGCCGCGGTCGTCGCCTCCGTTGGTTGCGCGGCCGCTCCGCGTCCCTTGCCGGTCGCAGAGCTCCCTGCCGGCGCGGCGAAGGACGCCGTCGCGCACGCGCTCGACGATCTCCACGCCGCCGCCGCCGTCGCCGACGAGCCGCGCTACTTCGCCCACTTCGCCGACGACGCGGTCTTCCTCGGCACCGACGCCACGGAGCGGTGGGACCTTCCGGCGTTCCGCACCTTCGCGCACCCTCACTTTGCCGCCGGCAAGGCTTGGGCATTCCACGCCGTGCGGCGCGCTGTCACGCTGTCGGCAGACGGCCGCCTCGCCTGGTTCGACGAGGACCTGGCGACGGAGAAGCTCGGCCCCGCGCGCGGATCGGGCGTCCTCGTGCTGAAGGACGGCGCGTGGAAGATCGAGCAGTACAATCTCGCGACCACCATCCCGAACGAGCGCTTCGCCGACGTGCGCGCGCTCCTCGACGCCAGACCGCAGGCGCCGACGAAGTGAGGGATGGACGCCGCGCGACGTTCTCGCTTCTGTTATGAGATCGTCGAGGGCAAGGTGACCGCGATGGACCACACGAATTTCGATCCCGACTACGTCTTCTCGCATCACGCGGCGACCCCTGAGAAGCTCGCCCACTACGACGCGATTCACATCGGTGCCAAGCAGCTCGCCCAGGTGATCCTCCAGCATGTGCCGGAGTGCAGTGATCGCCTCGCGGTGCTCCGCTTGCTGCGCGAAGCCTCGATGCTCGCGTGTGCGGCCGTATCGCTCGAAGGGCGATTCAAGTAGTCCCCTTGGCCCCCGTCCGCCCGCTCTCGGCCCTCCTTTCTCCCGATCCCGCGTGGCCCGCCCTCCGCACGGCTCTCTCGCGCTCGAGCCGCGTCGTCGAGATCCTCCCCACCTCGCGCCCCCGCGCCGAGGCCGTCCTCCTCGCCCTCCAGGTAACGGTCCGCTCCCCCCTGGGCGCCATCGCCCTCGAGACCGGCGGCCTCGTCATCGACCGTTGGCTCCGCGTCCTCGGCGGGGGCGGCCCGCGTATGGACGGCGATCTCGCCCGCTGGAACGGGCTCGGCGACCGCCCCATCCTCCCTCGACAGCCGGGCCTCCGCCTCATCGGCCACGACGCCATCGGCGGCTTCTTCGCGCTCGACCGCGGCGCGCTCGGCGACGGCAAGGGAGAGGTCTTCTACTTCGCGCCGGACTCGGTCAACTGGGAGGGCATCGACATGAGCTATGCGGAGTGGCTCGACTCGATGACCAGCAACGCCATAAGCGACTTCAATGCCGAGAACCGCTGGACCGGATGGGAGCGTGAGGTCGCGGAGCTCGAGCCCGATGACGGCCTGTCCATCACTCCGGGTCTCTGGACGAGCGAGAGTCGCCCCATCGAGAAGACCTCGCGCAAGGTGGTCAGGATGGAGGAGCTCTGGGCCATGGAGCAAGAGGCCGCGCGTCAGCTCGAGGCGAAGGCTCGCGAGGGGGACGACGGCGACGAGGAAAAAGACGACGAGTGACCTGAGGGCCGCAGGGATGAGGCGAGGGAACGCGACCCTCGAGCCGACGACAGAGGTCGTGAGCCGGACGATCGCGATCCTGAGCCGCTATTCCGCCTTCGAGACGTCGACCACGAAGTACGTCGTGTCGCCGAAGCAGCTGGAAGGCATACCCCTGTGCTCCTCGTACTGGATCGCCACCTTGTGCCCGGCGAACGTCTCGATCTTCTTCGCGACCGCGTCGTCGCGGACGGTGAAGTGGAAGATCTCGGCCTGCTGGCCCACGATGTTGACCATCGCCAGATCGCCCTCGTTGGTCTTGCACAGCCAGCCGCGCTGCGAGAGCTTCTGCACGAAGCCGACGCGCTCGCCCTTGGAGTACGAGTACTCGAGCGTCGCGAACGTGTAGAGCCCGAACCCCACGACGAAGAGGAGGAGGCCTCCCACGACGAGCCGGATGGCCCACTTCTTCGCCTTCGCGCCGGCCGATTGGAGGTCCATGAGGGCCAGGTCAGCATCCTAGGGTCGCACCGGGCCGTCAACGGCGCTCTTTCCAGCGGCCACGGCCTCGCGCATCACGTGCTAAGACATCAGCACGTGTACCTTGCTAATTTTTTAGCACGTGACTAACTCTGTCGGCATGTCGAAGCCGGCGACGCCGAGCCTCACGCGGCGAGAACGTGAAATCATGGACATCGTCCACCGGCGCGGACGCGCCACGGCCCACGAGGTGCTCGACGATCTGGCCGAGCCTCCCAGCTACTCCGCCGTGCGCGCGCTCCTCCGCCTTCTCGAAGAGCGCGGGCACGTGCGCCACGTGGAGGACGGACAGCGCTACGTCTACACGCCCGCGGTGACGCGCGGTGACGCCCGGAAGAGCGCCCTCGCCCACGTCGTGCGGACGTTCTTCGCAGGCTCCGTCGAGCAGGCCGTCGCCACACTGGTGGAGTCGTCCCGGTCGAAGCTCTCGCGCGACGAGCTCGATCGGCTGAGTGAGGTCATCGATCGCGCCAGGAAAGAAGGACGCTGACATGCTGATCCAAGGTCTCCTCGTGGACGCCGTTCGCGTCGCGATCCTCCTCGGGCTCACGCTCGCCGCGATGCCCCTGCTGCGCCGGTCGTCCTCCGCCACGCGCCGCCTCGTGCTCGCGCTGGCGCTCGGCGGAGCGCTGGTCCTGCCGCTGGTGTCGGCGGTGGTGCCGGCGTGGCGCGTCGAGGCGCCTTCCGCGGTGACGTCGCTCCGCGGCGTCGTGACGACCGAGGCGCTCGTCGCGCCGGAGAAGCCCGCGGCGAACCCTCCGAGCGGGGAGGTCACCGCTCCCGTCGTCCCGCGTGTCGACGTCGCCCGGCGATTCGATCCGGCCGCGCTCCTCGTGGGCGCATGGGTATTCGGCGCCCTGCTGGTCCTCGCGCGGCTCGTCGTGGGTCTGGTCCGTACGCGCGGGATCGTGCGCCGAGCGACTCCGGCACGCGCCTGGGCGCTGACGGCGGCGCGGGCCGAGAGAGCCACCGGGCTGCGTGTCACCGTGCGGATGACCGGGGAGCTCGACGCGCCCGCGGTCACCGGTGTGCTCGCCCCCGTCGTACTCGTCCCTCGCGCGTCGGCGTCGTGGGGCGACGACCGGCGGTACGCGGTGCTGCTGCACGAGCTCGCGCACGTCCGGCAGAGGGACTGCCTGGCGCAGGTGGTCGCGCAGGTGGCGTGCGCGGTAAACTGGTTCGATCCGCTCGCGTGGATCCTCGCGCGGCGTCTCCGCGTGGAGCGCGAGCTGGCCGCCGATGACGCCGTGGTCGCGGCGGGGACGCGCGCGACGACGTACGCCGAGGATCTCCTCGCCATCGCGGACGTCGCCTCGATCTCACGAGACGTACCCCTCGGGGCCCTGGGGATGGCCGAGCGCTCCCAGCTCGCCACGCGGGTGACCGCGATCGTATCGGCCAACCGGCCGCGTCGGCCCCTCACCCGCGTCCGCGCCGCGCTCCTCGTCGCCTCGCTCGCAGGCCTCGTCCTCGTGGTCGCCTGCACCTCGGCCACTCCGATAAAGACCGATGTCACGACGCCAGCGCCTTCGCCGCTCGCCGCTCCCCCACCGGTGACCGTCGGGTCGACGATCGACCCGCGCATCCAGACCATCGCGGACGAGGAGCTCGATCGCACGCTCGCCGAGTGGCAAGGCGTCGCGGGTGCGATCGTCGTGCTCGATCCGTCGACCGGCGAGGTCCTCGCCAATGCGGGCCGCGCGCACGGCGCCCGGGCCGACGTGGGGGCTCGAAGCGTGTACCTGACCGGCTCCACGATGAAGGCCTTCACGCTGGCTGCGGCGCTCGAAGAGGGCGTCGTCTCGCCGACGGATCGCATCGACTGCGAGAACGGCGCCTGGACGTACCAGGGCAAGGTCATGCGCGACAACGGGCAGAACGGGGTGCTGACCGTCACGGAGATGATGGCTGTCTCGTCGAACGTCGGGTTCGCGAAGGTGGTCGACCGGCTCGGGGGCGAGCGACTCCAGCGCTGGATGCGGGCGTTCCACTTCGGCACCGCACCGGGCATCGAAGGGGCCGCCGCCGGCTCGATGCCCGAGCTCATCGAGGACCACTCCTTCGCCGCCGCCCTCGCGGGCATCGGCGGGGTGGTGACCGCGAGCCCGCTGCAGGTGGCCGCGGCGTACGGTGTGCTCGCGAACGGGGGCGCGTACGTCCCGCCCACGTTGACCCGTCGCCACGGTCCCGCGCCCCGCGAAACCATCCTCAAAGCCGAGACCGCCCGCGCCGTCACCACGATCCTCGAGAATGCCCTCGGCAGCGAGCACTCGACAGGCACGCGAGCGCGGGTCGCCGGCGTGCGCGTCGCCGGGAAGACTGGCACCGCAAGCTGGGAGCTCCCCGGCGGCCGCGAGGGCGTCTACGCGAGCTTCGTCGGCTTCGCGCCGGTCGAGGCGCCGCGCTTCGTCGTCCTCGTCGGCGTCGAGCAGCCACGCGAGGACGGCGGGGGCCCCACGGTGGCCGCCCCGGCCTTCGCGCGGGTGACCACGCGCCTCCTGGAACGCTGATCAGATCCGCGCGGTGCGCGTCCGCAGGAGACCGATGATCTCGTCCTCCGACGGACGCACCTCACCGAGGTGCACGTAGCGCTTTGCCAGCCAGTCGTATCGCCCGAGCATCAGGCACAGCCACACGCCGAAGAAGTCGAGCTTGTCGAAGACGATGGCCCGCTCCTCCTCGTACTTCCCCGCATTGGCCAGGAAGTCCCCCGGCATCTCGGTCCAGTGGCGCGTCTGCTTGATGTGATGGCCGATGTGGTAGCCGTCGTTGAAGCAGCGGCGGTTATAGCTCGAGTTGATGCAGGTGATGCTGTTCCGGTAGCAGTTCTCGGGCGACGCGGCGTCGATGAACGCGTGCTGTCCCCAGTTGCCCGCCATCATCGCGAACCGCGTGATGAGGAACGGCAGGAGGAAGACGACCAGCGTCGCTCGCCAGTTGACGTAGCAGAGGCCGACGACGGCGGCGTAAAAGAGAAGCTCGCCCGAGAGGCAGCGGAACATCAGCGCGCGTCGGTTTCGCTTCGACAGGTACACGCAGAGCTCGGGCAGCGCGCCGAAGAAGAAGCGCAGGAAGTAGTGCAGGAAGCCGAGCACGCTGTCGCGCTGATACGTCATCGTCGAGCTGAGGTCGGCCTCGAGGTTGTTCTCCGGGTGATGCATCCCCACGTGGTGGGCGAAGTACGTCTCGGGCGACTCACCGAAGAAGGGGCCGAGCACCCACGGGATGAACTGATTCATCCAGCTCCACGGGCGCTTGAAGAGGCGGCGGTGGCTGGTGTTGTGGAGCATCAGGACGAACGGGCCCATGAAGTAGATGACGAGCGCGAGGTGCACCGCGGCCAGCCACCAGCGAAACTGGCCTGGGACGAAGAGCACGAGCCCCGTAGAGACCACGATCGCCGACGTCAGCACCATCAGCTTGAGGAACGGGATGTCGCGCCGGTCGTGAATGAAGCGCTCGGCGATGCGCTCGACGGAGCTCTCGGTCGTCGGGGGGCTGTAGGTCGGGTCGCTGAGGGCGAGCTGCATCAGGCCGGTATGTACGCTGAAACGGCCGTGGACGCGAGCATCGAGCGGTCATGGCGGGGTGTGAATCGCAGCCACAGTCTTCGCAAGGAGCGAGCTAACCGCGCTCGATCGGCTTACCGGCCTTCTCCCATCCGGCGATGCCGGCGGGCATGATGAAGACGTTCGTGTAGCCGAGCTTTTCCGCCGCGACCGCGGCGGTGTGGCAAGCGTGTCAGAGCTCGCTGGCGCAGTAAAAGACCAGCGTCGCGCCCCTGTCGGTGGGGAGATCGGCGGCGGTGACGCTGTCGTAGTCGAGCCAGTGGGCGCCGGGGACGTGACTCTTCGCGTACCGGTCCTTCGGGTTGTTGTCGTAGACGAACGTCTTGCCGTCGTTGGCGGCGATGCGCGCGGCCACTTCGTCGACCGTGAGAGCGTGGAGCTCGGACGTCGGTGAGGATGCGCGCGAGCAGCCCACCGAGCCAACGAGGGCGATTGCTGCGAGAGTGAGGAGAGACAGGGCGGACCGCCGATGCATGAGCGGATCGTAGCCCATTGTCGGGTCGCGCGCGTACCCTCCGTCGCGTGCCCAGCCTGCCTCGCCGGCCGGACCGCCTCTTCGCCGCGCTCGTCGTCTGCGCGTACCTCCCCGTCGCCATCTTCGCCATCGCGCACCACGAGATGTGGCGCGACGAGCTCCACTGCTGGCTGGTGGCGCGCGACAGCCCGATGCCGTGGGACGTCGTGCACAACCGCGCCTACGACGGGCAGCCCCCTCTCTGGTACCTGCTGCTGTGGCTCCTGCAGAGAGTGACGCGCGATCCGCGCGCCATGCAGGTCGCGCACGTGGCCCTGGCGACGGGCGTCGTGTGGGTCTTCGCGAGCCGCGCCCCCTTCGGGCGACCGCTCCGCGCGCTCTTTCCGTTCGGCTACTTCCTCGCCTACGAGTACGTCGCCCTCAGCCGCTGCTACGGCCTGGCGCTGCTCCTCGCGCTGCTGCTCTGCGACAACCACCCGCGGCGCCTCGAGCGACCCGCGCGCACCGCGCTCCTGCTGGCCGCCCTCGCCCTGACGACGACGGTGTCGACGGTGGTCGCAGCGGCGTACACGGCGGTCCTCTTCGTCGAGTGGGTGGGCCTGGCGCGACGGCGGGATCCCACCGCGAAGCGAGCCTTCATCCCCATCGCCGCCGGGGTGGCCGCGTTCGTCGCGGCGGCGCTGTGCGCGTGGCCCCCGGCAGATTCCACGGTGGCGCATGTCTCCTGGCCGCACGAGATGCCGGACGACTTCGCGCCGACGCGCCTCATCGTCGCCCTCTTGCCCATCCCGCGGCCGTACTTCTACTTCTGGAACTCCAACGCGCTCCTCGAGCTCGAGCCGTTCCGCCGCGTCGCGATCCCCGTGTCGCTGGCGCTCGCCGGGTGGCTCGTCTTCGTCCTCTCGCGTCGTCGTGAGGCGGCGATCCTGTTCGGGCTCGGGATGCTCGGACTCATGGCGCTCTTCGGCCTGGTCTACGGTGGAGACGTCCGCCACCACGGCTTTCTCTTCGTCCTCTTCGTCATGGCGGCGTGGCTCGCGAAACAGACGCCCGCGCCCGCCGACCCGACAGCGTCACGCTGGAGGCGTGTACGAGAGGCCGCGTTGACGCCGACGCTCGCCGGCGTCCTCCTGGCTCACGTCGCCGGGACGCCGATTGCTCTGGGCTACGAGTACGCCAAGGTCTTCTCGTCGGGTGGTCGCGCGGCGGACGTCCTCCGTGCGCAGGGGCTCGAGCGGGGAGTCCTCGTCGCCGAGGTGGACTACCCGGCCACCGCCGTCCTCGGACAGCTCGACGGGAACGTGTCTGCCTACAGCCCCCGCACGGGGCACACCTTCTCGTTCGTGAAGTGGAGGCGCGCTCGGGCCTGGGACCCCTCGGATCAGGACACACTCCGCTTCGCGGCTACCCTGGGCGCCTCCAGGGGCGAAGACGCCATCCTCCTCATGAACCGGCCCCTCCTGCCGGAGCTCATCGATGGCCACTCCGTGGTGCGCATCGCGGAGCTCTACGATTCGATGATCCAGGAGGAGAACTTCTACATCTACCGGGTGGCGCGGAATACGAAGGCCGAGCTCGGCGTCCAACCTGGGCCCGACTGACGGCGTATAGCGGCTCGGAGCGTCCCGATGCGTTCAAGCGTTCTGGCCTTCTCGATCGTCCTCGCGGCGTGCGACGCGCCGCGTCGAGAGGCGCCACTCGTGGCTCCTGCCCCTGCGCCGGTTCCCGCGCGCTCGCCGTCTCTCGTGGTGAGCGGTGGCCCCGTCGACCCCCCCACTCAGGTGCCCACACGACGCCCGGGGGCCTTCGCCAACGACGATCCCGCGGACGACCTCGTGGTGGGTCCCCCCGACCTGGTGGCCGATTGCGACGACCAGCTTCTGCGGGCAGGCGTCGACTACCGCGTCGCGACGCTCCCGGTGCACCAGGAACGACGCAGCAAGATCGTGTGCGGTGCCCCGCAGGTCGTCGTCTATGCCCACGGCCCCGGCGGCATCACCTACAGCCCGTCACCCCTCCTCACGTGCCCGATGGCCCTCGCTCTGGCGTCGTTCGAGAAGGTGATCCAGGAGGAGGCTGCGCGCGCCTTCCATTCGGCGGTCGTGCGGATCGATCAGCTCGGGACCTACAGCTGTCGCGAGATCATCGCGTACCCGGGCTGGGTCAGCGAGCACAGTTACGCCAACGCCATCGACCTCGCGCGATTCACGCTGAAGAACGGCGTGAGCGTCGACGTGCGGCGCGACTTCGACCTGGGCGCCGACGCGCCGCGACGTCCGGCGGGCGCCTTTCTCCGCGCTGTGTCTCAGCGGGGGTACGACGAGGACATCTTCTCGCACGTGCTCACGCCGTTCTTCAACGCGGCGCATCGGAATCACTTCCACGTCGACCTGGCTCGGTACAGGGGGGACGGAACGCGGCCGGAGACCTAGCGGGCGAGCGCAAGGGGGGCGCTACTGCACGCGCGTGGTGCCGGTGGAGACCGTCCCGCCGATCCACTGGAAGTGGTCGAGGAGGACGCTCGAGTCGAGCAGCCCGTCACCCGCGTCCCAGACCATGAACTCGAGCGTGAACTGTTCGCCGGGCTGGATGGCAGCGCTCGTCGTGAGCCACCCGGTCGAGCCGCCGAGGGTCGCCTGGACGTTGCCGTTGTCGCACTGCGTATCGTAGGTGTCGCCGAAGCCGGTGCCCCCGAGCTCCGACGGCCCGGCCGAGCACGTCGCCGTGGCGAGAGGCGGATCCGGATTGGCTCCGTTGGACCGCAGACACCCGACCGACGCGCCCGGCGTGCACCGGTTGAAGAAGTCGATGTTCACGGCCACGGGGTTGTCGTTCGAGTCGAACGAGATGTTGCCCGTCGTCGCCGACGAGGTGAGATACGCGACGAAGGCGTCGTTGAAGTTGGAGCACACGTAGTTGGGCCATTCGCTCGAGTAGAAGTCGAAGTCGAACGAGAAGCCGCTCGCGTCCGGCGGCGCCTTGAGCACGAGCTTCACGTCGATCATGTCGTTGACCAGGTTGTCCTGCGGGCACCCCTTCGCGGCCTTGGGGAAGCCCGGCGGCGCCTGCCCGGTCGGGTAGTTCGAGCCCTCGCGCGGGCCGCCCCCGCTGTCCACGAAGTCCGAGCTCTGTCCGCCGTTGGTGCCGTCCATGTTGTCGTAGTTGCGTGCGTAGCCGGAGCTGAGCACGCCGATGCGGGCGCCCTCGCGCGGGACGATGGCGTTTCCGAATTGCGGGACCAGGCCCGATTGTCCGTCGGCGGGCGCCGACGTGGAACCGAACGCCTTCGAGTAGCTGGCGCTGACGAGCCCCCAGCCACCGGTCGAGGCCTCCGTACAGATGCCGATCGCCTTGGCGAACGACTCGGCGTGGGTGTCGTCGATGGCGAGCCCCGGATCGCACGACGGCGTCACGTCGACCGGCCCCGTCGCCCCCGTCGGGGTGCCCCCGCCGCTCCCGCCGCTGCTGCTGTTGCCGCCGAAAGAGCCGACGTTCGAGCCAGAGCTGGAACCGGAGCCGCTGGCGGGGCCGCCGCTGCTGCCCCCACCGCTCGGTTCGTCCCCGAAGCCGATCCGTCCGGGCCCTTGGGAGCAAGCGGCCACGAGAACGCCGGCGACGACGATGGAGAGCGCAGCCCGAGGGCGGAGGCGGTGAGGGTGCATGCTTGCTCTACAGCGCAAGCCGCGTTCCAACGCGCGAGCCTTGCGGCGCGCGGGCCCGGCGCACGCGGTTCCGGAGGCTTACGTGGCGGTGTCCAGCAGCGTCGAAAACGTCCGCCCGCAACGCGTCACTTCTCCGCGCCGTCAGGCTCGCGGCTGACTGGACGTGGATCCAGCGACTACTTCCGTGCGCGCGACTTGAGGCGCTGGAAGTAGCGCTTGGCGATTCCCGACGCCGTGGCGGCCTTGGTCACGCTCCCGTCGTGCTGCTCGAGGACGCGGTCGATGTACCGGCGCTCGAACTCCTCGACCATGCGCTGGCGCGCCTCGACGAGGGAGAGGTCGAGGCCCAGGATGGTCTCCAGGAAGGCGTCGTGCGACGTCCCGGCGGGCGTGGACGTCTCGGTCGCCCGATCGGCCGGGTCGGGCGCCGGACCGCGTTCGCCGAGCTCGCCGAGAGCCAGACGCCGGGCGACCGTGTTGCGCAGCTCGCGGACGTTGCCGGGCCAGGCATAGTCCTGCCACCGCAGGAGCAGATCGCCCGAGAGCGCCCGCTCATCGCCACCCAGCGCGAGCCAGAAATGGCGGGCCAGCAGCGGCACGTCCCCCCCGCGGCGTCGCAGCGGGGGCAGCTCGATGCGCGCCACGGCGAGCCGATGGAAGAGATCGTCCCGGAAGCGGCCTGCCTGGACCTCGTGGTCGAGATCGCGTCGCGTGGCGGCGAGCACGCGCACGTCGACCTTGATGGGTCTGTCCCCGCCGACCCGCCGCACCTCGCTGCGCTCGAGAGCGCGCAGCAGCTTCGGCTGCAAAGAAAGCTCGAGGTCCCCGATCTCGTCGATGAGGAGCGTGCCGCCGTGCGCCTGCTCGAAGACACCCTTGCGCGAGCTGACGGCGCCGGTGAAGGCTCCGCGCTCGTGCCCGAAGAGCTCCGACTCGACGAGGTTGGACGGCACAGCGGTGCAGTCGAAGACCACGAAGGGGCCTGCCGCGCGCGGTCCCTGGTCGTGGAGGGCCTCCGCGAGCACCTCCTTGCCGGTGCCGGTCTCCCCCTCGATGATGACGGTGACGGTGGACTGGGCGAGGCGCTCGCAAAGAGGGTAGAGGCGCCGCATCTCCGTGCTGGCGCCCGCCATCGCGCCGAAGCTCGCCTGGACGGGCAGGGTGCTCTGCGTGGTCACGGGCGCGTCGCCGACCTGGATGGCCGTCGAGCCGAGCCGCACGATCTCGCCGCCACGGAGGAACACCTCGACGATGGCGACGCCGTCGACGAAGGTCCCGTTGGTGGAGCCGACGTCGGTGATGCGAAGCCGCCGGCCGCTGGGCTCGAGGGCGATGTGACGCCTCGACACCTCGCGATCGCGCAGCCGTAGCTCGCAGGCGGGACCCGATCCCACGAGGACGCGCGACGGGTGCGATCCGGCGATGGTGAACGACGCTCCCTTGTCGGCCCCTTCGACGACCGTCAGGACGAAGTCGATCGACGCGTCGGTCGGCTGGAATCGCGGTCGGTCGAGCGTCGCGAGCTCGTTCGGGCCCCCCGGAGGGTTGGACCGCATGGTCGTGAGGCTATCACGCGGGTCGGCTCAGGCCGGGACCCAGTACGGCGTGTCGTTGTGCATGCAGCCTGTAGAGCAAGCGGTCGGCCATGCCCGCGATCGGCGTATTTGCGTTGAAATCAGCGGTTGTCGGGCCCGAAGAGGGATGACCGGCGAGGGCACCGTGACCTGCCAGGTCACCCCTGAGTCTCCGCCGTGAGCCTCGCCGCGAGCGTGGTAAATTGGCCCTGCAGGCTCACCGTGCGAGCTACCTCCGCATCCTCTTCGGCCAACGTGCCCGACCGCGTCGGGCGCTACGAGATCCTCTTGCCCATCGCCAGCGGAGGGATGGCGACGGTGTACCTGGCGCGCGCGGTCGGCCCCAGCGGCTTCCGCACGGAGGTCGCGCTCAAGCTGGTGCACGCGCATCTTCGCTCCAGCGCGGAGTTCGCCGACGGCCTCGTCGAGGAAGGCAAGCTCGCGGCGCGCATCCGGCATCCCAACGTCGTGTCCGTCCTCGACGTCGGCGACGATCCCAAGGGCGTCTACCTGGTGATGGAGTACATCGACGGCGACACCCTCGCCGGCCTCACCCGGGGCTCCGGGGCCATGCCGGCTCCGATGGGGGCTCGCCTGCTCGTCGACGCGCTGGCGGGGCTCCACGCCGCGCACGACCTCCGCGAGGACGACGGGACGCTGGTGGGCGTGGTGCACCGCGACTTCACGCCCCAGAACATCCTCGTCGGCACCGACGGTGTGGCGCGTCTGGCCGACTTCGGCATCGCCAAGGCGGCCACGCGCGTCGGCTACACGCGCACCGGGATCGTGAAGGGCAAGATCGCGTACATGTCGCCCGAGCAGGCTCACGGCAGGCCGCTCGATCGCCGCTGCGACGTGTGGGCCGCCGGGGTCGTCGCGTGGGAGATCTTCGCCGGGCGTCGCTTGCACGCGCACGACGACGACGTCGCCACCCTGCTCAAGGTGGCGACGCTCGCCCCGCCGCTGCTCCGCTCGGTCGCGCCCCACGTGCCGGAAGCGATCGAAGCCGTCGTGGCGGGTGCGCTCGAGATGGACGTCGGGAACCGCTACCTGACGGCGTACGAGCTCGCGACGCAGCTCGCGGAGGCCTGTCGCGGGACGATCGGGCTCGCGGAGGTCGACGAGGTCGCGAGCTGGATGGCGCGGCACGTCGCCCCGAGGGTGTCAGGCCAGCGGTTGCAGGTGGCGCGGTCGCGGTCGATCCGCCAGGACACCGCGAGAACGCGCGTCGAGACTCCTGCGCACTCGGGCGCGACGGAGACGATGGTCCCGCTGAACGAGGACGACATCTCGCTCCACACGGCGACGGCCCAGCCCCTGCCCGTCCCCACGGTGCTGATTCCCACCGTGTCCGCCGAGCAGGAGACCCGGCAGCACACCGACGCTGTCTCGGTGGTGACGCGAGGGTGGAAGACGGCGCGCTCGATGGTCGCCGGACGGCGCGCGCGGATCGGGGGCGGCCTCGTGGCCGCGCTGCTGATCGGCGCCGTCACCGTCTGGCGCGTGTCGGCGAGCCGCGAAGAGACCCTGCGGGCCGAGGAGGCTGCGGTAGCCGCGGCCCGGGCCGCGCCGCTCGCCGCGTCCGCCGGCGCGAGCAGCCCGCCGGCGCTGACCCCGGCGACGACGCTGCGCCTTCGCGCCAACGCCGTCATCGCCTCGGTGCGAGTGAACGAGCGCAGCGTGCCCCTGACGCGGGTCGGAACCACGGTCGAGGTGCGCCTCGCCGACTTCGGCCAGCCGTCGACGCTCTCGATCGACGCGGTCGCCACGGATGGGCGTCGGGCTGCCGTGGTGGTACCGGCGGACGCGACCGAGGTCAGCCTGGAATTCCCGCTTCGTGGGCCGGCGCCCTGGGCCGGTCGCCCTTCGGTCCCGCGTTCGCCCGGGCCGGCCACTCAGACCGCGCCGCTCGCGCCAAGTCCTTATTGACGCGACGGATGCGTCGCGAAGCTCGGCGATCGTCCGGCGCGTCGATAGCGCTCGCCCTGGTGGTGGCGGCGATGCTCTCGAGCCGTCCCGCGCACGCCGAGGACCCGAAGGCCCAGGCGGCGCGGAGCTTCCGCACGGGCTCGGAGGCCTATACACGGGGCGACTTCCGCACGGCCGCGCGCGCGTTCGACGAGGCCTACCGCGTCTTCCCTCGGGGCGCCGCCGCCTACAACGCGGGCCTGGCGTGGGAGAGTGCGGGCGAGCGCTCGCGGGCAGCGGACAACTACACGAGCGCGCTCGAAGCGAGTGACCTCGGATCGGCCGAGCGGGCGGATGCGACGGGACGTCTGAGGGCACTCGAACAGGCCATCGGGCGACTGGCGATCACCTCCCCGAGCGCCACCCGGCTGCTGCTCGACGAGGTGGAGCTCCATGGGTCGTCGGTGAGCGTGCACGTCGAGCCCGGGAAGCACGCGCTCCGCGCCGAATACCCCGGCGGTCGAACCGAGTCGCGAGCGCTCGTGGCACGGCCCGGCGTGGAGCAAACCGTGACCCTGGTGAACGCCGCCAGCAAGGACCCCGTCGCCGACCCCGTCGAGTCCCCTCCCGAGATCAGGCCCGACCGTCGCGACGACGAGCCACCCCCTCCGCACCACGAACGCGCAGCGTCGACGTCCCCGGATCGCACGGCCGTGTGGCTGGTGCTGGGGGGCGCCGTGGTGGCGTCGGGGGCGGCGGTGGTGCTCTTCGAGCTCGGCCTGACGGCCCGGAACGAGTTCGCGAACGGCGGCTCGACGAGCCAGTCGCTGCGCAATCAGGCGGAAACCTTGCGGGCCGGGACGTGGATTGCCTGGAGCGTGGCCGGAGGGCTCGCCGCGACCGGCGTCATCCTCTACTTCACGGCCTCCTCACCGGCGCCCTCCCAGGGCTCGGCGGGAGCCTCGGTGGCCCTGGACGCCCGCGGAGTGACGCTGCGGGTCGGGTTCTGATCGACTCCTGCGAGAGAGAGCTAGACTGTCTGCGATGCGGACCGCACCCGTCCTCGTCGCGGCTGTCGCGATCGCCGCCGGCTTCGCGTGCACGTACAGCATCCCCGCGCTCAAGCTGACCAGCGACGGCGGCCAGGTCGGCACGGAGGCGTCGGACGGCGAACCGGGCTTCGGCGACGGGAACGCGGGCCCGGACGGAGGCGGCGGCGACAGCAGCGGCGGACACCCGAGCGACGCGGGCACGGGGGACGCCGCGTGCACGGACGGTGGCAGTCTCTGTTCGTGCAGCGCCGCGTCGGACTGCTCGACGGCGACCCCGATCTGCGCGCTGGCCATCGACGTCGGCGGGGATCTGGGCCACACGGGCTTCTGCACGAAGCCCTGCTGCACGTCCGGGGACTGCAGCGCAGGTTCCGTGTGCTTCGCGAGCGGACAAGGCGGCAACTACTGCGTCGACCCGACGTGGCTCGGGCGCTCCGTGCCGACGGCCAGCGCGATCGGGGGACAGCCATGCATGGCGGGCGCCCAGTGCCGCTCGGGCCTCTGTATCGGGACGAGCCCGAACCAGGTGTGCGCCGACACGTGCTGCTCGTTTGCGTCGAGCGCCGAATGCACGCAGGGCGGATCGACGCAATGCGCGTTCGGCTTCTTCCAGGGCACCGCCTCCTTCGACCAGCACTATGCCGCGCGCTGCGGACCCGTGGGCGGCTCGGGCGTAGCCGGCTCCCTCTGCTCCGTCAGCAGCCAGTGCGCGGGCGGTCTCTGCTACACGAACGTTCCGCCGCCGTACTCTGCCTTCTGCGTCCAGCCTTGCGCGACGCAGACCGAGTGCGGCTCGGGATACGCCTGTCAGCTCGACATCAACGGGAACGACATCTACGCCGGGTGCTTCAATTTGGAAGGGAATGGCACCGCTCCCGAGGGCTCTCAGTGCAGTAACTACGGGTCTTGCCTCGGTGGCCTGTGCAACGCCGGCCTGTGCTCCAACATCTGTTTCAGCGACGCCGTGTGCAGCGTCTCCGGCTGGCGCTGCCGGCCGGAGCTCGACACGTCGTACCCGGCGGGGGACCCCACAGTGCTCGCCTGCGGTCCCTGATCGCCAAACCACGGCGTGGTTTCGTCATTCCGCAAACCGGAACGACGAGACCATGCGGTGGTTTCGCCGTTCCGGAGACCGGAAGGCGTGAACCGGACCGTGGTTTCGTCGTTCCTTCGGCCGCATCGCCTCAACCAGACGGAGGTTTCGTCGTTCCGACGACCCCGAGCCAGTCTCCCGCGAGCTTCAGCGTGCGCGCGTTCGTCGGGACCCGCTCGAGGAAGCTCCGTCGCAGCTCGGGCGAGCGGATCTTCCCCGCGTTGGCGAGGAGCCGCTCGCGCGCGACCCCGATGGCCTCGCGCGCCCCCTCGGCGTCGCTCGCCGCATGCAGAGCCTCGGCCCGCACGAGGCGCACCGTGGCCTCGCCGCCGAAGCTCGCGTTCGGCGAGAGCCGCGCGAGCGCCTGCTCCGATGCCGTCAGCGCTTCGGCCACGCGATGGGTCGCGAGGAGCACGCGCGCCAGGGTGGCGCTGGCGAGGGCGCGCACCTCGTGCTCTCGGTCGCCCACCACGACCAGGGACTGGAGCGCCGCTCGCTCGGCCGCCTCGTAGTTGCGGGCCAGGATCAGGATCTCGGCGAGGTACGCGTGGGAGCACGCCGCCATGATCGTCTCCCCCGAGCGCGTCATCGCCTCGATGGCTCGCTCTTCGACCGCGCGCGCCTCCTGGAACGTGCCCCGGTACGCCAGGGTCAGACCCAGGTTCTGGCGCGCGATGGCCGCCGCCGACGTGAGCCCCATCCGCTCGGCGGTCACGAGCGACTCGCGGAGAGCGGTCTCGGCCTCGGCATAGGCCCCCAGCATGCCGAGCGCATAGCCGGCGTTGCTGCGCTGCACGCACGCCGTCCGGACATCGCCGGCCAGCTCGAAGGCGACCGCCGACGCCGACGTATGCTCGAGGTACGTCGAGAGATCGCCCGTCACGAGGGCACGCGTCGCGCGGGCCTGGTGGACGCGTCCCTCGGCGGTGCGATCCGCCGGATCGATCTCGGCGCGATCGATGCGATCGAAGAGCCCGTCCGCCAGGGTATTCAGTCCCGCGAAGACGAGCGACACCGCGGCGCGCGCCCACGCCACCACCCGGGGACCCTTCGCGCCCGCTCCGATGGCCTCGTCCGCGAGCTCGCCGACGAGCGCGTCGAGCCCGTCGAGGCGCCCGAGCCGCACGCGGGCCGACACGAGCTCGCTCGCCGTCTCGTACCAGAGCGCGGTACCCGGCGTGAGCAGGGCCAGCGCCTCGTGGAAGCGCTGCCCGGCCTCTTCGAACGCGCCCAGCCATCGATGCGCCTCGGCCTGGATCGCCAGCAGCGCGCCGAGCCGCTCTCCCTCGGCGCCGCAGTCCATGGCTCTCCGGGCTCGATGGATCGCTGCGGCGAAGTCGTTGCCGCCCAGGGCTTGCGACGCCGCCCGCTCGTACCAGGCGAGCGCTCGGGCCGACGCGCCGCCGCGCTCGAACTGCTCGGCGAGGGCCATCGCGTCGGTCTCGCCGGCGGCCTCGAGCCACGCGCCTGCCGTCTCGTGTCCGAGGGCGCGGTCGGCCGGCGTCAACATGCCGTAGGCGGCCTCGCGCACGGTGGAATGGCGAAAGACGTGCTCGTCGGGGAACCGGCCGGGCTCGCGCGGAGCGATGAGCTCGCGGCGCGTCAGCTCTTCGAGCTGGGAGGCGATGTGACGCTCGCCACCGCCCTCGCCGAGCAGCGCGGCGATGCCCGCCTTCCAGAACGTGGTGCCGAAGACGCTCGCCGCCCGGAGCACCCGCCGCGCCTCCGGATCCAGCGATCCGAGCCGCGCCTCCACCATCGCCAGCACCGTCGGCGGGAGCTCGTCGTGACCGTCGACGACCGCCCGCACCAGCTCTTCCAGGTAGAACGCGTTGCCTCCCGCGTGGTCGATGACCCGCGCGACCGTCGCGTCGGACACGCCGGCGCCGGCCGCCTCGCGGACGAGCTTCTCGCTCGCCTTGCGGGACAGCTCTCCGAGTCGGAGCTCGGTCATGGCGTGTCCCGCCCAGAGCCGCGGGAAGAGGCTGTGGATATCGGGCTGCGCCAGGGCGAGGATCATCAGCGGATGCGAGCGGAGGTTTCGCATGGCGCCGTCGAGGAAGCTCACGGTCGGCAGATCGCCCCAGTGGAGGTCCTCGAGCACGAGGAGCACCGGCTGCGAGGCGCACTCGATCTCGAGGAAGCTGTCCCACGCGCGGCGCATCTGGTCGCCCATGAGCACCGCGCTGCGGCGCGCGGCATAAAGCTGCGGGCTCTTGGCCTCGGGGAACCGGATCCCCGCCAGCTCCCCGAGAAACTCCGCGTTGTGCGCGAGCTCGGCCCCGGCGAAATGGCGCGAGAGGCGCGCGGTCAGCTTGGCCTGGCGCGTGCGCAGCGTCTCTCCCTCGAGCGCGCCGGCGGACGCGCGGACCAGGCGGGCGAGCATGCCGAGCGGCGAGCCGACGCTCATGGGATCCCCGCGGGCGAGCCACACCTCGACGCGATCGTCGCGATCGCGCACGCGCTGGACGATCTCGCGCCGCAGCCTGGACTTGCCGACACCCGAGGGGCCGGTGACGAGCACGGCGTGCGCGACGCCGTCGTCCACGCATTCGTGGAAGACGGCCTCCAGCGTGGTCAGCTCGCGCTCGCGACCGACGAACGGCGTCGGGCGCCCGAGCAGCGTGCGCGGGGCCTCGGCGTCGGCCGTGGCGCGCTCACGCCTCAGACCGAGGTGCGCCTCGTCGCCGATCACGTCGAAGCGCGCGTCGAGAAGACCGGCGGTCGTGGGGTCGAGGGCGATCGGGCGAGCGCGCCGGGTCGCATCGACCGTCGCAGGACGGCTCCGGAGAAGCTCCGCCGCCCGCTCGGCCACCTCGCCCGTCACCCCCGGAGCCGGCTCCGGAGCGCGCGCCGTCGCCAGGGCCATGGGCGCGTCCCCCAGCACGTCGCGAAGAGCCAGAGCGCAGCGAGCGGCCTGCCTCGCCTGATCGCGCGCGCTGCCTTTGCCCGACACGCTGGCCACGATGGTCCCGTCGGCGAGCAGCTCCACCCGCGCTCCGAACGGTGCAGCCGCGGCGCGCGCGCGATCGAGGGCAAGCGCGCGGGAAGGCCCGGGAGCGCCGAGCGCGACGATCCCGCTGACGTAACGTTGCTCCGCCCGGAGGTGACCCGAATCCATCCGCCCGGGATGATACGATGTCGCGGGCCGGATGACGCCGCGGGAGAAGAAGCGCCGGTTCGTCCGGGTAGGCTTGCGGACCGTCGCCGCGCTCTATCTCGTCGGCCTGTGGCTCGACGCCATCGGCTGCACGACGCCCTCCCGCCTCCTGCCTCATGCCCTCGACTACTTCATGGAGGTGGCCGCCCTCTTCCCGGAGGCGTCGAGCGGCGCGATCGACTACCGCGCCGAGGGGTGGGTGTGTGCGGACGCGCGCTGGCAGGAGCTCGACACGCGCCCCTACTTTCCGCTCGATCCGGACGACAAGGAGAACCGCTTCCAGCGCGCCCTCAACTTCTACCGCGACGATCCGGCGGTGGAGCGTGCGCTCGACACGTATCTGGTCCAGCGGCACGACGCCGGCCACGACGACGACGGCATCCCGCGGGGCCGCGCCATCGGCGGCGTGCGCTTCGTGCGGGTGAGGATCCCCATCCCGCCGGCCGGCAGCCCGCTGGAGCGGTTCACACGACGCCCGCTGGCCGACCTTCCCGCGAACGAGAAGGAGACTCTCTTCCGGACCCCGAAGGCCCGCATCGCCGAGCACTGCGGCCCTCCTGCGCCAGCGGCGGCGGAGCCCGAGTAAATGTGGCACCCCCTGCGACGGATCGCGGAGTGGCTCGACGAGCCTCAGCCCGTCTTGCGGCTGGAGATCATCCGCATCTTCGCGCCGCTCGCCGTCCTCGGCTTCATGTCGGGGCGCCTCGTCCACGCCGACGAGTGGCTCGGGGATGCGGGATTCCGCATCCCCGATCTCGGCGGCGACATCCGCCAGCCGCTGTACATCCCTGCCCTCCCGTCGAGCGTGGCCTGGGCGGTGGTGACGGTCATGGTGGTCTCGGGGCTGCTGTGCTCCGCCGGGGTCCGTGCGCGAACGACGGCCCTCGTCTTCGCTTCCACGCTGGTGTTCGTCGGCCTGTCGGACCGGCTGGCCGCGTTCACGGTGAGCAAGATCTCACCGGTCATCATGCTCGCCGTCGCGTTGGGTCCCGCGGGGAGCATGCTCGGCGTGGACGCATGGCTGCGGCGCAGGCGGGGAGCACCTGCGCCTCCGAGCGCGCAGAGCCTCGGAAGCGTGCGCTTTCTCCAGCTGATGCTCGTCACCTTCTACTGCGGGTCGGGGCTGGCGAAGGCCGGCGGCGACTGGCTGGTCGTCCCGAGGGTGCTCTGGACGCA
>Ga0182030_10002125_pt1 | contig 41880 bp, 41 predicted proteins | sample 812S3MmetaG_FD_121299 | JGI IMG/M metagenome (GOLD analysis project Ga0182030, IMG submission 121299) | Permafrost microbial communities from Stordalen Mire, Sweden - 812S3M metaG (Illumina Assembly) | ecosystem: Environmental > Terrestrial > Soil > Wetlands > Permafrost | place: Sweden...
CATAGCGAGTGGGAACCACCCGATCCCTTTTCGAACTCGGAAGTGAAAACGCTCCGCGCCGATGCTAGTGTTGGCTTTGTCAATGCGAAAGTAGGTCACTGCCAGGCTCTTGATTTGGAAACTCAAACCCCCATCGGCGAAAGCCGGCGGGGGTTTTTTCTTGTGCGTGCCGCGTGCTTGCCGTATTTACGGCATGTTGATATTGTCGAGCCATATGAAGACTACTCTCGACATGGACGAGAACCTGCTGCGCCGCGCCAAGGAGCTGGCCGCCGCGGCCGGCATATCGCTGCGGGATTTCGTCGAGGACGCCCTTCGGGCGCGCATGCTTCCCTCCCCGGCGGCCCCCAAGCCGTTCAAGCTGAAGCTGCCGGTGGTCGTGGGCCGCAGGCCGCCCACGTTGGACATCGCGGATCGAGATGCGCTCTACGATCTCATGGAACGTGACGAGTGATCGCCGTCGATACCAATATCCTGATCTACGCCCACCGGCGGGAATCCGCGCAGCATCAGGCGGCTCTCGAGAAAATCACCGCGATCGCGGAATCCGACGCCCCGTGGGCGTTGCCCGTCTTCTGCTTGGCGGAATTCGTCCGCGTCGTCACCCACTTGAGAGTCTTCGATCCGCCCAGTTCGCTCGCGCAGGCGCTGGATTTTCTCGGCGAACTGATGAAGAGCCCGTCGGTCCGATTGCTCAATCCGACGGCCGCGTACCCCACGGTTTTCAAGGAGGCGTGCAACGCCGGGCAAGTCCGCGGAAATCTCGCCTTCGACGCGCAGATCGCCGCAGTCTGCCGCGAGCACGGCATTGACGAGCTGCTCACCGCTGATCGCGATTTCGCTCGTTTCCCGGCACTGCGGATCACCGGGTTGATGCGATAGCCAGGCGCCTGTGCCACCAACGTAAGGGCGCAGGACCCGCGGCTGTCAAAGACCGGGGACCGGCGTGCTCATCAGCGCCAGGCTTTTCGAAAAGCCGTATTTCTCGTAGAGGGCGTGGGCGTCGCGGGTTTGCAGCACCAGCTGCGTCCCGCGAATGGCGGGGTGATCCACCATGCACTGCATGATCCATTTGCCGAGGCCCTGGCCGCGGTGCTCGGCGGCAACCACGATGTCCGCAATCCAAGAAAATACGGTGTAATCGGTCACGGCGCGGCTGAAGCCGATTTGGTCGCGTCCAAGAAACAGTCCAAAGCACAGCGACTTCTCGATCATCCGGTCCACGACATCGCGAGGCCGGCGCACGCCCCAGTACGTCGACTGCAGAAGGACATGGGTGCGCGCGGCATCGATGCGGTTGGAATCATCCGTTATGACGAATTCACCCCTGGCCCATTCCATTGCATCACTCTTGCGTTACGCCGCAGCTGTGCAGCAACGCTGACGTTATCCGCTCGCCCTACGGAGGAACGAATTATTGTCGCGGCGGAGGCGGCGCGGGGTTCGGCGGCGCGGGATTCTGCCGCGCCTGAGCAGCCTGAGCGGCCTGAGCCTGCTTAGCCTTGACGTTTGCGCGATGATGCCCCACGGCGCAACCGACGGCGGCCCCCGCCACAGCATGGTGGCCCGCCACGTGACCAGCGACGCCACCCACTGCGGCACCCTTGATGCACCCATGCGCACCCGCCACCCCAGGCAGCGCGCCAACACCCATCGAGAAGACCACCATCATCAAAACGGACCGCATGTTGAGTTCCTCAAACAACCAGAGTTCCCGAAGCCAATGTAAGCGCAACGAGGAGCAATGCAACCCAATATAACGCGAAGGCGAGCAGCATGCGCCAACCGTCGACGACCCTGCCCTTCGTGTTGCTCAAATTGGCGTTCATGTCCGGCTCCCGTTCTGCCATAAAAACACGGCGGCGGCCAAAAAGTTGCGGCGTGGGGGGCTGAGGCGAATGCACTCCAGCGGAAGGCCTTCGGGCGCAGCAGGAGCCCGCGGCGAAATACCGAAACCATCTACAAACGCGCGAACGCGGAGTCGAATCCCCCTCCACACGTGCGCATCTCTTCGATCTGGGGTTTCGTCCACTCTCGGGCGAGGACCCCGTCGAGCAGCAGGCCCGCGTGATCCGCATAATGCTCGACGATGTCCAGAGCATGGGTCGCCATCACGAGCGTCGCACCCCGCTCCTCGAGCCTTCGGCGCAGGTGGCGCTTGAGTACCAGTGAGCTCGAAGGGTCCAGGCCGTTGAATGCCTCGTCGAGCACGATCAGTTTCGGATCGCCGACAAGGCACAGAAGAATCGCGAGCTTTTGCCTGGTTCCAAGCGACAGCGTATCGACGAACGCCTCCATGTAGGGCAGGAACTTGAGTGCCCGCGCGAGTTCCATCAGGTCAGGATCGACGGCCGGCAGCCCCTTGGCGCCGGCATGCACCTCGAAGCACTGACGCGCGGTCAGCAGCGGAGGTAACACCTCCGGTGCGCAGGCATAGCCCAACTGCCGTTTGGCGAGTGCCGGCTCCGTCAGCAGGGAATGGCCGGCAATATGGATCTCGCCCGCGCTGGCAGCGTGACGGCCGACGATGCAATCCAAGAACGTGGTCTTTCCGCAGCCATTCGGACCGATCAAGGCGAACCATTCGCCTGGCGCGAGGCTCAGAGTGACTTCCTTGAGGACCACCTGGCGGCCGTAGGATGCACCGAGGCGACGGACTGCCAAGTTACACGCGGTCATGGTCGCCCTGATCGATCCCATGAATGACGTCAGCATGCGCGTGCATGGGCTGAGCGCGAATGGCGAGAATGCTGCCGGCGACGGCGAGGACCATTCCGACGAGCAGCGTCAGGGCGCCGACCGCGACGCAGCGAGCGACGGAAACCCCGAGCACCCAGCATAGCCATGATTCGATCGAGGTCGCGATCAGCATCGACGCGAGCACCGGAATCAATGTGCTTCGGGCCAGGAGAGATGCTTCGAGCGGCAGGGGCTTGAGCCAGCGGGACGCCGCCGCACTCACCGAGATCGCTGCCGCCGTGAGAAGGATCACCGCACCGATCGCACCCAGCGTCCCGATCGCGAGCATGGCATCGGCCGCGGTGGCGCCCATCGGCATGGAGAGCAACATCGGCACGAGCACAAGGCGCACGGTTTTCGGCCGCGCGCTCGCAAACATCCGGCGAACGGGCCAGGATCCGAGTCCGGACAGCGAGGCGGTCGGAATGGCGCTCTGCGCGCGATGCCGGTGAGGCACGTAACGCGAGCCTTCGTACGAGTCCTCCTGCCTGCCCGCCGGCATGAAATAGCCGAGTAAGGCGCCGAGGACGACACCCCCCGTTGTTGCAAGCCACGGGAGGAGCGGCGCCGGAACGCCGCCATCGACCACAGCGATCAGACTGAGGCTCCCGAAGACCACCGCCAAAACGCCGACGAGAGCAAGGACCGGCACGGCCTCGACCAGCAGCGATTGCCACTTCAAGGTGGATCGCTCGGCCGGCAGCGCGGCCGTCCATGCGCGGGATGCCGACATCCGATTCAGAGTTCGGCGGCGTGACACCCACATCGCGGTCACGATCGCGCCTATTACGGCCGCCGAGAGAGTCTGGCGTCGAGCCCATTGGAGCGTCGAGAGGGCCGCCGCACGGTCGGCGTGCAATGCGATCAAGACGGCTGCGACCCAACCAACAAGCAATGCACTGGCGGCCGTCAGCGTCCAGCGTCGTTCCGCCGGGCCACGATTGCCCCACACGAAAAACGCCGTCAACAACACCGGCGCTCTCGCAAGGCGCCGTCTGAGCAGGGTGCTCAAGTCCGCACCACGATGGGCGCGGTGGGTTCCGACGCCGCATGCAACTCCTCGGATGCGTCGACCCTGAGCCAAAGCAGCGCACCGAGGAACAGCAGCGCGGCCATCGGCACGAACGGCGCATCGTAACTTCCGAAGCGCTCGACGATGTACCCGTAGGCAACCGACCCCGCCAGACCGCCGACTTGCGCGCAGGCGTTCATGAGCCCCACCATCGCCCCGGCGTGCTTCTTGCCGATGTCCAGACAAACGCCGAAGACTCCGGATTGTTGGAATGTGATGCCTCCGTAAACCACGGTCAGGAAAATGACGGTGAGGAGCTGCTGCCGCGAAAACATGGCCGCCAGCGTGAAAAGACCCGCGACACCCAATGCACAGACACCCAGGGTTCGGCGCCCCCATGTCGGCCCCAGCTTTCTGACGAGTGCGTCGCTCACGGCACCACCCGTCAGATTCGCGAGGGCAGCGACGAGGTAAGGAAGCGCTGAAAGCATCAGGCCCGTTTCGCTGAATCCACGGCCCTTGACCAGGAAGGTGTGAAACCAGGTCTGAAAGAAGTTGTACACGTACACATAGCAGAACGCCGCCCCCAGCAGGGCGAGTGCGGACTGCGAGCGGAGCGCAGCACGCCACGGGAATGAGGAGCCCTGCCGGGATTCGCCGGACTCGGCAACTCCGGCGCTCTGCGGCGGCGAATCGCGAAACCACGCGTACCACGCGCTCGCCCAGCCGACCCCGAGCGCGCCAAACACGAAGAATGAGGCCCGCCATCCGTATCGGCTTTGAATCGGCACCACAGCCAAGGGTGCAAGTGCTCCGCCCAACTGGCTCGCCATGAGCAGGACACCGCACATCGTGGCTCTGCGGGCCGGCGGGAACCAGCGCGAGACGACGATCGACGCGTTTGGAAAGGCCCCGGCCTCGCCCGCACCGAAAAGAAAACGGGTGAGCAGCAACGGCATGTAACCGGTGACCGCGCCCGTGAGGGCGGTGAACGCGGACCACCATATGACGATTCGAGTCAGCACGCGCCGGGGGCCAATCCGGTCGCCGAGCACGCCGGTCGGAATCTCGAACAGACAATAGGAAACGGTAAAGATCCCCGTCACCCATCCCCAACCGACGGGTCCGATATCGAGGTCTCTTTGCATCAGCGGACCCGCCACGGAAATGCAGACGCGGTCGAGGTAGGTGATGCCGAAGAGCAGTACCAGCAGTCCCGCAACGCGCTGCCTGTCCTTCACCAGCGCATGCCCTGAATCCGCTTGTCCCTGTGCGCGAGGATCCACTGCGCATGTTCCGCGAGACAGGCGTGGCCGAGCGATCGCAGAATGAGCAGCTTCATTTCAACCGTCTCGGCGGCGCGCAGCTTCTCGGCCGCGAAGCCGAACAGCACGGACATGTACCGATATTGGCGGATCAGCGCCCGGTCCGCCTTCTCATTCAGGTAGATCTCGAAAATTGCGGCGTAGACGGGAACCAGCGCGAGCGCCCATAACATGGCGGCGCGCAGGTTCAGCGGCAAGAACGAGCGGGTGCCGAGCGCCACATCGACGGCGAAGGTCATCGCAAGCGCGAGCCCGCAAAGCAGCAGTGCGCGGTCGATGAGCTCGGCGACACGCATCCCGCGTTCCAGGGTTTTCAGCCGCTCGCGATAGTAGGACATCTGTCCTCGTCGGCTGGTCGGATGGTCATCGCCGATCCAGTTCGCGTAGACGAAGGGAAAACCGCTCGCGAAATTGCCGCACGGCCGGATGGCGAGCTGCAGGCTGACGGCGCGCATGGCGTTGCGGATCCATTGCAGTTCCACGTCCTGCTTCTGCAGAAAGCTTTCGTGGGCGAACTCGCCGTCGAATTCCTTCCTCACCCCGGCGATCTCCCAATAGAAGTCCACCCGCAGGGCCTCCGCAAGAGCCCGATAATCGAGGTATTTTCGATGCCATGAGCGCCGGTGTGCCCAGTATGCGAGCAAGGTACCGCACAGGAACACGGCCAGCACGCCGCAGATCGACATCATCGCAACGCGGCCATGCGAGTCCTTCTTGAAGGTGATCAGCAGCAAGGCCATCAGAGCCCAGAGTGCGTAGCGCGCTTTCAGGGCGGCGGTGAAGCAACGCCGGAAATGGCTGCCCATCCAATCGGCCGCCGTGAACAGCCGATCAAGGATTTGCAGAGTTTCCGGCAGCGGGTGGGGACTGGGCTGCGACAGCCGTCGACCTTTCTCCGCGATGTCATCCGCGAACTCCTCCATGTCGCGATTGAGCACCGCAAGCCTCCGCAGCGTCGTGCGCAGGTGCCGGGGATATCCCTCCCCGCCCTGCGTATCGGTGCCGGTGAAGCCGAGCACGGTGACGGCGCTCCCGCCGGACTGCGACACGCGGCCGCAGCGGATTTCGAAATTCAAATCATCGTCTTGCGGCGAGAGCAGCACGTCGCGGGGGGACACCACGAGCTCGTCGGAGGGCATCACACCCTGACGGCGGAATTGCATGGCGCGGGCGGTTCCGGCGCGGTGAGTGGTGCTTTCGCCGTTCCAGATGGCGATCATCAGGCCGCTGTAGCGCGCGATGATGGCGCCGGCGCGTTGCAGCTGGCGGTCGCGCAGCTCGCCCGCAGCGTCGATGTCTCCGGGAGTTGCGTCCGCGGGAAGATCGAGCTCGACCACTTCGCTCACACTGCAGAGCCTGTCGAACCGCGCCCTGTCCTCGACCGCGGCAAGGTCGTCCCGGCACAAGCGCCGGGCGTAAGGCAGCAGTGCGGTGATGAGAATGCCGAGTTCCGCAGCCACTTCGGCGACCAGGAGGTCGGCTCCCGACGCCATCGAGCAGATCAGGCGCAGCGGTACTGCGGGATGGTCGTCACGCAGGCGCTGCAACAGCTTTGCAACGGCAGCGCGGATCGCGGCGGTTTCGTCGGGGCGCAGATCCCGGTGGCCGACTACGCCGACCAGGAAGGGAATCCTGTATTGGTCGGCTGCGCAATCCATGGCCGATCTCCGAAAGATCTCAGTTCCCGCTCGGGTTCCTGGTCGAGATCATATAGCCGCCGCGCCCGGGCTGCATCGTCGATGGCGAGACTCGGGTCACCACCCCGCCGTGCCCCCCAGTCCGCATGGGGCTCGCCTCCAGCACCTTGATGATCTCACTCCCGAAGAAGGCCTGCGGATCCGAGGCGATCTCGTTCTCCTGCCTCTCCCGGGCGGCGATGGCGGACTTCGCACGGGTGAAGGCGTCTTCCAAGGATTTGGCGTTCGGCAGAGCATCACGGTAGAACGCCTCGCCGAAATAGGTCAGATCGCGGTCGTCGGAGCACCCAAAGGAGGTCTTGTCGGCGGCGGCCGCGGCGATCACGACGGTGTCGGGATTCTCGAGCGACGGCATGAAGCCGCCCGCATAGCACGCGGAAATGACGATGATTCGGCGCTTGATGCCCGAGTCGCGCAGCGCGCTCTGCAGATCATCGGCGCTCAATTGCGCAAGCGGCAGACCGGCGTTCGAGACCGCCAGCTTGGGATCGGGTGATCCGTGCGAGGAGAGCGCCAGAAACAAGATGTCGCGGTCGGGATCCATCTTCTGCGCCACCGCGCTCAATGCGTATTGCAAGCCGCTCAGCGTGGCGAGCGGGTAGGTGTCGAGGTCGCTCCGATCGTTGACCAGCAGCAGTTCCCGGTCGGTGGCATCGAATCGATCTGCCACCACGTGCGCGGCGAGCTTGATCTCCTGCGCAAATACCCGCTGGCTGGACACACCGGCAAAACCCACGAAGAAAATCGCCGGCTTCGGGCCGATGTTCTCGGCCATCCGATCGACTCCCTCGTCGATCGCTTCACGCTGGTCGAACAACAGGGACTCGGCGTCGCCGGGTGCCAACCCGGCTTCGGTGTCCTGCTCGTCGGGTGCGGGCGCCCAAACCGAGGGCCTCAGGTCCGCAGATCGGTACCCGGTGGAAACCACTCCCAGGAGCAGGATGACGGCGGCCACCGCGCCCCCTTGCCATCGTCCCGACAGGGCGCGAAGAGCGCTCATTCCATAGAGAAGACCGTAAAGCGCCAGCAGCATCCAGGCCGCAATTGCCGTCTTGCCGCTAAACCGCAGGTCGATCCAGAAGCCCGCGGCAATCAAGACGGGCAAGGAGGCCAGCACCACGAACAGCGCGCACCGGAACTCGATACGCGGGGAGGAGGCACGCGAGGCCAGAAAGGCGGACGCGAGCACGAGCCCGAAATAGACCGCGACCAGCGGGGTCTCGAGGGGCTCCAAAACGGCTCCCGGACCGGCGCGCCATCGGTCCAGCGTTCCCCAGAGCAAGAGCGAGGCCAGGCCGAGCCCGATCAGGGCCCGGTCGGTCGAGACCGTCTGGAGGTGGGGTACCCGACGTAGCGTCCAAAGACGCATCAAAGTGGACAGAGTGGGGATACGGCGAACCTTCTCGAGATGGCCGCGGCCGGGAGCCGCGGCGACCACTACAAAACTCGACGCTTTACATCACGCCGCGCGGGCGTTCAGGAACCGGAAAAATTCCACCCCTTCGCGCAAGCGCCGCTTGGTCATCTCCCAGCTTCTCATCATTTCCGCCGTAAGTTCGACGATCTTGCGGGGCCGGAAATAAAAGCGCCGGTAGAACGTCTCCACGGCTGCGTAGATTTCCTCGGCGCCGAGATTCGGATAGCTTAAGGGAGAGAGTTGCACGCCCTGCTTGTTCACGAGGCTCGCGTTCTGGGTGTCGGTGAGCCAGCCGTTCGCGACCGCTTGATTGTACAACTCGGTTCCCGGGTAGGGCGCCGCCAGGGAGACCTGGATGGTGTGCGGATTGATGTCGACGGCGTACTGAATCGTCTCGCGGATGGTCTCCTGGGTCTCGCCCGGAAGTCCCAAAATGAACGTGCCGTGGATGACGATGCCGAGCTTGCGGCAATCCTCGGTGAAGCGGCGCGCAATGTCGGTGCGCAGGCCCTTGCGGATGTTGTGCAAAATCTGGTCGTTACCCGACTCGTAGCCCACCAGTAACAGGCGCAAACCGTTTTCCTTCATGACCTTGAGGGTTTGATACGGCACGTTGGCCTTGGCATTGCAGGACCAGGTGACGCCGAGCTTGCCAAGTCCGCGGGCAATCTCCTCGGCGCGCGGCCTGAAGTCGGTGAACGTGTCGTCGTCGAAGAAAATCTCCTTCACTTCGGGCATGTTCTCCTGGATCCAGCGTACTTCGTCGACCACATTCTGCGGACTGCGCACGCGATAGCGGTGACCGCCGACGGTCTGAGGCCAGAGGCAGAACGTGCACTTCGAACGGCAGCCGCGGCCGGTGTAGATGGAGACGTAGGGGTGCTTCAAATAGCCGATGAAGTAATTGGGAATCTTGAGATCGCGCTTGTAGATCGGGGCAACCCAGGGCAGCTCGTCCATGTTCTCGATCATGGGCCGCGGCGCGTTGTGCTGAAGCGTGCCGTCTGCGCGACGGAAGCTCAAGCCCTCGATGCTTTCCAGCGGCAAGCCGTCCGCGACATCCTTGCAGGTGTAGTCGAACTCCTCGCGCGCGACGAAATCGACGGCGGGGGATGCGGCCAGCGAGCCGGCCGGGTCGACCGCGACCTGGGCGCCGACCATGCCGACGATCAGCTTCGGATTCTCCTTCTTGAGGAGCTCCGCAACGCGCCCATCCTTCAGGAACGACGGGGCACTCGTGTGCATGATGATCAGATCGTAATCGCACGCCTGTGCGAGCACATCCTCGATCGGCGTTCCGTCCGCAGGGGCATCGATCAACTTGCTGTCCGGCACCAGCGCCGCGGGCTGAGCGAGCCAGGTCGGATACCAGAACGAGCGGATCTCCCGTTTCGCCTGATAGCGCGCGCCGGCGCCGCCGTCGAAGCCGTCGAATGAAGGCGGATGCAGGAACAGTGTTCTCATGACGATCTCTCTAATACGTTCAATATGTAGATGCCGACGCCTCGGGTGCAGAAGCGCAGACGCTCAGACGCCGCGAACCGAACGGACTCTTTCCTGGTTTTGCGACGCCCACCATGTCTCGACGCTCGTCGTCAGCCCCGCCAGATCGAGGCCGGCAGCCGCCAGGCAGGTGTCGCGCGAGCCATGCTCGATGAATCGGTCCGGAATGCCCAGATGCAATAGCGGCAATGATACCCCATGTGCCGCAAGGACTTCGCCCACCGCGGAGCCGGCTCCGCCCATGATGGCGTTTTCCTCGATCGTGACGAGCGCACGATGACGCGCCGCCACATCCGCAATCATCTGCTGGTCGATCGGTTTCACGAAGCGCATGTTGACGAGCGTCGCGTCGAGCCGCTCGGCGATCCGGCGGGCCGAATCGAACAGCGCTCCGAAAACCAGGATGGCGAGGCCGCTGCGGCCCTCACGCCGCAGTTGCGCCTTGCCAACCGGAAGCGCGCTCATCTCGGCAACGACGGCAACACCCGGGCCCGCGCCACGCGGGTAGCGCACGGCCGAAGGCGACGACAGAGTCGTACCCGTGAACAGCATCTGACGACATTCGTTCTCGTCCGCCGGCGCCATGATGACCATGTTCGGGATGCAGCGCAGAAACGTCACGTCGTAGGCGCCCTGGTGGGTGGCACCGTCGCTGCCGACCAGGCCCGCGCGGTCGATGGCGAATACCACCGGCAGATTCTGCAGTGCTACATCGTGAATCAGTTGATCATAGGCGCGCTGCAGAAACGTCGAGTAGATCGCGACGATGGGCTTGAACCCCTCGCAGGCGAGCCCGGCCGCGAACGTGACGGCGTGCTGTTCTGCGATGGCGACGTCGAAATAGCGGTCCGGGAAACGCTTCGAAAATTCCACCAGCCCGGACCCCTCGCGCATCGCCGGCGTGATGCCGAGGATGGTGGGATCGAGCGCCGCCATGTCGCAGAGCCATTGACCGAAGATTTGCGAGTAGGACGGACCCGTGCTCGCTTCCTTGAAGATCTTGCCGCTGACGGGATCGAACGGGCCGGGACCATGCCACTTGATCGGGTCCGCCTCGGCGGGCGCATAGCCTTTGCCCTTGCGTGTGACCACGTGCAGAAACTGCGGGCCACGCAGCTTCTTGACGTTGCCGAGCGTGGTGACCAGCGCTTTGAGGTCGTGACCGTCGACCGGCCCGATGTAATTGAACCCCATTTCCTCGAACACCGTGCCGGGCAACACCATGCCTTTGAGATGTTCCTCGGATCGACGCGCGAGTTCCCACACGGTGGGCATCTGCCGCAGCACTTTCTTGCCGCCCTCGCGCAGATGCGCGTACATGCGTCCGGACAGCGCGCGCGCCAGATAATTGGACAGCGCACCCACGTTCTCGGAGATCGACATGTCGTTGTCGTTCAAGATGATCAGCAGATCCGCCGGCGCAGAGCCCGCGTGATTGAGCGCCTCGAAGGCCATCCCAGCGGTGAGGGCACCATCGCCGATAATGGCGACCGCTCGGCGGTCCTCGCCCCGCTTGGCGGCTGCGATCGTCATGCCGAGCGCGGCGCTGATGGACGTGCTGGAGTGGCCGACGCCAAACGTGTCGTACTCGCTCTCGCTCCGGGTTGGAAAGGGCGCAAGGCCCTGGTCCTGCTTGATGGTATGCAGCAGTTCGCGGCGTCCGGTGAGCACCTTGTGCGGATACGCCTGGTGGCCCACGTCCCATACCAACCGGTCATCGGGTGTATTGAAGATGTAATGAAGCGCGATGGTGAGCTCGACCGTGCCGAGCCCCGCCGCGAAATGCCCGCCGCGGGTGCTGACGCTGTGGATCAGGAACTGGCGCAGCTCATCTGCCAACTCCTGCAATTTGGATTGAGGCAGCTTGCGCAGGTCGGCCGGCAGGTGGATGGACTCGAGCAACGGGTAGCTGTTAGGTGGCGGGATCATTTGGGCCAGTTTATACTGGACCGCCCCTTCACGGGAAATGACCGCAGCGCGTTGTGGCATAATCGCCACCGCCGCAGTGCCACGTTGCGGCGAAGCGGGGCTGGCCGCTATAGTGACAGGTGGATTGAGGGCAGCCTCCCCCAATAGCACTTGGGTATTTTGCGCCACACCACGTCCCAGTGTGTTTCCCCGCTGACTTTTCGAGAGACTGCTCGTATGGATTCTGGCATTTCAGATGAAGCCTACCAAGATCAGATCCTCCCGCACGTATCGCGCACCTTCGCGCTGACGATTCCGCAACTCCCCGAACCGCTGCGCGTGGCGGTGGCCAATGCCTATCTGCTGTGCCGCATTGCGGACACGATCGAAGATGAGCCAGCCCTGCCCCCCGAACAGACGCTCGCCTTTCTGGAGCGGTTCAAGTCAGTCGTCGCCGGCCGCGCCGATGCCGCGCTGCTGGCATCCGAGGTGGAAGCGCATCTGTCGGACCGTACGCTCGCGACCGAGCGCGAGCTGATCGTCCAAATGAGGCGCGTGCTGAATGTCACCGCCTCGCTCAATCCTTCGCAGCGCTCCGCCATCCAGCGCTGCGTCGATCTGATGTGCTACGGCATGCCGCGGTTCCAGTCGACGGCCAGCATCCGTGGTCTGCCGCAGAAGGTCGACCTGGACGAGTATTGCTATTACGTGGCGGGCGTCGTCGGCGAGATGCTCACCGAGCTGTTCTGCGACTATTCCGAGGGCGCAGCGCGCAATAGGGCAGCGTTGCAGGGCCTTGCGGTGTCTTTCGCACAGGGTCTGCAAATGACCAATATCCTCAAGGATGTCTGGGAGGATAGAAGCCGCGGCGCCTGTTGGCTGCCGCAGGAAGTATTTACCCCCCGTCAGGTCGATTTGGCCTGCCTGACCTCCACGCCCCGGAATCCCGGGTTCGATGCCGGCATGGACGAGCTGATCGGGGTTGCGCACGCTCACCTGCGCAATGCCTTGGATTACACCTTGTTGATTCCCGGTAAAGAGGCCGGGATACGGCGATTTTGTCTATGGGCCGTCGGGCTCGCGGTGCTAACATTGCGAAAAATTCATAAAAATCCCGGCTTTACGACCGGATCTCAGGTCAAAATCTCGCGGTCAGCGGTGACCATGACTCGAATTTTGACCGACATCTCCATCCGCAACGACTTCCTGCTGAGGCGCCTCTTCGCCTCCGCCGCCCGCGGACTGCCGCTGGCGCCGTTTTCCGAGACGCGACGCAGTCATTTTGCGCAGCCGGGCGTGCGCTCCGAGATCGATCCCAACGCGGGCGAGCAATTTGCCGCGCGGGACGCAGAGCCGTTGCGACGCCGCTCCTACGGGAGTTCCGGGTCATGATTCGCATCGCGCAGCAAAAAAAGGCCGTGACCGCCGAGACCGATGCGCCGGCGCGTGGCGACGTGGTTTCCCTTTCGCTCACCAAGACGGTGTCGAGCCTGTTGGACCGGGCGATCGCGCACGCGCGCGATGCCATGATCGGCAAACAGAACGCCGCGGGCTATTGGTTGTTCGAGCTCGAGGCGGATTGCACCATCCCCGCCGAATACATCATGATGATGCACTTCCTCGACGAGATCGACACCGATCTCGAGCGGAAGATCGCCGTCTATTTGCGGGCACATCAGCAATCCTCCGGCGGCTGGCCGCTGTACCACGGCGGTGAGTTCAACATGAGCTGCACCGTCAAGGCCTATTACGCGCTGAAGCTCGCGGGCGACGACATGAAGGCGCCGCACATGGTGCGGGCGCGTGCGGCGATCCTCGAACGCGGCGGGGCCGCCCGATCGAACGTGTTCACGCGCATCGCACTCGCGCTGTTTGGACAGATTCCCTGGCGGGGCGTGCCTTACATACCCGTCGAGATCATGCTGCTGCCGAAATGGTTCTTCTTCCACCTCGACAAGGTGTCGTACTGGTCCCGCACCGTCATGGTGCCGCTGTTTATTTTGTGCACGCGCAAGCCGCTCGCCAAGAACCCGAGAGATGTGCACATCCGAGAGCTGTTCACGACGCCGCCCGAGATCGAGCGTGACTATTTTCGCGACGCTCGCCAGGGCGGCTGGCTGGGCAGGGTGTTGCTGGTCGTCGATCGACTGGCCCGGCGCATCGACCCGTTCATTCCCCAGTCGATGCGGGAACGTGCCACACGCGAGGCGGAGCTGTGGATGCTGGAGCGGTTGAACGGAGAGGACGGGCTTGGCGCGATCTTTCCCGCGATGGTAAATGCGCTCGAAGTGATGTCGGTTTTGGGATACGCGGCGGAAGATTCGCGGCGCGCGACGGCAAAGCGTGCCTTGCAGAAACTGTTGGTCGTGGGACCGTCGAGCGCCTATTGCCAGCCTTGCGTATCCCCGGTGTGGGACACCGCCTTGGCCAGTCTTGCCATGCAGGAGGCGGGATGCGCCCCGTCCGCCGAAGCATCGTCGCGCGCGCTCGATTGGCTGCAGGCCGAGCAGATTCTCGACGAGCCGGGCGATTGGCAGGTGGATCGTCCCAATCTCAAGGGTGGCGGCTGGGCGTTCCAGTTCGCCAACGACTACTACCCGGATCTCGACGATACCGCGGTGGTCGCCTGGTCCATGCACCAGGCACCGAATGCCGCTGACTACGCGGAGAACATCTCCCGTGCCCTCGACTGGCTCGTGGGGATGCAAAGTGAGAACGGCGGGTTCGCCGCGTTCGATGCGGACAATACGTCGTATTACTTGAACAAAATTCCGTTCGCCGACCACGGCGCGCTGCTCGATCCTCCCACGAGCGATGTGAGCGCCCGGGTCGTGACCGTGCTCGCCCGCATCGGGCGACCGCAGGACAAACGAGCCCTGCAGCGCGCACTCGCTTATTTGCGAGAGGAACAGGAGCCGGATGGTTCTTGGTTCGGCCGTTGGGGGACCAACTACGTCTACGGCACGTGGTCGGTGCTCACCGCGTTCTCGCATGCCGGCATACCGCCCGATGATCAGGCCGTGCGACGGGCGGTGGGCTGGCTGAATGAGCGGCAGAACCCGGATGGCGGGTGGGGCGAAAGCAACGACGGCTACAAAAATCCCCGGGAAGGCAACGCGCCAAGCACTCCCTACCACACGGCGTGGGCGTTGCTCGGCTTGCTCGCCGCGGGCGAGGCCGCGTCGGAGACGGTTCGACGCGGCGTCAATCACCTGATGCGGACTCAACAGGCCGACGGCCTCTGGAGCGACCCAACTTTCACGGCGCCCGGATTTCCGCGCGTGTTCTATCTCAAATATCACGGCTATTGCCGGTACTTTCCGCTGTGGGCGCTCGCGGCCTATCGAACGCTGACGCGAGCCGGAACCACCCATTGAATGTGGCGGGCGTCGTCGCGGCGCTCGATCGAGAGGCGCGTACCCTGGGTGTTGCCGTGCACCGCAAAGCGGGGGTGCAGATTCTGGCGGACGGGACGCTCCAGGCCGTGAGCGGCATGGGCTGCGCTGCGGCCGGCTTGGCCGCCCGCCGGCTCATCGACGCCGGCGCCACCGCTCTCGTGAGTTGGGGTATGGCCGGAGGGCTCGATCCGGAGCTTGAGGCCGGATCGATTTGTCTTCCGCGCGAAGTGGTGGCGCCGGACGGCATGCGGTTTGCCGTTTCTTCCTCCTGGCGCGACGCGTTGATGGCGGCAATCGCCTCGTCCCGGCCGGTGGCATCGGGCGCTCTGCTCACCTGCATGTATCCGATCGCCGGCGTCGCCGCCAAGGCAGCCGCACGGCGCGAAACCGGTGCGGTGGCCGTGGACATGGAAAGCTCCGCCATTGCGGAAGTCGCCGCCGCGAGCCACGTGCCGTTCATGGCGCTACGCGTCATCGTCGATACCGCTCTCGATGCGATTCCCGCGGCGGTGACAGCCGCCGGGGAATCCGGTCAGGTGCGGATCGGGCGGCTTCTCCTGGGTCTCGCTCGATCGCCTGCGCAAATCGTGCCGCTCGTACGACTGGCGCGCCGCTATCACCTCGCGATCCGCTCGTTGCGTGCCGTGGGAAGGCTCGGACGGTTGGGCCCCCCGGCGATGCCCGATGCCCGCGGTGTTCGACGCTCGGAGTATCGCGGATGAGGGCCCTGGTCACGGGCGCCACGGGATTCGTCGGTGCGGCCGTCACGCGGGCATTGCTCGCCGAGGGTTGGGATGTGCGCGCGCTGGTGCGCGAGGGCTCGGATCGAAGCAACTTGAATACGCTGTCGGTCGAGCCTGCGGTCGGCGATCTTACCGACCCTCGGTCGCTCGAGCGCGCCGTTGCCGATTGTGCGGCAGTGTTCCATGTCGCTGCCGACTATCGGCTCGGGGCCCCCGATCCCTCGCAACTGTATCGCGCCAATGTGGAGGGCACGCGCAACATCCTGACGGCGGCGACTCGGGCGCGTGTCGAGCGGGTCGTATACACCTCGAGCGTCGCGACCATCGGCATTCCCGCCGACGGTACTCCGGGGGACGAGCGCACGCCCGTGGCGCTCGAAGCGATGATCGGCCACTATAAACGCTCGAAGTTTCTCGCCGAGCAAGCAGCGCTCGAGACGACGCGCGACGGGCTGTCGTTGATCATCGTCAACCCCTCCACTCCCATCGGGCCCGGTGATGTAAAGCCCACGCCGACCGGGCAGTTGGTGCTCGATGCGGCGGCGGGCCGCATGCCGGCGTACGTCGACACCGGACTGAATGTGGTGCACGTCGATGACGTCGCGGCGGGACATCTGCTCGCCTTGTCCCGCGGGCGCACGGGCGAGCGCTACATCCTCGGCGGCGAGGACATGACGCTCGAGCAAATCCTGGGCGAGATTGCCCGCATCGTGGGACGCCGGCCGCCGCGGGTTCGCCTGCCGTATGCGCTGGTGCTGCCGATGGCCTATGTGGCGGAAGGCGTCGCCCGGATCTCGGGACGCAGCGGCCGCCTCACGCTGGAGGGCCTGCGCATGTCGCGCAAGCGCATGTTCTTCGCCAGCGCGAAAGCCGAGCGTGAATTGGGATATTCCTGGCGTCCGCCGGCCGAGGCCTTCGCCGACGCAATCCGCTGGTTTCGCAGCCGCGGATCGATTCCCTAGCGGTTGTGGGTACCGCCCATGAAGCGCCGGCCGGCTGCGGCGTGTGCGATCAACAAGATCGGCGCGCCGATGGCGACATCCCGGGCGCGTCGCAGGAGCGACACCGCGAGGCCGAACTCTGATCCGATGCCGAACAACGGCGCGAGCGCGGCGTAACTCGCTTCCTGTACGCCGAGCGCGTTCGGAACGAGCGCTGCGGCGCTCCTGATCGCCCCCACCAGGCTCTCGATGGCGATCACCGATTCGAGTTGCACCCGTACGCCGATGAGCCTGAACGCGATCCACGTGCCCAATCCGCTCGCGAGCCATCCGGTCAAATGCATGACGCAGGAGAGCGCGATCCGGGGCCGCGAGCGATAGATCTCATCCAACGAATCGGCGACCGCCGTGGCGGACGCGGCGGCGCCAGGTACGAGCCGCGAGGCCAGCCGTTCGGTGACGCGATGACCGTAGCGCTGCAAGAAGACCAGCGCCAAGCCTGCGATCACCGCAAGGGCAAGTCCCACCGCGAAGGCCTTGGTGAGCGCGGCGGCCGATGAGGAGCGCGGCGCAGCACTGCTCAGGATCGCAAAGCCGAGCGCAACATACGCGATCTGAGCCAGCGCCTCGCTGGTCACATCGACCATCGTCGACGCGAAGGCCGCGGGCCCCGGCACGCCATGGCGGATCGCGGTGCGCGCCCCGAATACGATGCCGCCGACCTGGGAGAAAGGCAGTACGTCCGATGCCGCTTCGCGGACCATCCGAGCCCAGACGAAGACCCATACGCCGGCGCTGCTCTTCGGGAGCAATACCGACCAGGAAGCTCCCAATAGCGGGAACAGCGCAAGCGCGTACAGGCAAAGCAGCGCGAACCCCGCCCAGCCGACCTCGGCTGCAGCGGACACGACCGCGGCAAAACCCACATGCAGCACCAGATACGCGGCGAGACCGAGGCCGAGCGCCGCCACGATGAATGCCTTGACCTTCACGGGGTGTGCTCAGCGCAAGACATCAGCGCCAAGCACCCGCGGCGCTCAGCCGCCGGGCCGGCGCGGGCGGATAAACTGCAGCGCCCAACGGGCGAGTGCCGGTACGAATCGCGGCCGGAGCAACCGCCGATCGTACCCACTCATTCGCCGCTCGTTCTCCGACAGGCAGATCTCGAGAAGCTCGCTCACGCTGATATCCTCGTGGACGGATTTCGAGGCGGTGAGCGTAAAATTGTTATCCTCTGGCGCGCCGCCGACATTGCGCGCAATGCCGATCCGTTCCCAGATCAGGTAAATCCACACGCCGAGCACCTTGATCTCGAAACATGGCCGCCGCCAGATAGCCATCGTGCGCCGGTGCCAAGCCGCCCAATTGACGAAAAAGAGGATATGGCGGGCCTCCTCCTGGATCACCGGCTCGAACGTATCGACCAACTCCGGCGGAAAGAATGCTGAGCGCTTGGCGGAGGCGAACAGGCCGAACGCAAAGAAGCTGTCAATGCATTCGCTGTACCCGGTTTTCATGAATGCCCATTCCGGGTCGCGGGGCGCCGGATAGGGCGGCTCCGGCGCCAGGTCGATGCCGTAAGCCTGCACCAGGTTGGACAGCACATGCTTGTGGCGGCCCTCCTCGAATGCGTTGAGTTCCACCGCCCGGCGCAGCAACGGATCGGACACTTCGGAGGTGTAAGAAGCCACGTTGAGCCGCGCACGGCCCTCGGTCTGGACCGCGATATCCCAAATGGGCAGCGCCACTAGGCGCGCGCGCGCGTCATCATCGAGCGGCGGCCAATCGATCACCGCCGGCCGGTATGGGTTGAATGTGTCGAGCAGCGTCCGGCAGAACAGGACCTTGTGCGCATCGCTGCCGATGCGGATCGGACCGCCGGGAAAGTCCTCGCGCTGATGGCGGTCCGCCGTGAACGTCGAGGAGGGTGAATTCATGGCAACGGCTCCTACAGGCTTTGCTGGTTCGCCTCCGAACGCAGGGGCGGGTGCGAACCGCCGGTGGCCGGTGACGTCGCCGCCGGCGATCGGGCGGCAGGAGATCCGGCGGCCGCCGGACCGACGAAGTCGACGAAACCACCCAGCCTCACGGTGCCGCCGCGGCCTGCTTTCACAATGTCGGGCGCAGTGAGCGCCTCCATCTCGTCGCGGTACCGGTATCCCGGAGCCGACCCTGCGTAAGCACCGGTGGCGGGATGCAGATAAATCTCGGTAAGCCCCTCGGGCAGCTGTCGCAGCAGCCCTGCGAGCCGCGCCTGCGTCATCGCGCCGGACCAGCGCAAACCGAAAACGCGATCGGGATAGTCGAGGCCCGCCGCGCGAAGTTGCCGCTTCAGCAGGCCTGCGAGCGGCGCAGTGAGCAACGACGGCGCGCGCGTCGTCGAAGGCTCGACCTCACGCAGTACGGAGAGCGGCTCAGCGGGAACGCGCACCGCGCGAACGCCGAAACGCTGGCCGATGAACGCCATGATTCGGCCAATTGTCGGGTGTAGATGAAAATGCTTGTGCGCGTTGCAATGATCGAGCGCCAGTCCCGTGGCCGCAAAGGCCTCGAATTGCGCAATGATCTCGGCGATGAGCTGGCGGCGGGCCCGCGTGCTGAACGCGATCTCGGCGCCCAACCGCGCCATGTCGGATCGAAAACAACCGTCGGCGCCGACCAGCCTCGAGACCTGCGAGGCGGGCAGCGTCGGTCGACCCTCCACCAGCACGAGATGCAACCCCACACGCAGTTGCGGCATTTGGCGCGCACGCTCGACGGCATCGGCGGCCGCGCGGCCCGATACCATAAGGCTCGCCGCCGTCAGAATTCCGCGGCGATGCGCCGTCTCGACCGCTTCATTGACCTCGTGCGCCGCCCCGAAATCATCCGCGGTCACAATCAAGCGCTTCACGCAGCGTCCCTCACCACCGGGTCGACCGACCCATCGCGCGCGACGTCGAAGCTGTCGTCGCGCCACTGGACACGGCGAGTGGCGAAGCCCCACGCCCACAGGGCGAGACTCAGCAAGTCGCGGATCGGCAGCAGCAACAGCTGCTGAGACGGAGGGAAATTCGACCCTCGCACCCGCAGATGAAGCGCGACCCTGCCGAGGGCGGTGACGGCCAGCAGGGTGATCGCCGGAAGCGCAAAGCCGGCGAGGAGGGACCCTACGGCGGCCACCGGCACGCCGAAGGTCACGAAGGAGAGGCTGTATCCGACCGGCCGCACGATGCGAATCGTACGCAGCCAACGCAACTCATGATGCACGAGCTCGCTCAAGCTGCGCTCGTCGACGCAAGTTTCTACGACGACGTCGGAGAGCACGGTGCGCAAACCCAAGGCGCGCGTCAACTCGCCCAGTCGGTAGTCGTCGGCGAGCTGGTTGGCGATCGCTGCGAAGCCGCCGATGCGCCGCAGGACGTGGCGCCTGACGGCGATGGTCGCACCGAACGCGAATGCCCGCGATCCGAACATCGCTGCGACCCGGACCGAAGGGGCGAACCAATCGTTGATGAACAACGAGCCGAGCATCGACCACAGCCCCCTCATGGGCCGGCCGATATAAGGACAGGTGACGATGCCCACCGCCGGGTCGGCAAGCGGGGCGACGATGCGGGCCAGGTAGTCCCGGCCGACGCGCACGTCGCTGTCCGAGATCACCAGCAGGTCGTGCCGAGCGTACGGCATCATGTTGATGAGATTGCTCACCTTGCGGCTCGTGCCATGCTGGCGCCGATCGACGGCAACTTGGATGTCCACCCTCGGAAATTCCCGCGCGAGTCTGGCGACGACACCGAGGGCCGGATCATCCGGATCGCAGACTCCGAACACGATTTGAAAGCGGGGATAGTCCTGGTCGCAAAATGATTGCAGGCATTCGTAAAGCTCGTGCTCCGCCCCGCACAGCGGCTTCAGCATCGTCACCGCCGCGCCCTTGCGCAACGTCGGATGACTGGGGTGGGGCTTGAGCCGGGTGCGCACGGCGTAGGCGGCCAGCACCGTATAGAAGGCAACGGCGGCCGCGAGCGCGGTGCCAATCCAGGACATCCATGTATGTGGACTCACAATCACTGAAGAACTCCAACTGTGCGATGTTGGCACGGCCGCCGGCGTGGCGGGTAACACCGCAGCAGGCTGGCGCGCCCGTTCCGCAAGACGCTATGATCCGCCGATGACCGCCGGCGGAAACGCCGACCCGTTGAGGCTATCGAGATGGACGAAGCTGGACCTGCGAACCGAATCGATAATAGGGATATTATGGCAGATTCGGACGTATTGATTCTCGTCGACCAAAAGGACCGTCGGCTCGGGCATTTGAGCAAATCGCTCTGCCACCAAGGGCGTGGGGTGCTGCATCGTGCCTTCTCGCTATTGATCTTCAACGACCGTGCAGAGCTGTTGATACAGCAACGCTCGGCCCAGAAGCGCCTCTGGCCCCTGTATTGGTCCAATAGCTGTTGCAGCCATCCGCGCCGTGCGGAGACCATGCATGTCGCCACTCGGCGACGCCTGCGAGAGGAATTGGGCATTCGCTGCGACTTGAAGTTCCTGTTCAAATTCCAGTACCACGCGCAATTCGACGCCACGGGCGCCGAACACGAACTGTGCTCCGTGTTCATCGGCCGCGCCGACGCGGAGCCGAGCATCAATCGCGGCGAAATTGCGGATTGGCGTTGGGTCTGTCCCGAAGTCCTACAAGAGGAGATGGCGGGTGCCGACAGGTCTAGGTATACGCCGTGGTTCATGCTGGAATGGGCCAGGATATGGCGAGATCATCGGGCAGAAGTGCTCGCTTTCCGCGTTTGATGAGGCAATCTTAATTTGGCCAAAAATATCAACCCGACGCCCAAATCGTCGAAGCCGCGGTAACATACGGCATGGCAATACCTCTTCTGCAAATGTATCGGGTCGCAAAATACCTCGCGGGGCGCAAGCTTCGGGGGGACAAGCGTTACCCGCTGGTCCTCATGCTGGAGCCGTTGTTCCAGTGCAATTTGGCGTGCGCCGGGTGCGGCAAGATCGATTACCCCAAGGAGATTCTGCAGAAGAGGGTCAGCGTCGACGATGCCTTGAAGGCCGTGGACGAATGCGGCGCGCCCATCGTTTCCATCCCGGGAGGCGAGCCGCTGATTCACAAGGAAATGCCGCAAATCGTGGCCGGCATCGTGAAGCGCAAGAAGTTCGTCTACCTGTGCACGAACGCCATCCTGCTCTCCAAGCACATCGATGAGTATCAGCCGTCGCCGTATCTAACGTTCTCCATCCACCTGGATGGCAACCGCGAGCGCCACGACCAATCGGTATGCCAGGAAGGTGTGTTCGACAAGGCGGTGGAGGCGATTCGATTAGCCCGCGGCAAGGGCTTCCGGGTCACCATCAATTGCACCTTGTTCAATGGTGAGAATCCCGATCACGTCGCGGAGTTTTTCGACACCGCCATGGGCCTTGGTATCGAAGGAATCACCGTCTCGCCGGGCTACAGCTACCATCACGCGCCGCGGCAGGACGTATTCCTGGGTCGTCATGCGAGCAAGCAACTGTTCCGCGAAATCTTCAAGCGCCGCCGGCCCACGGGCAAGGCTTGGTCGTTCAACCACTCGGGCTTGTTCCTCGACTTTCTCGCGGGCAACCAGACGTACCAGTGCACCCCCTGGAGCAATCCGACCTATAACGTATTCGGCTGGCAGCGGCCCTGCTATCTGCTGTCCGACGAGGGCTACGCTCCCACTTATCGCTCGCTGATCGAAGACACCGAATGGGACAAGTACGGCGTCGGCAAGAACCCGCGCTGCGACAATTGCATGGCGCACTGCGGTTTCGAGGGGACCGCCGTCAACGACGCCTTCAGCCACCCCGTGAAGGCCATGCTCGCGTCGCTTCGGGGACCCCGGGTCTCCGGTCCCATGGCTCCGGAATTGCCTTTCGACTATGCCGAGGGCGCCGCTCCCGGCACGGTTGCCACCGTGTCGATCTCCGACATCAAACGGATGGAACGCGAGTCGGACGAGGGCCAAAGCGTCGCGGCTACGCACTGAGCGATCTTTAGTCCATCAATGCATGTGAGCAACGCAGCAGATCGTCGCGCCCCAGTCCGGCCTCCATCAGAGGATGACGAGGCCTTCAGAAAACAACTCGAGGTCTGGCGCTTCCGTATGGAGGGCGCCCTCGACCGGCGCCTGCCCGCGGCGACTCAAATTCCGGCTCGCCTGCACGAAGCCATGCGCTACAGCGTGTTAAGCGGGGGTAAGCGGATACGACCTGCCCTTACGTTCGCGACGGCGCATGCGCTCGGGCTTGCGGAGGACCAAGTGGAAGCCGTCGCCTGCGCGATCGAGTTGATCCACGTGTATTCGCTGGTGCACGACGATCTGCCCGCGATGGATGATGACGATCTGCGGCGCGGCCGCCCAACCTGCCACAAGGCCTATGACGAGGCGACCGCGATCCTGGTCGGTGATGCGCTGCAACCGCTGGCCTTTCAATTGCTTGCCCGCGACTCATCGCTCCCGCAGGCACCGGCGGTGCGCTTGCGTCTGATCGACATGTTGAGCGAGGCCAGCGGCACGTTCGGCATGGCCGGAGGGCAGGCGATCGATCTCGAGGTTCAGGGAAGGGAACTCGATGTGGCGGCAGTCGAAGATATGCATGCCCGCAAGACGGGTGCCATCATCAGCGCGAGCGTGCTGATGGCCGCCGCCTGCGCGCCCGATCTGGCGCCGGCGCGCTATGAGGCGCTCGCCCAATTTGCAGCGGCGATTGGCCTGGCGTTCCAGATTCAGGACGACCTTCTCGACGTGCTGGGCGATGTATCGACGCTCGGCAAGGCCACTGGAGCGGACCGCGAGCACGCCAAGCCCACCCATCCCTCGGTCATCGGCATCGAGGCATCGCAGGAGCGCGTGCACCTGCTGCACCAGCAGGCGCTCGACGCGCTCGCACCGTTCGGGGAGCGCGCCGCGCCGCTGCGCTCGCTCGCCCACTGGTTGCTGTCCCGCAACTATTAAAATACCGCCGCGGCCGATCGTACGTAAGTACCTGTGCAGCGTCGGTTTGCCGCGCTGCACACCGATTGTCTCCGGTTGGCAACGGTTGACTCGTCCGGACATATGTCAGAATGTGCTCACAAGGAGGGAGCAATATGTTGCATCACGCGATCAGTCACGCGCGCCTCATGCGCGAATCGACTGACCGCGTGCAGTCGGCGCTCGCGAGCGCGGATGCGGGCGAGCAGTTGATCGCGCGTCGGGTCTTCGAAAATCCGGATGCCTGGAGCTTGTGGGAGCGCGAGCATTCCAATCTCATGCGCAAGCTAGCCGACTGCGGCCCACGCCTGCAGGTCGGCGAGCTCAAACAGACCACCTTCCGCCTGCTGCATGGTAAGGCGTTGTTCCACTATCTGCGCCAGAGTTCGGTGCGCGGCCGGCAGCGACATCGAGTGATCGCGCATTTTCGCCCGGGCCGAAGCTACGAAGCGGCGATCATCTCGGAGCACGGCGCGTATGTGCGCAAGGCGTGCAGCCACCTATGCACCAGTCATCTCGGCACGGACGTGGTGCGAGATCCCGCGTTCTTGGATCCGATGCAGCGCTACGAGGAGCTCTACGCCGAATACTTCGATCTTTACTGCGCGTGCTTGATCGCAAATTCGAACGAGGCGGAGTCGCAGCGCGCGCTCCTGCCGCTCCTCAAACAACAGCTGCAGGAATACCGCCTGGCAATCCTCGATCCCAAGGCCGCGCAGCCGTTCCTCAAGCGCGAGGCGGATCTGCGCCGCGCCACCGGAGACACGCAGCGGCTCAAGAGCCTGGTGTTGCGGCCCAAGTGAAGAGTGAGCACGCCCGGCGGGGCGCTGCGCACGGTCACTGAATGGCGAGCTTGCGCTCCTTCAAGGCGGGCGGCGTCCATTGATAAATCCACGTCTCGGTGAGAGGCCGGCCGTCGATGCGCAGGTAGAGCCGCAAGTCGATCGGCTCGATGGAGTCCTCGGGTGGCCTCACATCGAAGAGCGCGCGATATCCGGCGAACTCAGGGACGAAATGAGCCGTGACGTGTTCGGTGGTGCCTCGCGAGGTCGAGATCACCGCCTCCACCGCAGAATCCTTGGGTAGCGCGCCCAACTCGCCGCCGGCAAAGTCGACGGCGAAATGCCAGGAGTAGTACTGACGCTTGATGCCGACAGTGCCGCCGATGCCGGTGCGCGTGGCGATCGTTTGGCCAAGCGGCGACGAGTACGGGATCTTCGTGCCCCAATACAAACGGTATCCGAACAGCAGTTCCTGTCCGGGCTTCGGCTTCTCGGTCGGATTCCAGAAAGCGACGATGTTGTCGAAGGTTTCATCGATCGTCGGGATTTCGACGAGCTGTACGGCGCCCTTGCCCCAACCTCCGCCGACGCCGGACTTGGGCTCCACCCATAGGCTGGGCCGCCGGTCGTAATACACGCCGTCGTCCTGGTAGTGATCGAAGTTGCGGTCCCGCTGCAGCAGGCCGAAACCCCGCGGATTGTCATCGAAGTACGAGTTCAGATGCAGCTGTGCCGGATTGACCAGCGGCCGCCAGATCCACTCGCCCGCGCCGGTCCACATGGACAAACCATCCGAGTCGTGAATTTCCGGGCGCCAATCGTTGGCTGCGCGCCGGTCGTTCTCGCCGTAGAAAAACATGCTGGTGAGCGGCGCGATCCCAAGCCGTTCGATGGGCTTGCGCGGGTAGTAGGCGGTATCGATGTTCATGATCTGCGTGCCGCCGGGGGTGATCTGGAAGCGCAGCGCGCCCGCGATGCTCGGCGAGTCGAGCAGCGCGTAGAGCGTCAGCGTTCCCGCATCCTTGGCGGGACGCTCGAACCAAAATGAGGTGAAGCGCGGGAACTCTTCCGGACGCGGAAACGCGGTGTCGACCGCCAGCGCCCGGGCCGAAAGACCGTATTGCCGCGTGTCGCCGCCCACGGCGCGGAAGTAGCTCGCGCCGAGGAAAGCCGCCACGTCATCCCGCCAGTCGGTGATGAATTGCACTCGAAACCCCGCAAACCCTGCGCGGTCCTTCATGACCGCAGGGTCGACGCCGCTCTTGTCCCACTCGAACATCGCGGGGTCGTAGAGGAGCTCGCGCGCCTGTCCGTCGACCACTTCGTACAGGTGTACGGGCTCGGTGAAGGTGCGGCCGACGTGGAAGAATTGCACGCGGAAGGCAAGCCCCGCATCCGCCCAGAGCGCGTGGTCGGCGCGAAAGCGGATGGATTGGTATTGATCGTAACCGAGTTTTCCCATCGCGGGCGGAAGCACGTCCTTCGACGGCTGAAAGGCGTTGCTGGCGAGCCAGTGCGCCTGACCCTTGAGCCAGGCGAAGTCGAATGGCTGCGCGGGGGAGGGGGAGGGCGAGGCCGCCGGGGCCTGCTGCGCCGCATCCGCACCGGCGGTGCGCACGAGCTGTCCACCGGCAAGTCCCAGGGCCAATCTCAATATCGAGCGACGATCGGTCATGTGCGTGAAGGTCCTTCAGATCAACAAAGTAGGGGCCTGCGCGTCGGGCAGCTGGGCGAGCTGATTGAGGAGGCGTGCGCTGCCGGCGACCTCCACCCGCTCCACGCGGGTCAGCCATCCGAGCGCTTCCTCCAGCGAGCGGGCATCGACGAGCTTCTGCTGCGCGGTGAAGGCATCCGGGTCGGGGCGGCCCGGCGGGTCGACCGGCCGGGGAAGATTTCCGTCAACATGCGCGATCCGCGCTTCGCGATTTCGCGCCAAGAATTTCAGTCCGTCGTCGGGAAGGATGCGCGCGGTGGCGATCAATTCCGAACGTCGCGCCACCAGCGCCGGCACGTCGACTTCTTCCGGCGTGCGCAGCAGCGCCACCTTCGACAGGGCGCGGCCGAGCCATTCGCTGCCGCTCGCGCGCGACAGCGGCACTGACAGCAGCAATCCCAGCAGCGCGGGCGATATCCAGGCGAGCAGGGCCGGAGACAGAAACCAGAAGACAGCCCCCGCCGTGGCGGCGAGCAGCATGTCGCGCTTGTGAAAGTGCCAGGCATCGCTCCAACTCGTCCCGCCACCGTCGCGCCGCTGCGGATTCCAACCCGAATCGCGGCCCAGGAACACCTCGAAGACATGGCGGCTTTGCAGCATCATCATGATGGGCGCGTAGAGGGCCGACAGGATGACCTCGAACAGGAAGCTCGCACCGATGCCGATCACGCCGCCGCCTCCTCGCCGCAGCCTCGTAGAGGTCAGCGAGTGGATCAGGCCGAGCATCTTCGGGATGAACAGCACCGCCATGCTGAACCAGAACAACGCCATCATCAGCTCCACGTTGAACCGGGGCCAGCTCGGAAACATCTGGAAGTCGTGATTGAAGTACTCCGGCCGAATCAGATGCGACTGCACGGCGAGCGCGAATCCGACGCCGAGCATCAAGAGCCAGAGCGGAGAGGAGAGATAGCTCATAATGCCGATGCCGAGGTGCAGCCGGCTCGCGAAGGAAAAACCCGCCGCTCCGATGATCTTCATGTGCTGCAGGTTGCCCTGCGCCCAGCGCCGGTCGCGGATCGCCACATCGATGAGCGACGGCGGCGACTCTTCCCAGGAGCCGCCGCATTCCGTCGCCATCCGCACCTTCCATCCGCCACGCCGCATGAGCGCAGCCTCGACGAAATCGTGCGACAGCACGTGGCCTCCGAAGGGCTTGCGCCCTTCGAGCTCCGGCAAACCGCAACACTCGGCAAATGCCCGCACGCGGATGATGGCGTTGTGCCCCCAGTAATTGCCGCTGTCCCCGGACCATGCCGCCAACCCGCGGGTGATCACCGGTCCGTAAGCGCAGGCGGCAAACTGCTGCAGGCGGCCGAAGAAAGTGCGTGCTCCGATCAACTGCGGTGCGGTTTGCAGAATGCCCAGCGCGGGATCCGCGTGCATCATCTGCACCAGCCGTGTGAGCGTCGATGCATCGATGAGGCTGTCGGCGTCGAGCACGATCATGTGGTCGTAGCGCCCACCCCAGCGGCTGACGAAATCCTCGACATTCCCGGATTTGCGCGCGACGTTGCGCCAGCGCCGCCGGTACCACACGGGCATGACCGAGTTGAGCGAGCGCCGCAGCCCGTCGATCGCCACGGTTTCGCGAATCCACGCATCTGCGTTGGTGGAATCGGAGAGGACCACGATCTCGAACGCTCCTTGCGTGCCGATCCGGCCGAGGGCCTCGGCCATCGCCTGCAGCGCCGTGGTGGTGCGCGTCGGATCCTCGTTGTAGATCGGCATGATCAGCGCGGTCAAAGTGCCGCCCGTGCCCTCTTCCGGCGCGGGCACCGGGTCGCGGCGTTTGGACGCGCCAGCGAGCACCGACCCGGCCGCAAAGGCGATCCAGGCGAGCGATATTCCAAAGAAGAAGATCATCAGGCCTTGCAGCCAGGTCATGCTGGCGAACCGCACCACCTGAAGCATCTGGTACACCCCGTAGACCGTGACCCCGATCGCGATCGTCACCAGGATGATGCGTGCAAATACCACGGCGGCGGAGGAGGACCCAGGCACCCGCTGGCGCCGCGACGAGCGCAGATCCTGGGAGGGCATGTCGAGCCGGCTCTCCGGCGGCATTCCGCCCACGGATTCGGCCGGGGTCAGCCGTACCGCCGAGCTCAGATTGAGGTCCATCGATAGAGCCAGGTTTCGGTCACGGGTGCGTCGCCGCGCAGGATTCGAAGGCGCAGCTCGATCAGGTCGGCATTGCCGGTGTCCACCTCGAAACTGGCGCGAAGACCGTGCAGCGCGCCGTTCGACACCAGCGACACATTGGAGATCTTTCCTCCCGAAGCGCCCGTATCGACCTTCAGCCCATCGACCTTGTCGCCCGCCCCGACGATGTCCAGGATGAAGACGCGGCGCTTGCCGTCGAGGCTCGCACCCGATCGGGTGGCTACGACTTCTCCCATGCCTTTCGGGAGCGCCGGTTCGGCGAGCCAGGTGAGCTTGTACGCGAGGCTCAAGGGGTGGCCGGCCTGCAATCCCTGCGTCGGCCGCCAGAACGCGACGATGTTGTCGTTGCTTTCCCGTCCCGATGGGATCTCGACCAGTTCCACCCCGCCCGGCCCCCAGTCACCTTTGGGCTCCACCCACGCGCTGGGCCGCCGCTCATAGAGGTTGTCGAAATCCTGAAAATCGCTCTGCTCGCGCGAGCGCTGCACCAGTCCGAAGCCCTGCGGTGGGCGGGTCGTGAACGTCGACACCTGGAGCTTCGTGGGATTCGCGAGCTGCCTGAATATGTGTTCGCCGGAGTCGGAGGTAATCTGCAATCCGTCCGAATCGTGGACTTCCGGCCGATAGTCATCGAGGCGGCCTCGATTGGTCTCGTCGAACAAGAACATGGAGGTGAGCGGCGCGATTCCCACGACTCGCATGTCCGTGCGCGGGAACAGGGTGAACTCGATGTCCATGACCGTGTCCACGCCGGGCGTCACCGTAAAGCGGTATGCGCCGGTGGTCGAGTCGCTCTCGAGCAGCGCGTCGATCACGATGGATGCTGCATGCGGCCCCGGACGCTCGATCCAAAAGTGCGTGAACGCCGGAAACTCCTCGCCGGCGCCCTCGGCCGTATCGATCGCCAGACCGCGGGCGGACAGACCGTACAGGAGGTTCTTCGCCACGGCGCGAAAGTAGCTCGCGCCTTGAAACACCAGGAACTCGTCCCAGACCTTTTTGGAGTTGATGTGTCCGACCAGCCGAAATCCCGACAGCGGCAGCGACACCTGTCCCCCGGCATGCTGCGCAACCGGGCCCATGGCGAACATCGCGGGGGTCGCGATCAGATCCTTGGCCAATCCGGCCTCGACCGTGGATACCGTGACCGGAGCCGTCCGTTGATTGAAGCCGGCACGCAACAGTTCGAGCCGAAACGGCAACCCGTCCTGGCGCCAGATCGCGGCATTGCGGTCGAAAAGGATGGCGTGGTATTGCTCGGGGCTCATCTTGTCGAGGTCCGCGGACAAAGCGCTGCTGCGCGGCGTGTACGGCTTCGCCGCAAGCCGTTTGGCATCGGCGAGCAGCACGTCGAAACTGAATGGATAAGTGGCCTCCGAGCCTGCCGCAGCGGGCGCCGGATCGGGTTTGCGCGCCGTGGGCGCCGCCGCGATCGCTACCGCCGCCGCGTTCATCGTGAGCACCAACCCGGCGCTGGCGATCGCAAATCGCAATTTAGCCACTCCCTTCGTCGAAAAAAAGCCTCCGGGTACCCGTGGATGAGCGAGCGTATCGCTCCCCAGGGCATTGACCGTGCGGCGGATTCGGATAGTTTAACGCGATGGCCACCTCCGTGCTCCCCCCAGAACCGCCTCAACAGGCGCCGCACGCCGAACCCCAGAGCGCACCGGCGGTCCTCATGGTGCGGCCGGCGAGCTTCGGGTTCAATCAAGAAACCGCTGCGAGCAATGCCTTCCAACATGCTCCGGAAGGTGCCGCGGCGGTGCCTGGCGCCGACGAAAGCTCGGCGATCCAGAGCCTCGCGCTGCGTGAGTTCGACCGGCTGGCCGCGGCGCTCGAGAGGTCCGGCGTGATGGTGATCATCGCCCAGGACACGCGCGAGCCTGACAAGCCGGACGCGATATTCCCCAACAACTGGGTGAGTTTTCATGCCGACGGGACCGTGGTTCTATATCCGATGCTGGCGCCGAACCGCCGCGTGGAGCGTCGCGAGGAGGTGCTCGGTGAGGTGCTCGGTGCCGGGCGATTTCGCACGACGAGAACGGTGGACCTGTCGCCGCGGGAAACCCGCGGCCAGTATCTCGAAGGCACGGGCAGCCTGGTGCTCGATCGCGAGCATCACGTCGCCTACGCCAACATATCGGCGCGCACCGATCTTGATGTGCTGGGCGATTTTGCCCAGCAACTGGACTACGATGTGGTGACTTTCGAGTCCACGGACGGCGCGGGACGATCCGTGTATCACACCAACGTGATGATGGCGATCGGGACCGGCTTCGCGGTGCTTTGCGCCGAGTCGATCACCGACCGTGATCGGCGCGCTGCGGTCCGTTCGACGCTCGAGGCGAACGGCCGCGAGATCATCGAGATCGGATTTGCGCAGATGCAGGCGTTCGCGGGCAACTTGCTCGAACTCGCGCCGGCGGACTCCAAATTGATCGCCTTGTCGACGACCGCCTGGGCAAGCCTCGAGCCGGTTCAGCGCCGCGCCCTCGAACGGCATGGCCTCATCGTCGCGGCGGATATTCCCGTCATCGAGCGCTACGGCGGCGGCGGGGTGCGCTGCATGCTGGCGGAAATTCACCTGCCGCGCCGGATGTAGGCGCTTCGCTTATGCTGGAACTCGGTGTCAAGAGCTTGCTGGCCTATTTCATCGGAGCGCTGCTCGGCAGCTTGATCTTGGGACGCCTGCGCGGTGTGGACATCCGCCGGCTGGGCAGCGGCAACGCGGGCGCCACCAATGCGATGCGCACGCAGGGAAAACTGTTCGGGCTCGCGGTGCTGTTGATCGATGCGGGCAAGGGCGTGTTCGCCGTGCTTTACCTGCCGGGCGCGCCCTGGCCGGCCGCCGATCCCGCGGTGTCGCGCGAGTGGCTCACGCTGGCTTGCGCCCTTGCCGTGATCTTGGGCCATGTCTATCCCGTGTGGTTCTCGTTTCGCGGCGGCAAGGGCGTCGCAACCATGATCGGGGTCATCGGTGCTCTGGAACCGAGGCTGCTCCTGCCGGTATGCACTGCCTGGATCATGGTTCTATTGCTGACCGGCTACGTGGGACTTGCCAGCATGCTCGCCGGCGCGGCACTCGTCGCCTTCGTCTATGTGGTCGAGCCTGCCAACCAGCCGCTGCTCGCGTTTTGCTTTGCGGTCGAGCTGTTCGTGATCTACACCCATCGAGCCAATATCGCGCGCATGGTTTCGGGGCAGGAGCACCGGGTGCAGAAGCTATGGCTGTTCCGGTCCCGAACCGCGTAGAGCCACAGGCGCTGCTGACGCTCCTGGCGGATGGCGGCGCACGCTCGGGCGCGCGGCTCGCGCGTGAGCTGAACACCAGCAGGGACGAGATCACGGGGCTGATACGCAAACTGCGCGGGGCGGGAATCGACATCGTCGCCTCGGGCGGTCGGGGCTATCGGTTAGCGGCGGCGGTCGAGCTCTTGGATCCCGCACGCATCAGCGCCGGCCTTTCCGAACCGACGCGTGCGAGGATTCATCGCCTGGACGTGTTGTTCGACGTGAACTCCACCAACTCGCATCTGCTGCAGCTCGCACCGCCGCCGTTGCGCTGCGCGAATGTCTGCTCGAGCGAGCTACAGCACGCCGGTCGGGGGCGCCACGGCCGGCGCTGGATCTGCCCATTCGGCGGCGGCTTGGCCCTGTCCGTCGCCTGGTCGTTCGCCGCCCCCGCAACCGTGGATCCGACCTTGAGCCTCGCCGTGGGGGTGGCGATTTGCAGGGCTTTGCATCGGCTCGGCGCACAGCACATCCGGTTGAAGTGGCCGAATGACATCTGGTTGGGCGATCGCAAAGTCGGCGGCGTGCTGGTCGAGCTGCGCACGGAGGCCGCGGGAGCGGCTCACGTCGTGATCGGCGTCGGACTCAATGTGTCATTGTCGGCGTGCGAGCGGCAGGCGATCGAGTCCGAGGGCGTGCATGTCGCGGCGGTGTCCGACGCGTGCCCAGGGCCGATATCCCGCAATGTCCTGATGGCGGCTCTTTTGGATGAACTTTTGAGTATGCTGGATGAGTTCGAACGGCGCGGATTCGCCTCCTTCCGTGAGCAGTGGGCGATGCTCGATGCGCTCGCCGGGCGCCCGGTGCGGGTGCTTGCGGGCGACGGGCCGGTCGAGGGCACCGCGAGGGGGGTGGACCGGGATGGGGCGCTGTTGCTGGAGGTGGCGGGCCGCCTGCAGAGGCATGTGTCGGGCGAGGCGAGTCTGCGCTTGAGCGAGGTTGACGGGTGACTATTCTCAAAAGCATCGTGGTGTGTCTGGCGCTCGCCAATGTCGGATATTTTCTGTGGAATCGCGGTGTCGGCGATCCGGCGCCGGCGGCGACCACGATTACTGCGCCCGCCGTGAGCTTGAAACTAGCCTCGGAGTCGCCCGCCCCGCCGCGGCCCGTTGCCGACCCTGACATGAACGCTCCAGCGGGATTTGCGGGCGCGAGCGGCGGGGCGGAGAGGGCCGGGCCGACGCCGGTTGCCCCGGCGGAGACCGCCGGCCTGCTGACCGACGTGAAACGCTGCATCAGCGTGGGCCCGTTCCGGGATGTGGCCGAGGCCGCGCACGCGGCCTCGACGCTGCGTGGTGGAGGCTATGATCCGAGGCAAAGGGTCGCCGAGGGCGAGGTATGGGCGGGGGTATGGGTCTATCTGCCCATCACGCCCGCACGCAGCAGCGATCAGATGCAAGCGAAACTCAAGGCCGGCGGTATCGACGATGCGCTGGAAATGCCAGGGCCCAACGACGGGTCGGTGTTGTCGCTCGGACTGTTCAGCGACTCGAAGCGGGCCCAAACGCGAATTTCGCAAGCGCAGGCGCTGGGGCTCAATCCGGGGATTGCCGATCGCAAGCGAACTGGAGATGTGTATTGGATCGACATCGATCTGAAGCCGACGGACAACGTGTTGAAACCCACGGATTTGCAGACCGATTCCGGCCGCATCGTGCGCTTGGAGGTCAAGGGATGTCCCGCGGCCGCCGGCGGGGCGGGACCATGACCGGCCGCGAAAGCACCTGGCGCGCCCTGACCGTGCTGGGCGGGGTCATGGGCTACGGTTGCCTGGCGGCTTTCGTGAGCCTCGTCGGAGCGCAGACCTATTGGTGGTTCAAGGAGGGAGAATGGACGCACATCAGCCTCGGCGATGGCATCCGCGCGGTTCTGAACCATCTGAGCTCGCCCGACGATTCCACCAGCCGCTTGGCAAGACTCGCGCACTGGCTCGATGCGCCCGTGGATTGGCTGGGAATGCACAAGGTGGTCGAAGTCTTGCCCGCATCGCTCGCCCTGTTCGCGGTCGCCGTGTTCGGCAACTTCCTGTTCGTGTACGGCACCGATCGTCTGCGTGGCGGCCGGCGCGGGAATTGATCGGGCCGACGCGCCGGGCGGTGCCCCGCCCATGCGTCGCAGCGGCATCCCCTTGCCGCCCATTCTCGGCTAGGCTGGAGACTGCGTCCCTTTGCAAGGAGTTGGTCATGGGTAAGCGCATCCAGTTGACGATGGCCGCGGCCGTGTTGATGTTCCCGCTCGTGGTGCTGGCGCACGCCAAGTTGCAGAGCACCTCGCCCGCGGCCGGGGCGCAGCTCGCCGCGGCGCCCAAGTCCCTGATCTTGGATTTCAACGAAAGCGTCAAGCTCGCCGTCCTCAAGATCTCCTCCGCCGGGAAGGAGATTTCCGTGCCCTACGACGAGGGCGCATCGGCCGCCCATGTCAGCGTGCCACTGCCCGCACTGGCTCCCGGGACCTACCAGGTCAAATGGAGCGCCTTGACCGTCGACGACGGCCATGTGGTCAAGGGCGCATTCTCGTTCGTGATCAAGCCCTAGCGTCATTGGACATCGGCGTTTGGGATGTCTGCGCCGTGATGGTGAAGGCGGCGCTCTATGCGGCCACGTTCGCCGCCGCGGGCGGTGCGTTCTTTCTTTGCTATAGCGGGGGGCTGCTCGAGACCCACGAACGCCGCGCGATCGGGCGGCGTATCGAGATCTGCGTCATGGCCGCCCTCGCCTTGAGCGCTCTGCGCATCCTCGTGACCGCCGGTTCCCTTAGCGGCGATGCATCGGGCATGTTCAACCCGAAGCTCCTCCACATGGTGTGGCATTCGGGCGAGGACAGTGCGGTGATCACGCGCATTGCGGGATTGTTGCTGGCGGTGCGCGCGGCCCTGCCGTCGCGCCCCTCCGTCGCCGCCGCTGCGGTGGGTGGTGCGTGTGCGGCCATGTCGTTCGCCTGGGTGGGACATGCGCACGCGACGGGGGATCCGTGGGTGGTGGCCTGTATCGCCTTGCATGTCGTCTGCGCCGCCTTCTGGATCGGAGCGCTCGGACCGCTGGCTTTCCTGGCACGAAGCGCCGATCCGCGGCGCTCCGGTGCCGCAGCTCGCCGTTTCGGCACGGCTGCCGTCGCGGCGGTGGGCGCCCTCGTGCTCGCGGGCGTCCTTGCCCTGGTGAGGTTTCTGGGACATGCGTCCGCGCTGTGGGACAGCCCCTACGGCTGGGCGATCTGCGTGAAGCTCGCGTTCGTCGCGGGACTCCTGAGCCTCGCAGCATTCAACAAGATGAGGCTCACGCCGCGGCTATCGGCGGGCGACACGGGCGCAGCCCGGATTCTGCTGCGATCGATCCATGCTGAGATGGTGCTCGCGGTACTGGTACTGCTCGTCACGGCGACCATCACCACGCTGATCGGGCCGCCGGCGCTCGGATGATCATTTCGCCAATTGCTTGCGCAATCGCTGCAGTTCCTTGCGGCGCGCGCCGCCGGTGCGCGGGAAGGACAGTTTCAGGTCGGCCATGGTGTCGAGCACGATGCGAGAGACGATGAGGCGGGCGTTTTGCTTGTCGTCCGCAGGCACGACGTACCACGGCGCCTCGCGGGTGCTGGTCGCGCCGAGGCACTTCTCGTACGCCTTCATGTACTGCTTCCAATACTTGCGCTCTTGGATGTCCGCCTCGCTGAACTTCCAGTTCTTCTCGGGCGCATCGATGCGCGCGAGAAAGCGCTTGCGCTGTTCTTCCTTGGAAAGATGCAGGAAGAATTTGATGATGCGGGTGCCGTTGCGGGACAGATGCCGTTCCAGATCCAGGATGGATTGATAGCGCTCCCCCCACAGCGAACGGCTGCTCTCGACCGATGGCGGCAGGTCCTCGGCGCGCAGAATCTCCGGATGCACACGCACGATGAGCACTTCCTCGTAGTAAGAGCGATTGAAGATGCCGATCTTGCCCTGTTCCGGCAGGCAGATCGTGGTGCGCCACAGGAAGTCATGCTTGAGCTCGGTGGCGCTCGGATGCTTGAAGCTGAAAACCTGACATCCTTGCGGGTTGACGCCGGACATCACGTGCTCTATGACGCCATCCTTGCCGGCCGCATCCATGGCCTGAAAGATCAGCAGCACCGCATAGCGGCCCGACGCGTACAGCAACTCTTGCTGCGCGCTCAACTGCTTGACGTGATCCTTGAGCATGGTCTGATAGTCGGCGTCGTCCCGGTACACGCGCGCCGTCTGCGTGGGCCATTGGGCGAGGTCGACCTTGTGGCCTTCGCGGACACGATAGTCTTTCGGATGGATGGGCATGCCCTAGACTGCATCGGGAAGCAGGAAAACGCCAGAGACTGCATCGGAAAGCAGCAAAACGGCAGCGGGCCGGGTGTAGGCGCTTTCCCACATCCGCTGCGCGCGCCACACGTCTGGACGCCGCTTTCGCGCCGGCACAGCATCCTCCTGCCGGAGCCGCCGGCGGCTCGGCGCGATATCAAGAACAACCCATGGAGAAACAACCCAAGAGGCTCTTATCAGAGTGGCTGCGGCCAAGAGCGTTGCTGAGCGTGGCAACTATGAGCGCCGCGCTGGCATGCTCGGCATTGCCCCTGCGTGCCACGGCGGGGGCGCCCGTCCCGCTTCCGTCCATCGCTGATCCGGCAAGCGTCGAGCATCATCCGGGAAAGGTGATCTGGGCTGACCTCATCACTCCGGATCTCGCTGCGGCCAAGCGGTTCTATTCCGCATTGTTCGGTTGGAGCTTTGAGGACACGCATCTGGGCCATTCCGACTACGCCGTGGCTAGCCTCGGCGGTCATCCGGTCGCAGGCATCTTCGAGAAGACCATTCCGGCCGGCGAGCATCGACAACCGGCATGGCTCACGTTCATCGCGGTGCGCAACCTGTCGCAGGCGCGGAGCGAAGCGCTTGCGAAAGGCGCGAAGATACTGGAGCCGCCGAAAACTTTTGCCGACCGCGGCGCCCAAGCAGTGTTCGCCGATCCGCAAGGGGCGGTTTTCGCGGCGCTCGCCTCGAGCAGCGGCGATGGCGCGGACTTCCTGGCGACGCCGGGAGAATGGATCTGGAGCTCGCTGTTGACCGACGATCCCAGCCGTAGTGCTGCGTTCTACAAAGCGGTGTTCGGCTACGAGGTGTTCGACCTGCCGAGCGATGATGATGCTCAGCACGTCATCCTCGCCGCCGACGATTTCGCACGAGCCGGCATTCATTCGCTGCCGGCTGGTCACCGTCATCCGCATTGGCTCAACTTCGTCAGGGTGGCGGACGCCAGCCGTTCCGCCGCTCAAGCCGTTGAGCTCGGCGGCCGCATCCTCGTTGAATCTCACCCGGATCGGCACGGCGGACAGGTCGCGGTGATCGCTGATCCGCAGGGTGCACCCATCGGGCTCATGGAATGGTCGGACCAGTACACTCACGATGCAGCGGAGCTGAAATGACCGTCAAATCCGCGCCTTGGAAGTCGATATGCACGGCCGGTGCGGTCCTTGTGATCCTGGCAGCGTGCGCGGTGGGCGTCGGCGGTCCGGGATATGACGGCGAGGTGGGCTACGTGGGCGGATACTACGAGCCTTGGGGCTATGACTATGGCGGCTGGGGCGGCCGCTATCGCGTCGGCCCGCCGCGCGGCGGCTTCGGTCACGACGACGGTCGGGGTCACCCCGGGGGAGGCGAGCACGCAGACGGGCATGGCGGTCCCGGCGGCCATTCGATCGGACGAGCAGCACCTTCGATCCCGGGCCGGCCACGGCGGTAATCCTGCGCTTGATTTGCGGCGCGCCGCGGCGCCGGATGGTAGCCTGCATGAAGATAGGGCGCTGCGTTTGGCGCCCCGCACCAAGGGATCGACAATAACAGTGACCCTGTCCAGGGCGGCTCGGCCGGCTCGCCGTATCCTGATCGCCAGCATGGTCGGCACGACGATCGAGTTCTTCGACTTTTATATTTACGCCACTGCGGCGGTGCTGGTGTTTCCGACCCTGTTCTTTCCTACCCGGGATCCTAAGATCGCCACGCTGCAGTCGCTCGCGACCTTTGCGCTCGCCTTCGTCGCGCGCCCGATCGGGTCGGCTCTGTTCGGACATTTTGGCGATCGGGTAGGACGGAAGGCGACCCTGGTGACGGCACTGCTGACGATGGGCTTGTCCACGGTGCTGATCGGCCTTCTGCCGACGTACGCGTCCATCGGCGTGTGGGCGCCGGCGCTGCTCGCTCTTTGCAGGATCGGTCAGGGCCTCGGTCTCGGCGGAGAGTGGGGCGGTGCCGTGCTGCTCGCAACCGAGAATGCGCCACCGGGAAAGCTCGCCTGGTACGGCAGCTTCCCACAGCTGGGTGCGCCGATCGGATTCCTGTGCTCGAGCGGCGCGTTTCTATGGATGAGCACGCATCTGTCGAGTGTGCAACTCCTCGGTTGGGGCTGGCGCGTCCCGTTCCTCGCGAGCGCGCTCTTGGTGGCGGTGGGCCTTTACGTGCGGCTGCAGCTGGTCGAGACGCCGGAGTTCGAACGCGTGCTGGCGCGTGGCGAACAGGTTCGTGTGCCGTTCGTGACGGTGATCACCAAGCACACGCGCGAGCTCGTGCTCGGCACACTCGGCACGATCACGACATTTCTGGTGTTCTACCTGATGACGGTATTCGCATTGAACTGGGCGACGAATGCACTCAAGTTTCCGCGTAGCGAGTATCTACTTCTGCAGATGTTCGGCGTGATGTTCTTCGGCTTGACGATTCCCATCTCGGCGGCGCTCGCCGACCGGATCGGCGGGCGCGCCATGCTGATCACTGCGACACTCGGCATCATGGCCTTCGGCTTCGCCTTCGAGCCCCTGTTCTCGACACACGATCGACCCAGGGTGATCACGTTCCTGGCGCTCGGATTCGCATTGACCGGGTTCACTTACGGTCCGCTCTCGAGCGCGCTCGCGGCGCTCTTTCCCGTGCACGTGCGTTACACGGGCAGCTCGCTCACGTTCAATTTTGCGGGCATTCTCGGCGCCTCGCTCGCGCCGTATCTGGCGAGCGAACTGGCCGCCGACTACGGCGTGCATTCGGTGGGACTGTACCTGTCCGCCTCCTGCATCGTCACCCTTGCCGCACTGGTGATGATGGGCCGATCAGCCACCCGCCGAGCTCAGCCAGCGGGCGAGCTGCGCTGAGTTCATCGCCCCCGACTGGCGCGCAATCTCCTTGCCGCCCCGAAACACGATCAATGTCGGAATGCTGCGGATGTTGAAGCGATTGGCCGGCGCGGGCTCATCCTGGGTATTCAACTTCGCGAACCTGAAATTCGGCTCGAGCTCGCGCGCGGCAGCTTCGAAATGAGGGGCCATGGCGACGCACGGACCGCACCATGGTGCCCAAAAATCCACCACGACCGGCAGGTCGTTGCGGGAAATGTGCCGCTCGAAATCCCCCTCCGTGAGATTGAGCGGCTTGCCGTCGAACAGCGCGTGGTGACACTTGGGGCAGCGGGGCGATTCGCGCAGTCGCTCGGCGGGCAGGCGCACCACCGAATCGCAGTGGCCGCACACCACGTGGGTGGGGGCACTCGAGGAAACGGCATCGTTCATGGAAACGGACTCCCGGCGCATCGACTGGTTGCGCCGCAATAACCAATACCCGTCTGCAGCGTCGCCGGCATTGGCGTGGCGGACAATCCTCGTTGAGCATCATAGCCTGCTCATTGGAGCTTTCTTGCGCCTTTTCCGCGGTTTGCAAGAGGGCAGGCGAGTCTGAGCAGGGGTGGCTCGCTCGTCTCAGCGCGCATCTCGGCTCGGGTATCATCGGAACCCATGCAGCACGATTATCTGGGCAATCCGGTGACCTGCGCACGGGCCGACACGGTGAAGGCGATCGACGATTTCATCGACGGTTTCCTGTCGTACGAAACCCGGGCGGAAGGCATCTTGCAGGCCGCGGATGCGGATTCGGAATGCTGTATCGCCAATGTCTATGCGGGTTTGCTCTGGATGATGCTCGAGGCCCCTGATGCGGCCGAGCGCGCGGCTCCCTACTTCGAGGCGGCGGAGCGTAGGTTGGTCGGGGCTACTGAGCGGGAACAGATGAATGCCGCGGTACTCCGCGCATGGGTCGCAGGCGAGATGCTCGATGCGATACGGATGAGCGGGGAGATCTCTGATCGCTTCGCCGGTGATCTGGCGATGGTCAAGCTCCACCAGTATCTCGAGTTCAACCGCGGCAACTCACCCGCCATGCTGCGAACCGCGCTCAAAGCGCTCGAGCATCACCCGTACAACGCCTATGTGCACGGCATGGCTGCATTCGCCTACGAGCAATGCCATTTGCTCCAGGAGGCGGAACAGGCGGCGCGCACGGCGCTGAGTCTCAAGCGCAAGGAGCCCTGGGCGCAGCATGCGCTCGCGCACGTCATGCTCACCCGCGGCAGGATCGACGAAGGTGCCCGATTTCTCGAGGGCGTTGCCGCCACCTGGGTGGGTCTCAACTCCTTCATGCTCACGCATCTGTGGTGGCATCTCGCCCTGTTCAAGCTGAGCCAGGGCCGATTTGCCGACGTGCTCGAAATCTACGACCAACATTGCTGGGGCGTCGCCAAGAATTACTCCCAGGATCAAATCGGCGCGGTGTCGCTGCTCGCGCGGATGGAGATCGCGGGGGTGGACGTGGGTGCGCGCTGGCAGGATCTGGGAAACCATCTGGCCGCGCGCGCGCGGGATACGGTGTTGCCGTTTCTCACGGTGCAGTATCTGTACGGATTGGCGCGCGCGCGCCGCGCCGAGGCTGACTCCCTGCTCGAGACGGTTCGGTCACTTGCGCGAACCCCGCCGCCCGACGGTTCCGAGGTCTGGCGGGAAGTGACGCTGCCCGCCTGCGAGGGGGTTTACGCCTACGCACGATGCGAGTACGAAAGTGCCTGGCAGCATTTGAGCGGCGCCATGCCACGGCTCGCCGAGATCGGAGGAAGCCATGCGCAGCGTGACCTGTTCGAGCAGATTCTGGTCGATGCGGCCATCAAAGGCGGACGATCTGTCGCCGCGCAGCAGATACTCGAGCTTCGGCGCCCGGCCGATCCACAAGGGGTTCCGCTGAATACCGCCTTGGGTGAGGTATACGCCGCGCTTGGCCTGACCGCCTTGTCGAGAGAAGCCCGCCTGCGAGCGGCGGCGACGCGCGCACGACACCCGAGATGAGCGCACCGGCAATGCCCGCCGCTCCGGAGGTGCGGCGGGAAGCGCTTTGTCATGCGCAGGCCAGGGGCGTTGCGTGAATCGCCAACGCGCGCGGCTATGGTAGAGTCTTGCCGGCTGATACTCACCGATAAAAACCTCACCCCGGAAGGAATGCACATGAGATTCCATTTCGTAATTCGCATCGCACTCTTGTCGGCATCGATTGCCGTTGCAGCCGCCGATGAGATCAAGCCCCCGCCGACCAAAGAGGGCCTGTGGGAGACCCACGGCACGCATACCCAGGAAGGTAAGACCGTTCCCGATCAGTCCGTGAAGATGTGCCAATCGACCGGCACCACGAAGGCGATGCAGGCACAAGGAGAGGAGATGAGGAAACGGAACGAATGCACCTCGCACGTCACCCGCTCCTCGCCCGATACCTATGTGGAGGAAAGCAGCTGTGCCAGGGGGCCCAATGCCGGCTCGGTCACGAAAGTCATTTACACCAATGAAGGCGACACCGCATCCCATACCGAGATGCACATGAATGTGGGTAAAGCCGAGACCGTGGTGATCATCGACGCCAAGTACCTGGGAAGCTGTCCGGCGGGCATGAAGCCCGGCGATTTGATGATGGAGGACGGCAAGATCATCCCCGCTGACCGGTAACCTCGCGGCGCAAACCGGGTCGTGGCGTAGGATTGGAGTCTGGGGGCGCACCAACGGAGGGTCAATGGCAACGGAAGTCTATGCGACGGACATAGTCGGGTGGTTGCAATTGGTCCCGGTGATCAACGCGACCGGGACGGTCACCCGCCTGGGCGCAAGTCCGATCGATGCGGGCGTGATTGCCGCCATGTCCGCCGCGTCGCAACTCTGCGTCGACATGGCTGAATTGCAGGCGCGCGCGTCGCGGATCATCTCGCAATGCACGGGCGCCGAAGCCGGCATCGTGACGGCGGGCGCGATGGCCGGATTACTGGCGGGTGCCGCAGCCTGCATCGCCGGTCTCGATCCGATCAAAATGGCGAAGCTCCCCGATACCGACGGGATGCGCAATGAGTTCATCGTCGCGCGCAGTCATCGCAATTCCTACGATCATGGC
>Ga0182030_10002126_pt1 | contig 41876 bp, 37 predicted proteins | sample 812S3MmetaG_FD_121299 | JGI IMG/M metagenome (GOLD analysis project Ga0182030, IMG submission 121299) | Permafrost microbial communities from Stordalen Mire, Sweden - 812S3M metaG (Illumina Assembly) | ecosystem: Environmental > Terrestrial > Soil > Wetlands > Permafrost | place: Sweden...
GCAAAGCCGATCTCCTTCGCCCCCGGGCTGTCGGGCGGGACCTGGTCGGCGATCACGAAGGTCATGGCTTGCCCGCAGTCGTCGGCAGTGACCGCTTCGATGCCTCGTAGCGCGCCATGAACAAGGGTGACATCGCGCGCAGACGCTGGTCGTCGATCCGTCCCGAACGGGTGATATAGCCGTAGGCAAAATCCATCAGATCCAGCCGCATATGATCGGGGAATTTTTCGTACCAGTCGGCGCTGGCGCGCGCCGCCGTGACCAGCTTTTTGACGATCGGCTGGCGCTCGCTCTGGTACCGGGCAAGGCCGAGCCCGATATCAGGCTCCGCCTCCAGGGCCTTGGCCAGCGCGATGGCGTCCTCGATGGCAAGCCGGGTGCCCGAGCCGATGGAAAAATGCGCCGAATGCAGCGCATCGCCGATCAGCGCCTTGTTGCCCGACGACCATTGCTGGTTCCAGATCCAGGGAAAATTCCGCCATACCGATTTGTTCGACATCAGCCTGTGGCCGTCGAGCGTCGATGCGAATACCCGCTCGCAGATGGCTTGCGACTGTTCGACGGTCTTGTCGGCAAAGCCGTAAGCTTGCCAGGTCACGGGGTCGCATTCGACCAGGAAGGTGCTCATCTCGGGCGCGTAGCGATAATGGTGCGCGTTGAACGCGCCGAGCTCGGTTTCTACAAATGTCTGCGACAGCGTTTCGAACCTCTTCGTGGTGCCGTACCAGGCAAACTTGTTGGCGGAATAGGACACCGAGGTGCCGAAATCGCTCTCGAAGGTGCGGCGCACCAGCGAGTTCAGGCCGTCCGCCGCGACGATCAGATCGTAACCGGTCAATTGGTCCACGGACTCCACCGCGGTGTCGTATCGCGGGAAAACCCCGACCGAGCGCACCCGCTGCTGCAGGATGGTCAACAGATCGAGCCGGCCGATCGAGGAAAAGCCGACGCCGTCGATCTCGACGCTGTCGCCGCGCAGGTTCAGGGTGATGTTGTTCCAGCTCTGCATGCGCGGGGCGATGGCGCCGACGGTGTCGGGATCGTCGGCGCGCAGGAATTCAAGCGCCTGCTCGGAGAACACCACCCCGAATCCCCAGGTGGCGCCGGCGGCGTTCTGTTCGAACAGATCGATCTCGGCGTCCGGATGCCGTTTTTTCCAGAGATAGGCAAAATACAGACCTCCGGGGCCTCCACCGATCACGGCGATACGCACGATCTTGCTCCCTGTCGGCCCGGACCGCGCGTCATTGCCACTCAAGCCTTGCCTTGAGGCCTGCCGCAGGTCTCGACGTGATGATCACCTGAACAAATCCTTGTCGTTGTCGAATCCGAACTGCTACAGAAGTGAGTCTTCGTCAAAAGAGACGAAAAAAAAATCCCAAGCGGGGCATCATTTTCGGTTTCGAGTTTCGCCGCAAGCGGATTGTTGCTATTCTCGGATTGCGGAAAGTCTTCCTACCTGCAAAAAGCTCTTTGCATTGCAGCAGGTCTCGAGGCAGCGGGACCATTGGGGCAGAGGAATGAAGCCGACGCATTCACCGGCAGGCGACAGGCTGACGGTCACCGCGAGCAACCGGGTTGCCGCCGTGTTTCGGATGACCCTCGCCGTGGCGGCGTTCGCGGCGTTAAGCGGCTGCGAACAGAATAGCTTTGTGCCGCCGCCGCCGCCGAAGGTCGATGTCGGCGCGCCAGTGCAGCGCAGCATCACGCGGTATCTCGACGCTACCGGCAACACTGCGCCGATCAATACCGTCGATCTGGTGGCGCGGGTCCAGGGTTTTCTGCAATCGATCAATTATCAGGATGGCGCCTTCGTCAAGCAGGGCACCACGCTGTTCACGATCGAGCCGGAGACCTACCGGCTGAAGCTGGAGCAGGCGCAGGCCGCCGAGGCGGGCAGCCAGGCGTCGCTGAAGCAAGCCGAAGCCGACTACAAGCGCCAGGCGGATCTGGTTGCAAGACAGGCCGTCTCCCAGGCGACGCTGGATCAGTCGACCTCGACGCGCGACAACGCCCAGGCCAATTTGCAGCAGGCACAGGCCAATACCAGGATCGCCGCGGTCAATTACGGCTATACCAACGTGGTGGCGCCGTTCGACGGCGTTGTCAGCACCCACCTCGTCTCGGTCGGCGAACTGGTCGGCGTTGCCTCGCCGACCCAACTCGCCACCATCGTGCAGCTCGATCCGATCTACGTGACCTTCAACGTCAACGAACAGGATGTTTTGCGGATCCGCGCGCAATCCGCGCGCAAGGGATTGACCTCGAGCGATCTCAAGCAGGTCCCGGTCGAGATCGGGCTGCAGAGCGAAATCGGCTATCCGCACCAGGGCAAGCTCGATTATGCCGCGCCCACGGTCAATCAGTCGACCGGAACGCTGGCAGTGCGCGGTGTGCTGCCGAACCCCGACCGGGTGCTACTGCCGGGATATTTTGTCCGCGTCCGCGTTCCGCTCGCGCAGCAAGCGGGCGCGCTGCTGGTTCCGGATGCGGCGCTCGGCAGCGACCAGGCTGGGCGTTATTTGCTGGTGGTGAACGGCGACAACGTGGTCGAACAGCGCAAGGTGCAGACCGGCCCCCGCGATGGCGACTTGCGCGTCATCGACAGCGGCTTGAAGCCCGACGATCGGGTCGTGATCGCCGGCGTGTTGCGCGCCATCCCCGGCCAGAAAGTCGACCCGCAACTGCGGAAGATCGAGCCGACCGGCGCATCGGCAAACTAGGACCGGGCATGATTTCGAAATTTTTCATCGAGCGTCCGGTTCTTTCCAACGTCATCGCGATTCTGATGATGCTGATCGGCGGCGTGGCGCTGTTCAGCCTGGCCGTCGCACAATATCCAGACGTGGTGCCGCCTACGGTGCAGGTCACCACGCGTTATCCCGGCGCCAGCGCCAAAACCGTCATCGATACCGTGGCGCTGCCGATCGAGCAGCAGGTCAACGGCGTCGAGGGCATGCTCTACATGCAGTCCTATAGCGGCGCCGACGGCACCTACACGCTTACCGTCACCTTCAAGATCGGCACCGACCTCAATTTCGCGCAGGTGCTGGTGCAGAATCGGGTATCGAGCGCGCTGTCGTCGCTGCCGCAATCGGTGCAGAACCAGGGCGTCACCGTGCAGAAAAGGTCCACGGCGATTCTGCTGTTCGTGACGCTGACCTCCCCCAACGCGACCCACGACAGTCTTTTCCTCAGCAACTACGCCACCATCAGTCTGAGGGACGAGCTGTCGCGGCTGCCCGGGGTAGGCAACGTCACCGTGTTCGGCGCCGGTCAGTATTCGATGCGGGTCTGGCTCGATCCGAACCAGTTGCAGGTGCGCGGGCTGATGCCCCAGGACGTCATCCAGGCGATCCAGCAACAGAGCCAGCAGGTCACCGCGGGCCAGGTCGGCATGCCGCCGACCCCGGCCGGCCAGGCCTTCCAATACACCATCAACGTCAACGGGCGGCTGGACGACGCGCCCGACTTCGCCGACATCATCGTCAAGACCGGCAACAACGGCGACGTCACCCGGGTGCGCGACGTCGGCTCGGTCGAACTGGGAGCCCAGACCTACAGCCAGGTGTTCTCGCTCAACAACAAGCCGGCCACCGGCATCGGCGTATTCCAGTCGCCCGGCGCCAACGCGCTGGACGTGGAGAAGGCGGTGGCGAAGAAGATGGCCGCGCTGGCGGCCAGCTTCCCCCAGGACGTCAAATACGACACGCCGTTCGACACCACCAAATTCGTCGCGGCGTCGATCGCGGAGGTCTACAAGACGCTGATCGAGGCCGGCCTGCTGGTTCTGGTCGTGATCCTGGTATTCCTGCAGGACTGGCGCGCGATGCTGGTGCCGGCGACCACGGTGCCGGTGACCATTATCGGCGCGTTCGCCGCGATGGCGGCGCTGGGGTTCACCATCAACCTGTCGACTTTGTTCGCGATCGTGCTGGCCATCGGCATTGTGGTGGACGACGCCATCGTCGTGGTCGAAGGCGCCGCCCACAACATCGAAAAGGGCATGTCCGGTCACGACGCCGCGATCAGCGCGATGGACCAGCTGTTCGCGCCGATCGTCGGCATCACGCTGGTGCTGGTTTCGGTGTTCCTGCCGGCGGCCTTCCTGCCGGGACTGACCGGGCGCATGTATGCGCAGTTCGCGCTGGTGATCGCTGCTACCGCGCTGCTCAGCGCCGTCAACGCGGCGACGCTGAAACCGACGCAATGCGCACTTTGGCTGCGCCCCGCGGTGCCGCTGGAACGGCGCAACTGGTTGTACCGTGGCTTCAATTCGGGCTACGCCCGGCTGGAAAAGCGCTATGCCGGGCTGATCGGCCGCATGGTGGCGCACAGCAATCTGTCGGTGATCCTGGCGCTGGTGCTGATCGGCATCGGCTTCTATGGCCTGTCGCGGGTGCCGACCGGCTTCATTCCGATCGAGGATCAGGGCTATCTGCTGGTCGCGGTGCAATTGCCCGACGGCGCGTCGCTCGACCGCACCCAACGGGTGCTCGATCAAGTCAGCGAAATCTCGGGCAAGACACCCGGGGTGGAACAGGTGATCAGCATCGCCGGCATCTCGGCACTCGACAGCAGCTCGAGCCTTGCCAATGCCGGCGTCGGCTATCTGATCCTGAAGGAGTGGAGCGAGCGTGGTCCGGGCCAGGACCTGCGCTCGCTGTTTGTCGGCCTGAACCAGAAACTGTCGGCGATTCCGGAAGCGCGGATCCTGGTGATCCCGCCGCCGCCGATTCAGGGCATCGGCAACGCCTCCGGCTTCGCCATGCAGGTCGAGCTGCGCGACGGCAATTCCGACTTCGGCAAACTGCAGGCCATCACCAACGCGATCGTCGCCAATGCCCAGACCCAAAGCGCCCTGCAGCGAGTCAGTTCGCCGTTCCGCTCCATGGTGCCGCAGTTCGACGTCGAGGTCGATCGCATCAAGACCCAGACCCTGCATGTCACGACCGATCAGGTATTTTCGACGCTGTCGTCCTATCTGGGGGCGTCCTATGTCAACCAGTTCACCAAGTTCGGCCGCACCTTCCAAGTCTATGTCCAGGCCGACGCGCAGTTTCGTCTGACCCCGCGGGATATTGAAAAACTGATGGTGCGCAATCAGCAGGGCGACATGATCCCGCTGGGCACCCTGGCGACCATCACGCCGTCGGTGGGGCCCTCGCTGATCAGCCTGTACAATCTCTATCCGTCTTCGACCATCATTGGCCTGCCGGCCCAGGGCTTCAGTTCCGGCCAGTCGATGGCGCTGATGGAGCAGATCGCCGACAAGACCTTGCCGCCGGGCACCGGCTACGAGTGGACGGCGATGTCGTACCAGGAAAAAGCCGTCGGCGGTCAGATCTACTATGTGTTCGGGCTGGCGATGCTGCTGGTCTATCTGGTGCTGGCCGGACAATATGAGAGCTGGTACGCGCCGATCGCGGTGATCCTGGCGGTGCCGCTTTCCCTGCTGGGGCCGATGGCGGTGCTGACCGGATTGCGGATCGACAACAATCTCTACACCCAGATCGGATTGATCTTGCTGATCGCGCTCTCGGCCAAGAACGCCATCCTGATCGTCGAGGTGGCGCTCGAACTCCACGTCCGCGACCGCAAACCGCTACTGGAATCGGCGGTTGAGGCGGCCCGGGCCCGGTTCCGGCCTATCCTGATGACGTCGTTCGCGTTCATCCTCGGCGTGGCGCCGCTGGTGGTCGCCACCGGCGCCGGCGCCAGTGCGCGCAAATCGATCGGAATCACCGTCTTCAGCGGCATGCTCGCGTCGACCTGCCTCGCCGTGCTGTTCGTGCCGGTGTTTTTCGTGGTGGTGCAGCGGTTCGAGAATTGGCTGGCGGAGCGAAAGCGGAAAACTGCGGGCGGCCAGACCGTCGCGCAGCCCGAGGCCAACCAACTAAGACCGTGAGCCCTGCTCTGTCGGGGAAGACGGTTCGGCCGGCGAAGGCAGCAAGTCTTCCGGCTCGACCTCCGGCCATCTTCGTATCGCGGCGCCTTGGCTAAGCGCGTGAATCTTGCGTTGGCGCCGCGACGAAAGCCGTCACGGTTCGCGGGGGCGAACAAGTTCCTGGTTCCCCGCCGCGATAATTCAAGAAGTCGCGAGGTGAAGCGAAGGACGATGTGTGCAAGCTTTCGGCGCCGCAAAATGCGGGCGCGCTGAAGGTTAATCTCGTCACGCGACTTTTGCTGGAACGATCAAGCGCGCCCGTCGTTCGCTTAGTTCAACGAAAGGAAAACTCCATGAAACTTACGACAATCGTTTTGGCTTCAGTTCTCGCCGTCAGTTCCAGCATGGCTTTCGCTGCCGGCGGTGGTGGCGGCGGCGGAGCGGGCGGTGGCGCCGGTGGCGCGGGCGGCGGTGCAGCAGGCGCCGGTGCCGGCGGAACCGCCGGTTCGACCGGCGCCGGGCCGAGTTCAATGGACGGCAGCTCCGGAACCACGGGCATGGGCAGCGGAACCACGACGGGAACTACGGCTGGCGCGAACAACGGTTCGAACAGCACCATGAACCCGTCCGGAAGCACGGTCGGCCCGAGTTCCTCGCCGAGCGGATCGACGTTGACGCCAACCGGCCCGGGCTCCGGGGTGAGCCGCTAACTGACAGCCAACTGACCAAGGACGCGAGAAAGCCCCGCACTGGCGGGGCTTTCTTATGCACTCACTGGCCGGCTTTTTTAGTCGCCTCGAGGCCTTTGCGCCGGCCCGACGCGAGTCTCAAAGCTTGATCATTCGCTTGCCGCGGTTTTCCCCCGCCAGCAGTCCGATCAGGGCTTTTGGCGTGTTCTCCAAGCCATCGATGACGTCCTCCTTTACCTTCAACTTGCCGGAGGCGACCCAGGATTGCAGATCCGACAGCGCCTCGTCGCGCTGATCCATGAAGTCCATCACGATAAACCCCTGCATGATGAGCCGCTTCACCACGATCAGTCCGGGCACGCCGCGCGGGCCATGCGCCGACGGCACGCCGTCATATTGCGAGATCGCGCCGCAGCAGGCGATGCGGCCGCGATTGTTCATCTGCGCCAGGCAAGCCTCCAGAATCTCGCCGCCGACATTGTCGAAATAGACATCGATGCCTTTCGGCGCCGCCGCCTTCAGCGCCTTGAACACCGCGCCGTCCTTGTAGTCGACCGCGGCATCGAAGCCGAGCTCGGATGTCAGCCAGTTGCACTTGTCCTTGCCGCCGGCGATGCCGACCACACGGCATCCCTTGATCTTGGCAATCTGGCCGACGATCGATCCGACCGAGCCGGCGGCGGCCGAGACCACGACGGTCTCGCCGGCTTTCGGCTTGCCGACATCGAGCAGTCCGAAATAGGCGGTGAGGCCGGCGATGCCGTAGACGCTCAACAGATGCGTCATCGGCTCCGCCTTAGGCATCTTGGTCAGATGCTTGGCGGGGACCGCGGCGTAATCCTGCCAGCCGGTATCGCCGAACACGATGTCACCCGGCGCCAAGCCTGGTGCTTTCGATGACACGACTTCGGCGATGCCGCCGCCGGCCATCACCGTGTTGGGCTCGACCGCCGCGCGATAGGTCGCGCCGTGCATCCATGCCCGGTTGGCGGCATCGAGCGAGATGTAGCGCACCCGCAGCAACGCCTCGCCATCCGCCGGCTCGGGGATTTTAGCCTTGGACATTTTGAAGTGCTCCGGGCCGAGTTTCCCGGTCGGCTTCTCCACCAGCAAAACCTGGCGATTGACGGTGTCGTTCATCGTGCTCCCTCCGTTGCGTATCGGTGCTTGCAGCAGCGCGCGTGTCGTTCGGGCGCCGGCACAGTCTTTGCGCTTGGCTCGACGCTAGTCGGCAGCCGCGCATTTCACAACGGGAACATTGTGGCAAAGCTGCCAAGGGGCGGAGCAGGCGAAGCGTGTTGCGCCGCTTCCAGAATCTGCCAGACTTGGCGCCGCCGGGAATTTGCGGGGTTAGAAAATGTCCAACAGGTTTACGCAATACATTCTGATCGCGATGGCGCTCGGCGTCGCGATGGGAGCGCTGGTTTTCAGCTACCTGCCCGACACCCGGGCCGACATCGCGGCTGACGTAAACCTGATCGCGATGCTGTTCCTGCGCCTGATCAAGATGATCATCGCGCCGCTGGTATTCGCGACCCTGGTCGGCGGCATCGCCCATATGGGCGGCGGCGCGCGGCTGGGACGGATCTTCGCCAAGACCATGGGCTGGTTTGTCAGCGCGTCGTTCGTGTCGCTGTTGCTCGGCCTGGTGATGGTCAATCTGCTGCAGCCGGGGGCCAATTTCCCCGGCACCCTGCCGGACAAGGCGCAATCGACCGGGCTGCCGGTATCGGCGTTCTCGCTGGAAAAATTCCTCACCCACCTGATTCCGACATCGATCGCAGATGCCATGGCGCAGAACGAGATCCTGCAGATCGTGGTTTTCGCGGTGTTCTTCTCGGTCGCACTGGGCGCGATGCCGGAGCGCTCCAGGCAGATGCTTTCGCTGATCGATGACCTCGGCCATGTCATGCTGAAGGTCACCAGCTATGTCATGAACTTCGCGCCGATCGCGGTCTGGGCGGCGATCATGGCGACGGTGTCGAAGAACGGCCTCGGCGTACTGTGGAAGCTGGTCGTCTTCATGGGCGGCTTCTATCTTTCGCTGATGCTGCTATGGGGCGTTCTCGTCATCGTCGGTTTTGTGGTGATCGGGCCCAGATACGGGCACCTGCTGCGGCTGATCCGCGAACCGCTGATGATCGCTTTCTCGACCGCGAGTTCGGAGGCCGCCTATCCGAAGACGCTCGAGGGCCTCAACCGCTTCGGCGCCTCGGCGCGAATCTCGAGCTTCGTGCTGCCGCTCGGCTATTCGTTCAACCTCGACGGCACCATGATGTATTGCACCTTTGCCAGCATCTTCATCGCGCAGACCTACCGCATCGAGATGTCGCTCGGCACCCAGTTCGCGATGCTGGCGACCTTGATGATCACCTCGAAAGGGGTCGCCGGCGTTCCCCGCGCCTCATTGGTGGTGATCGCCTCGACGCTCGGCCAGTTCGGCATTCCGGAGGCCGGCCTGTTGATGATCATGGGGATCGATACCTTCCTCGACATGGGGCGCAGCGCCACCAATGTGATCGGCAACTCGCTCGCCACCTCCGTGGTGGCGAAGTGGGAAGGCGAACTCGGGCCCGCGCACGCGCTCGGTCCCGACGACGTGGTGCCGCCGACCATGATCCCCGGTGAGATTCCCGCAATGGCCGGCCATTGATGGGAGGATCGATGCGCCAAACGATGGCAAGAGCGCCCCTGCCCTGGGGGGTGTCGCTGGCAGTGTGTCTGCTGGCCGGGGCCGCGACCGCCCAGAGCGGCGGCAGTGAAGGGCTGAGCCCGACGCTTGCCGATATCGCAAGCCGCCATGTCGTGCATGTCGGCTATCGCGAAAGTTCGCTGCCGTTCTCGTTTCTCGATCAGTCGAGCCGGCCGATCGGCTACAGTCTCGAATTGTGCGAGGCGATCGTCGATGAGATCGGCGTCGAGATCGACGACCCCAACCTCCGGATCGAATATGTCAAGGTCACCTCGGACGACCGCATTCCGGCGCTGCTGCAGAACCGGATCGACCTCGAATGCGGCTCGACCACCGCCAATGCCGAACGCGGCAAACTGGTGGCGTTCTCGCCGCTGATATTTGTTGCCGGCACCAGGCTGATGGTGCCGAAAGTCTCGCCGATCGCGGCGGCGAAGGACTTGCAGGGCAAGACGGTCGTGGTCACCAAAGGCACCACCAACGAGCAGGCCCTGCGTGCCGTCGACAGCAGATCGGGGCTCGGTCTCAAGATCCTGGTGTCGCCGGATCATGAGCAATCCTATCAGATGCTGGTGGACGGCACCGCCGACGCGTTCGCGACCGACGATATCCTGCTTTACGGGCTGATCGCGCGGCACAGCTCGCAGGACAGCTTTCGCGTCACCGGCGATTATCTGTCCTACGACCCCTATGGGATCATGTACCGCAAGGGTGAGCCGCAACTGGCCGCGGTGGTGGAACGGACCTTTCGCAAACTGGGTTCGAACCGCGATCTGGTTCCGCTCTACAATAAATGGTTCGTCGCGCGCCTGCCCACCGGCGAGCGGCTCAACGTCGCGATCTCGCCGCAGCTCGAGGACGCCTTCAAAGCGCTCGGCGACAGCGAGGGGAGCAGTGAGTAGGGCGGCAGTGGCGCTGACGGGAGTGACGATCGGTCTGCCTGCGCAGCGCAGTCGGCCAGAACCGCCATTCGGGCGGTTCTGGCATTGGCTCCGTGGATCCGATTCAATAGCAGCTGCGCGGATCGACCTGAACGTATTGTCCGGACGGATATTTATAAAAGCAGTTGCCCTGCGACAAATAATAACCGGGCCGCTGTGCGGCTTGCGCCCCGACGATCGCGCCGGTGGTGCCACCTACGACCGCACCGGCGATGGCACCACCCGGGCGGCCGGTCAACAGACCGCCAAGCAGTCCGCCCACGACGGCGCCGCCGACTGCGCTGGCCGCCGGATCCGGCGGAGGTGGCGGAGGCGGCGGTGGTGCATAGGCCACGGGCGGTGGCGGGTAGCCCGGTCCCGGGCCCGGCGGTGGCGGATAGCCATCGGCGCCGGGCGGTCCATCTGGACCGGCTTCCTCGTCGGCGATCTCAACATCTGACACGTAGGCGGGCGGGCCTTCCATCGGCTGCGGATAGAAATACCAGGCGCCGCCGACATCCCACCACCAGCCGTCGCGTCCGTTGCGCATTTCATGATGCCAGCGACCACCTCCCCAGGCGAGGCGACCGTGATAGGCATGGCCGCCGAAATCATGCATCGGCAGGGGTCCCCGCGCGAAGTGGCCGCCCTGCGGACCTCGGCCGGGTCCTGGTCCTGGTCCTGGTCCCGGATGTCCGGGGCCGGGGTGGACCGCCTGGACTCCGGGCCTTCCCGGGGGGCCTTTGGCAGGGGGATGGTTGGGCTCCTGCGCCTGCGCCGACAGCGCCAGCACCGAGACGATCGATACCAGCGGAAACACGATTCGAGAGCGCCTGGACGTTTTCATATTCACACTACCTCCATTGGTCCTGCCGTGGTCCTGGAAAGCATGCCGCAGCGGCGCCATCCTGACAGAGTTTGACGCCATGCGGCAGGACAGGGCCGTCGCGTTGACCGATCGCGTCGGCAATATTGCTGACGGGGTTGGCCGGTTTTGTCTCGTTACAAATCTGTAAGATCGGCGAGTTCTCGCCCTGATTCCATTGCATCTCATCGCACTTTTTGACGGCGCTGGATAGCTGGCGCGTGTCGCTTGTGTCTCGATTGCGGCGGAGGCAGATATCGATGCAAGGCGCGAGCATGGCTCGCGAATCGTTCCCGTCCGTCCGTCAGGGCTTGATGCTGAGAGCCGACTTGGCCGCGTTGATGGTGTTGGTGAAGGCCGCCTTGGTTTTCCCGGTGATGGTGCCGGCCTCATAGGTCGGGCCGCTGGTAAAGCCGGTTTTGGGTCGGCCTATGACGGCCGATTGGGCCTTGGACAGGGCATCGGTAAAGCTCGAAGTTGCCGCGCTGGCGACCTTGCCGAGATCTGATGTCTGTTTGGTGACGTAGGCGGCTGCCGATGATGCCACAGATGATATATCGGTCATGCGATGCTCCCTGCTCGGCGGAACCATCAGCTCGGAATGGTTAATCGATCATTAACGGTCGGACCTTGCCCGTCGCTGCATCAGAAAAATTTCAGCTCCTGCGCAAGACCGCCTTGCGCCACGACCGCATATTCGATGGCGAGAAACAATCCGCCGGCCACGTATATTTTCCGATTGCCTGACGCGGCGAGCGATTCGCTGAGACGCACGGCTTCCTCGATCGAAGCCGCGACATGAACGACGGCCCGCGGATTGGCGTTGCGGGCCGCCGCGGCGATGGTCGCTGCGGGGGCGCCCTTGTGATGCGCGGCCGTGCAGATGATGGTGTCAAATGCCGGCGCCAGCAACGCGATGATCTCGTCGGCCTTCTTGTCGAAGGAGACGCCGGCCACCAGGATCCAGCCATCAGCGCCATGGATCGCCTTGAGGCTGGCGAGGGATTGCCGGATGCCGTCGGGTGTATGGCCGACGTCAATCACGGTCAGCGGATCCTGCCGAATCACCTCGAGCCGGCCGGGCCAGCGGGCGTCGCGCAGCCCCGATCGCACCGCGGCTTCGATCCCGGCTGGCGTATCCTGCGGCCGGGTCCGTCGCAGCCATAACAGCAGCAAGGCGACGGCGATGGCGGCGTTGTTGAATTGAAAGGTGCCGAGCAAGCCGGTTTCGAGGCGGCGAAAATCGCAGCCTTCGAACCGGAAATCGAAGCGCTGTCCGGTGACCGAGACGGACTCATCGTCAATTCCGATCTGGTCGCGGACAAACAGCGAGGTGATGTCGCGATACCGGTTGTACTCGACCAGATGCGGCCGCAGGCTGCGGCAATTTTCGCCGTAGACGATGCTGCCGCCGGCGGCACAGGCGTCGCTCTTGTCCGACGCAATCAGTTCCAGGGAATCGCCGAGCAGTTCGACATGCTCGTAATCGACCGCGGTCACGCAAGCGACGCGGGCGCCGACCAGACGCACCGGGTCGTAGCGGCCGCCGATCCCGGCCTCGAATACCGCGAAATCGCATTGCCGCTCCTGAAAATGCAGGCAGGCCAGCGCGAACAGCGCCTCGAAGGCGCCGAACCGTTGCTGGCGCCGCAGCGAGATGGCGGATATGGCGGCTTCAACCCGCCGCGCCAGACGCGCCAGGCCGTCATCCTCGATCGGCACGCCATCGATCTGGAATCGTTCGTTGAAGACGCGCAGATGCGGCGAGGTGAACAGCCCGGTGCGCAAGCCATAAGCGCGAGCGACGCTGGCGCACAGCGCCGCCGTGCTGCCTTTGCCGTTGGACCCGGTGACGACGACCGAAATCCGCGACAACCTGGCGCGATCCACCGCCACGGCGTCAAGCAACTCGGCCATCCGCGCCAGACAGACGCCGTCACCATATTTCGGAAGGTCAAACACCGAGCAATCCCAGCGCGGAGAATGTGTGCCGCCAGATTTTCAGGATGAGATCGCCGCGGCCAGACTGCTCCAGCAGCCGGATCGAGGGGTTGGAGTTCACCTCGATGACCGCAGCGGCATCCGGATCTCCGCCAATCTCCGTAAACAGGTCGACCGCCGCCACGCGGAGGCCGAGTGCAGTGGCGGCCTTCCTCGCCAGGTTCGACGCGGCCGGCGAAGGCGCGGCTTCGAGCACCATGGTTCCCCCCACGCTCAGATTCATCCGTCCCGGAAGGTCCCAACGCTCGCCCTTGGCCGGCACCGCGTCGAGCGACACGTCACCCGAGACGGCAACCGGCGACAGACCGCGGGCGCGCAAGGCCGCGTTGTGCGCGGCGAGCAGATCGCGGATCGGGCGCACGCCGTCGCCCGCCAGCTGCGGCGGATATTTGCGCGCCGCATACACGACCTCGTCATCCATCACAAAAATCCGGCTTTCGATTCCGGCAACGATCGGCTGCAGCAGTATTGAGTCGTAATATTGCGAAACCTCGCCGAGGTAGCGAACCAGCGAGGCTTCGTCGTGAACGGCCACGGCGAAATCGCCGCGCGAGCCGAGCAGAGGTTTGACGAAGGCTGCTCCACCCAGTTCTTGAAAATGCCGCAACGCGTCCTCGCGTTCGTGCCCCGCCGCGCGGCTGGCGCGATGCCGGTCATGCAGGAAGAAATATTGCCCGCCGAGGGTCGCAACGCCGGCGCCTTCAAGGATGACATTGGTGAAATATTTGTCCGATGCCAGCGTTGCGGCTGTGGCGTTGTTTTGCGGGTACCACGAACACCGCCCGGCGCCGAAAGGAACGCTTTTGTTGCGCGACGTGACGCTGAAGACAAGTCCGCTGCCGCCGTCCATGTCGCGAAACGAAAGACCAAATTCAGCGCAGGCAAGTTCCGCATAGACCGATTGGTCCGGATAGCAACTCGGCTTTCCCGATCGATATTGTCCTGGGCTCTGCATGCGGTATCCGGCGGTCTATTGGTTCGAACACTAAAGCTTGATATCCCGGACGCGGTGCAGCATCCGTGGCACAGCGAGCCTGTCTTTAGCAACAAGCATTGTTGATGGTGCAGTCCGGTTTTCGGCTGCTATAACGCGGCCGAACGTCGCGCGATGCTGGTCAGCGCGTCGACACCGGGAGCGACCGAGGCCTTGTCCGTATCCAACCATGCCGGCCGAACCAGAACTGCCTTTGTGCTCGCTGGCGGAGGCAGTCTTGGCGCCATTCAGGTGGGCATGATGCATTCGCTTGCCGCTCACGGAATATCCGCGGATATGGTGGTCGGCTCCAGCGTCGGTGCCCTGAATGGCGCCTATTATGCCGGCGATCCCACGTTGAGGGGCATGCTGCAACTGGAGACCATCTGGCGCGGATTGACGCGACGTGACGTTTTCCCGGTGACCTGGCGGACCCTGCTGGGATTTCTCTGGCGCCGCGATTTCCTGATTCCGCATGACGGCATCGAGAAGCTGATCGACGACCATTTGCCCTATCGCAATCTGCAGGATGCCAGGCTGCCGGTTCATATCGTCACTACCGATATCGTCACCGGCGACAGCGTGGTGCTGTCGGAAGGTTCGGCCGCCCAGGCGATCGTCGCTTCGACGGCGATCCCCGGCGCTTTCGCGCCGGTCCACTACAAGGATTTGTATCTCGCCGACGGCGCAATCTCGAGCAACACGCCGATCAGGGTCGCGGTCGCCAAGGGCGCGAACCGCCTGATCATTCTGCCGACCGGCTATGCCTGCGCGACCCAAACGCCGCCGACCGGCGCGGTCGCCAATGCACTGCATGCGCTGACGCTGTTGATCGCGCGGCAACTGGTCAGCGAACTGGAAAATCTTGGGCCCGACATCGAATACTTCGTTGTGCCTCCACTCTGTCCGCTGGTGGGATCGCCCTATGATTTCTCGCGAACCACCGAGCATATCGAGCGCGCCGTCCGGAGCACCGATACATGGCTGGCAAAAAACGGCCTGGAGAAAGGCGGGATTCCCGAAGCGATGCGCCCGCACAGTCATTGATCCATTCACGGACATCCAATCGCGAACGAACTACGCTGCACTGCAAAAAGAGCCGCCCGCGCGCGATCAGGCTTGTCGCCGGGCCGATTGATTCGGCACGGCCTGATTCGCTAGCCTCGCGATCGGCATCTGTCATATCCATGACCGGCACGCCGGATATCGTGTACAGGTGGTTCGGCTAGTTCGAAAACGCTTTGGTCTGCCGGGAAAAATTCGGCGGAATCTGCCCGAGGGGTCTCATGGAAACGCTGCTGCTGCCGTTCTCGCCACGCTTCATCGTTCTCACGATTTGCGGTGTTGTCACCGCATTGCTTCTCGGAATCGGGATCGTCGATCACAGGGCGTTCGATCTGGTTCTGATCCCAATGGTGATTTTCGGGGCGCTTACCTTGCTCGGGGTTCGCGATCTCCTGCAGAAGAGCCACGCGGTGCTGCGAAACTATCCGATCTCGGCGCATATCCGGTTCCTGCTGGAAGAGATCAGACCGGAGATGCGGCAGTACTTTTTCGAGAGCGAGAAGGACGGCATGCCGTTCAGCCGCGACACCCGCGCCGTCATCTATCAGCGCGCCAAGATGGTACTCGACAAGCGGCCGTTCGGTACCCAGGAGGATGTCTACCGCGAGGGCTATGAATGGATGCACCATTCGGTGGCGCCGAAGCCTCATGCCGACGAGAAATTTCGCGTCACCATCGGCGGACCGGATTGCGCCAGGCCGTATTCGGCGTCGGTCTTCAATATTTCGGCGATGAGCTTTGGCGCGCTCAGCCCCAACGCAGTACGTGCGCTGAATGCAGGCGCCAGGAAGGGCGGCTTTGCGCATGACACCGGCGAAGGCGGCGTCAGTCCCTATCATCGTGAGAACGGCGGCGATCTTATCTGGGAAATCGGCTCCGGATATTTCGGTTGTCGCAACCGCGACGGCTCGTTCAATCCGGAGGAATTCGCCAAGGTCGCGGCCGAAGATCAGATCAAGATGGTCGAACTGAAGGTCAGCCAGGGCGCCAAGCCCGGACACGGCGGCGTGCTGCCGGCCGCGAAGGTATCGGAGGAAATTTCCCGGATCAGGGGCGTCGCCATGGACGAGGACTGCATCTCGCCGGCGTCGCACAAGGCCTTTTCGACGCCGCTGGAAATGATGGCGTTCATCGCCGAGATGCGGCGGCTGTCCGGCGGCAAGCCGGCCGGCTTCAAACTTTGCATCGGTCACCCCTGGGAGTTTCTGGCGATCTGCAAGGCGATGGTTCAGACCGGAATCTATCCCGACTTCATCGTGGTCGACGGCAATGAAGGCGGCACCGGCGCCGCTCCTTTGGAATTCATGGACCATCTGGGCATGCCGATGCGCGAGGGGGTCAATTTCGTCCACAATGCGCTGATCGGCATCAACGCGCGCGATCGAATCCGGATCGGCGCCGCCGGAAAGATAGCGACCGCATTCGACATGGCACGCGCCATGGCGATCGGCGCCGACTGGTGCAACTCGGCGCGGGGCTTCATGTTTTCACTGGGCTGCATCCAGTCGCTGAGTTGCCACACCGACCGATGTCCGACCGGGGTCACCACACAGGACCCCTCGCGCAATCGGGCGCTGGTGGTGCCGCACAAGATCGAGCGGGTCTACAATTATCACCACGCGACCTTGCACGCGCTGGCCGAACTGATCGCCGCCGCTGGGCTTGAGCATCCGCAACAGATGCGGCCGATCCATTTCTCGCAGCGAACTTCCACCACCGAGGTGCGGTCATTCGCGCAACTCTATCCGTCGCTTCGTCCGGGCGAACTGATCGACGGCACCAGCGATCCGCGCTTTCGCGAAGCCTGGGCGATGGCGCGGGCCGAAACCTTCTCGGCGGCCGGTTAGGCTGCCGCTGCGGGCGTGGTTCCGGACCGCTTGGGCGACCCGTGTTAGTGCGGGTTTTCGAGGCTGAACTGCTCCGACTGTTCATCATAGGCGAATAGTTCGGCGTAGCGGGCCCAGGACACGATCGTCTTCAGGGTTTCATCGGCGGATTCCTCCGACATGTAGTCTTCGAGCTCGTTGCGGAACCGCGCCACGGGGGCGGTGTGCGAGGGCCGCTCATCGAGCACGCGGCGGATCAGGCCCATCACCGGCACATAGTTGATGAGATGCTCGGCGAACAGCTTCTTGCGGGCGTCGGTTTCGAGGTGAGCAAAGCGCATGCCGGAATCCGTCAGCATCAGATCGCCCTCGCTCAATTGCGCGAACCTCAGCAGTTGCAGCGCTTCACCGAGGTGGAATATCTCGTCGGCTTCGAGCTGCAGGCTGTTGGCGAGCACCGGCAAATCGGCGTGCCCGTTATAGGGCGGCCCGGCGAGCGTTTCGATCAGGCCGGAAAGCACGTTGGACGAGACGTGATTCAGGACCATTCCAACGCCGGTACCCTGGATGCCTTCGATCGCCGGCGTGCGGGCCTCGGCGCGCTGGGTCATGCGGGCATAGATGCTGTCGACCAGTTGGCGGAACGTCGGATCGAGACGGTTGCGCGGGTGCGGCAGTTCCACCTTGATCTCGGCGGCGACGCGGCCAGGATTGGAGGAAAACACCAGAATGCGGTCGCACATCAGCACCGCCTCCTCGATGTTGTGCGTCACCATCAGCACCGACTTGATAGGCAGCCGGCCTTCGATCCACAGATCGATCAGGTCGGTACGGAGCGTCTCGGCCGTCAGCACATCGAGCGCCGAAAACGGCTCATCCATCAGCAGCAGATCCGGATGCACGACCAGGGCCCGCGCAAAGCCGACGCGCTGACGCATGCCGCCCGACAGTTCCTTGGGATAGGCCGATTCGAAACCGTCGAGACCGATCAGGTCGATCGCCGCGAGCGCCCGGGTGCGGCGTTCGGCGCTGTCGATGCCGAGCGCCTCCAGGCCCAATTCGACGTTCTGGAGCACGGTGAGCCAGGGAAACAGCGCGAACGACTGAAACACCATGGCGACGCCGTTCGGCGGCCCGGCGATGGTCTCGCCGCGGCACTTCGCATCGCCGGAGGATGGCGCGATGAGGCCGGCAATAATGCGCAGCAGCGTCGATTTGCCGGAGCCGGACCGGCCGAGCAGGCCGACGATCTCGCCGGCACGGATCGTCAGATCGACCTTCTCGAGCACCAGCAGATCCTCGCCGCTGCCTTTCGGAAACGAACGGCAGACGCCACGGATATCGAGCAGGGTGGACTGGTTGATGAGATCGAGCATGAGTTTCCCCTTGGTCAGCCGAGGCGAAGACGACGCTCTCCGAAGGCATAAAGTGGCCTCCAGAGCAGCCGGTTGAAAAGCGTTACCAGAATGCACATGATGGCGATGCCGAGAACGACCCGGGGGAAGTCTCCGGCTTCGGTCGCCGTCGCAATATAGGCACCGAGACCGGTGGCCGTCAGATGGGTGTCGCCCCAGCTTGCGACCTCGGCGACGATGGAGGCGTTCCATGATCCACCCGACGCGGTGATGGCTCCGGTGATGTAGTAGGGAAAAATGCCGGGCAGGATGACCTTGACCCACCATCGCCATCCCTTGAGGTGGAAGCTGCCGGCGGCCTCACGCAGGTCGGTCGGGAAGGCGCTGGCCCCCGCGATCACATTGAACAGGATGTACCACTGGGTTCCCAGAATCATCAGCGGGCTGAGCCAGACATTGGCGTTCAGGCCGTAGCGCACGATCACCACCACGAACACCGGAAATGCGAGATTGGCCGGGAACGCCGCCAGAAACTGCGCCAGCGGCTGGATGCGCTCGGCAAGCTTGGGCCGCAGTCCGATCCAGACCCCGACCGGCACCCAGATCAGCGTCGCGCAGGCGATCAGCACGATGACGCGCAACAGCGTGACCAGCCCGTAGCCGATGGCGCTGAAGACGTCGGACAGGCTCAAGGTCGCCGAGAGATATTGATAAGCCTGCCATGCCGCGGCGCTGGTGCTGGTGACGATAATGGCAAGCCAGAGGGCGTCGACCAGGCGCGATGGCGGCCCTTTTATCCGCGAGGCCATCTTCAATCGGCTGGGCAGCGCGATATGCAGGTTGGAGACGATCTTGTTGAAGGCCGAGAATGGAAAAGACAGCGCGCGCAGCGCGCGGGTCCGGCGAAACAGATCGAGCATCCAGGATTCCGGCGCCGTCGCCGAGGCGGTCTGCTCGAAGCGGAATTTGTCGGCCCAGGCCACGACCGGCCGAAACAGCAACTGGTCGTAGGCGATAATGACAAGAAGCATGGTCAAAATCGCATAGCCGATCGCGGGCAGGTTCTGCTTCTGTATGGCCAGGGCGACGTAAGAGCCGATGCCGGGCAGCGTCACCGTGGTGTTGCCGACGGTGATCGCTTCCGAGGCCACCACGAAGAACCAGCCGCCGGACATCGACATCATCGTGTTCCAGATCAGGCCCGGCATCGCGAACGGCACGTCGAGGCGCCAGAACCGCTGCCATCCGCTCAGGTGAAAGCTCAAGGAGGCTTCTTCGAGGTCCTTCGGCACGTTGCGGATCGACTGGTACATGCTGAAAGTCATGTTCCAGGCCTGGCTGGTGAAGATCGCAAACACGCAGGCGAGCTCGGCGCCGAACACGCGACCGGGAAACAAGTTCATGAAGAACACGACGGTGAAGGTCAGAAAACCGAGGATCGGCACCGACTGCAGGATATCGAGCAGCGGGATCAGCACCATCTCGGCGCGCCGGCTCTTGGCGGCAAGGGCGGCGTAGCCGAAGGTGAAGACGATCGAGCAGACGATCGCCAGCAGCATCCGCATCGTGGTTCGCAGCGCATAGGCCGGAAGATTGGTCGGATCGAGCGACACCGGAGCGACGTCGAGCGCCGACAACGGCGCCGCGGTCTGCTCGCCGCCGTAGACGATCAGCACCATGGCGCCGATCACCAGGATCAATGCGACGGCGTCCCAGATGTTGGGCCGTAATGCCTGCCCCAGCGCGGCCGGGCGAAAATCCAAAAGGGTCATCAGAGCCGCCTTGTCTAGAATTCGCCGTGCAAACGGCCTGAGAAGATGGAGACGGGTCCACGATCGGCGTTATAGGCGGGGTTTGCGAACGGTTGATAGTCGGCGGTAAGCTTAAAATTCTTGTCAATCGCATGAGCGTAATAGGTCTCCAGAATCCGCTCGGGACGGTCATTGAGCTTGCCGTCGCCAATCAGCAGACCGAGTCCGCCGGCCGCGAGGAAGTCATAAGATCCGGTCCAGTCGTACACCGCTTTGAGGGTCGGCGCCTTGAGCGGCAGGTCGACGGCGATGGCGGGACGATCGAGCACGGGCATGCCCAGCGCTGTGCGCACCAACAGGCACCCCCGGGATTGGCTGCAAAAGTTCATCGTCGGGACGTCTCCAGCGCAAGCATCCGGCGGTCTCTTTTTTTGATCGCAATGATGCCGGTGCGCCATGGCGGAGAGCGCAAAACAGCGACCAATCCTTGAGGCAAACAAGGAGGCGGAATTTTCATTGCAGAAGCCATCCTCGAACACCAGTGGTTTTTGAGACGTGTTTTGTTGGGCTCCCAGCTCATCGGAAGCGTTAATATTGCGTATGCAGGCGAAAGCCGAGCACGGAAACAGGACCGCGGTCGCGATTGTAGGCTGGGTTGACGATGAACTGATAATCGAGCGTGATTTTCGACCAAAGCACCGGGAAACTGTAATAGGTCTCGAGGATCTTCTCGCTGCCCGGATTCGGCAGCATGCCGTCGCCGACCAGGATCCCGAGCCCGCCGGCATTCAGATAGGCCTCGTGCTCGGGAGAAATTCCATTGATGACGCCGGCAAAACCGAAGGTGTCGTCATCCCGCCCCCATTGCTTTCCCGACACCGAGAGGCCGGCCGCGACGGTGCGGTCGACGTCGGTGAATTCATAGGGTTCGATATCGCCGTTGGCGAGGCCGGCACGAACGAACAGGCCGACATTGGTCACGAGTTGCTGCTCCAGATTCATGCTGATGCCGCCGCGGCCGGTATAGGTTCGCACGGCGGCGGTGCTGGCGGGGCCTCCCGTCAGGGCGGCCAGCTGGATGGCGTCCTCGAAGCTTCCCATTCGGCCGCGGCTCAGAAATCCGGTGATCGCCAGTTTGCCGGGCTGGTCCCAGATCGTATAGCGTCGCTCGATTTCGCCGATCCACTGGAACTGGCCGAACGTCGGGTCCAGCGCCGTGGTGTTCGGAGCGATCGACATGTCGAACAGGCCCGCGCGCAGGGTCCAGGGTCCTTGATACCATTCCGCGGCGGCGCCGACCGTATAGGCCCACGCATCGGCCGCGTAATCGAACGTTCCGGTGTCGAGGACGGTCCAGTTGAGGAAATCGCCGCGCGGATCATGGGCGTATTTGTTGGTGTCGAAGATATCCACCGGGCTGAACTTACCGATCGTGAACACCAGCCGATCCGAAGTTTGCGTTCCGGAAAACTGGTTCTGCCCAGGATCGACTTTCTGGACGTCGCCGCCGAGGTCGATGGTCTGTCGCAGGAACGCCCGTTGCAGACGCGTATACGGATAATCCGCTCCGACCTTGTAGGCCTCGCCGCTGGGGAAGCCGGCAACGCCGACCGATCCGCTCAGCCCGAAGCCCTGATCGATTTCCGGATTGACCCACGCCTCGGCGCCTTGCCAGAGCCGCATGCCCGCGAAAACGGTGAAGTCGGTGGTCTCGCGGCCGATATTCGGAGCGAGGCTGTTGGTGCCGCTGTAGGGCGCCCGAAACGGCGGGTCATACTGGTTCACATAGGTAGCCTGGGCGTGGATCGCGAACAGGTCCGTTTCCAGAGCCGACGGTCCCTTGATCAGGAAATCCGAAATGTGGCTGTCATCCCCGATCCGGTAGTTCACGCCAAGCCGGATGCTTTGCATGGCGAGGTCGGATTCAAATCCCTCCATGGCGGTCGAGAACTTCACGTTCTTGCTGCCGAATCCGGTCGATAGATATTCGGCCCTTGCGGTCCAGTTGCCGGCGATCGGGATTTCCACACCGATGCCTGCCGCCCACCCGAGCCGCCACAACAGCCTGGTGTCCACGGTCCCCGGCGTTGCCAGTCCACCGAACGAATTTCCGGCAAGTTGGGTCCGCGTCACCTGGTCGTAGGTCCAGGCCAAACCTCCGGTGCCATAGAGCAGAAAATGGTCAAAGGCGTAGCCCACGCGGGCCCGGGCGCTGCCGTATTGAATGACGGCTTCACCATAGCTCACCTCGCCGGTCAAGGGCGAGGTCACGGTCTGACTGCCACGCACCGCATAGGGAACCAGCACGTCCGAATTCGGCGCGCTGACGTCGGCCTCGAAACCCAGCATCAGGCGCGATGGAAAAACGTAATTATAGCCGGCCTGCAGCCCTAGGGCGTAGCTGCCGGTCCCGGCCATGAAATCGAAATTGAACGGAAGATTGAACGATCCATTCAACCCTGGGCCACCGGTACCGGGCGGGGTCGCGGACCAGTTCGAAGCGCCCTTGATCACTCCGAAATTGGCGCCGACGTACCAGCCGTTCCAATCGAAACCGTTCACCTCCGGCGCCGGGGCAGACTTCGAGATTTTGGCCACAGGCGCCTTGACTGGAAGGCTTGGAAGGTCATCCGCGATCGCCAGGGAACACGTCGCAAGCAAGACTGCGGTGCCGCCCCCCAATGCGCAAATTCTCTTCACCACACGCCCCGTTTTGCTCCGCCTGCATCCCGTTCGGATTTGCCGCAGGCAAAAGCCGGATCATAGGAAGGTGCGATACCTTCCCGAGCATTATTGCAAGTAATTCGCAATTGCAACAACTGGCGCCGCCATGACCGATAGATGACATTGTCGAGTGACATGCGTGCAACACAGGCTGATGACATCGTTCGGGCCGCTGGATCGGCTCAGCCGCCTTTCGAAAGCGAGCGCTGGACCTCCACGGTCACATGGGACAGGTCGGCGAATCCGGCCAACAGCTTGCGGTAGTCGGCCGCCTCGCGCGCCCCGGTGGTCGCCACCGAGACGATGGCGCCGAGATGCCCAGGCCCGAGCCGCCAAAGGTGCAGGTCGGTAACCCGGTCGCCCTCGCGTTCGATCGCGGTACGGACCTTTTCCGCCATGCGCGGGTCCGGTGTCCGATCGAGCAGGATGCCACCGGTATCGCGCAGCAAACCGATCGACCAGTTGGCGATGACCAGCGCGCCGATCAGGCCGGCCAGCGGGTCCATCCAGAGCCAGCCGAATCCACGCGCCAGCAACAGCCCGACAATGACCAGAACGGAAACCGCGGCATCGGCCACAACATGGACGACGGCAGCCCGCATGTTGTTGTCGCGGTGATGCGCGCCATGGGCCGCGTCTTGATCGTGCTCCTCGAAAGTCAGTTCGCGCTGATGCTGCTGGCCTGCCTGCACCAGGCAGACCCTGGCGAGGAAGGCGTGCGGCTCCGGAATTTGGTCGCGCGACTCCAGATATGAGCCGCGATCCTCGAAGGCGAACATCTGGCGGCTGCCGTCCTGACGTGTGGTTTCGATGCTGACCGCGGAGGCCGCGAGCCGCAATCCTGCGTCGGCCCTGACCCGGAAGCGGGGCGGCACGTTGTCCTCGAACACCTCGACCTCGACCGTCCCGCTGCCGAGTTCGATGCGACGCGGCTGCTCGCCGTGAGAGTGGTCATGCGCATGACCGTGACCATGGCCGTGATGATGGCCGCCGGACAACAGCCACGCGCTCGCGACATTCACGGCCAGGCCAAGCACCGCGATCGGGATCGCTTCGTTGAAGCTGATGGCAACAGGGTTGAGCAGGCGCGATACCGCCTCATAGCCGATCAACAGCGCGATCATCGCCAGGACGATGGCGCTGGTGTATCCGGCGAGGTCGCCGAACTTGCCGGTGCCGAAGGTGAAAGTGCGATCATCGGCATATTTGCGGGCGTAGGTATAGGCCAGGGCAGCCAGCAGCAGCGCCCCGGCATGGGTCGACATGTGCAAGCCATCGGCGACCAGCGCCAACGAGCCGAACACCACACCTCCGATGATTTCGGCGACCATCATGACACTGCACAGGATGATCACCGCCCAGGTCCGCCGCTCCGCTTTGTCGTGGTCCTTGCCCAGAAACAGATGGTCGTGCGGCGCGAGCTGAAAGCTGGTTTCGGCGTCGGTCATGGCGTGCCTTCACTTGAGGTAAGTGTGGACCACTTCGATCAGCTGGTCGGCGGCTTCGGCGTTGAGCGCGCCCGGATTCTTCTGGGGATCGACCAGATGGGTGCGGATGTGGTCTTCGACCACCTCGGCCATCAGGCCGGCGACGCCGCCGCGAATGCCGGCGATCATATGCATGATGCGCTCGCAGTCGGCCTCCTCGGTCAGCGCCCGCTCGATCGCTTCAACCTGGCCGCGGATGCGACCGACGCGGGCAAGCAGCTTTTTCTTCTCACGGATGGTATGAGCCATGTGGTTATCATAGGGTACCCCCCTATGCTATGTCAAGCGCGGCGCCGACGTCGCTGCCGCTGGCATCCCAGACCTCGCTCGGCGGTAGCTCAGTCTGAGATTTGAGCGGGGGTCTTGACGGCCAGTCGCGGCGCGACCAGCTCCATGCTACGCTGAGCGCAAGGCAGCATCGGAGTTTGCACCATGGACATCTACTGGGCATTGCTGGTGGCGGTCTCGATCTACTGGGTCTATCTCAGCGGTCGAATTGCGGAACGTCGAGGACGCAGCTTCAAGATATGGGCGTGGATTTCCGCGGTCATCCTCGGACCGCTGGCGATTCCACTGGTGTTGCTGCTCCCGAACTTGCACGGCAAGGACGGCGCCATGCCCAAGGGCCCTCACGGCGAGCAGGGTCTTGCGCGTTCGCCGTCGCTGCCCGCAGCGCCATCAGATCGAAACTTCGAACTGAGACACGCGCCATCGTTCGGGGTCTGAAAAAGTTGACCCGCCCGGGGGAACGGCCGGGCGGGTCGGGTGCGACACGGGGTGGATGAGGCGCCCGTGCCGGACGCGGATCCACGCTATTGCGTCAGCCGATCTCAGTAGCAGGTGCGAACACGGCCGATGTAGTTGCCGTAGGCATCGAACTGGCGGACCCAGCCGCAGCGGCGATAACCGTTGTAGTAGTAGCCGTCGTTGCTGGCAGCGATCGCGCCGCCGACCACGGCGGCGCCGACGATACCCGCGCCGATGCCCCAGCCGAGACCGAAGCCGTGGGCTTCCGCCGGGGTTGAGACGGAAGCGAAGCTGCCAGTGACGGCAAGCGCGGCGAGGGCGAGAGCGGCAATTTTTGATTTGATCGACATGAGATACTCCATCCGGTTGGGCGCGGGATCCTTTGTGGTCCGCATGCCCAGTTGGACGGAGGCATTTTGCAGTCGGTTCGAATCGCCCTGGAGCGAGTCGTGGGATAAAATTTTCCGCAACAATCGCAATACGTTACGCGTCAGGAAAACTCAGCGCCCGGGGGCCGTTTGCAAGTCTCATCACGTCGAAGTTATCGACGTCGACGAGCAATTCGCAGAACGCCCGCGCGCCGTGATCGAGCAGAAGTTCGCCCTTCTCCGCGGACGCCTTTGTGGCATCGCCGACGACGCCGCTGGCGTGAAGGTCCTGCGCCTGCCACGCGAAAGGCGCCGGTCGCTGCCCGGAGAGCCAGCGAAAATCCTTTTCCATCGCAACCGTTGCGGAACGAAAGTCGGCGATCGCATCGACCCGCACCTGCTGCCTGTACCGCGCCAGCATGATCGACGTTTCGACCGCGCCGCCATGAATGCCATGATGCAATTCGTCCGCCGGGAACAGCCCGTCCGGTACGCCAAAGCGCGACCAGGCCGTCGTGACCGCGAGCAGCCCGAATCGCGCCCGCAGTTCCTGCGCCACCAGGGCCATTGCCGCGCTGTTGCCGCCGTGGCTGGTGACCATCACCAGCTTCTTGATGCCGGCGCGCGCGACGCTTTCCCCGAGCGCTGTCCAGGTCTTCAGCGCGACGTCGGCTGGCAGCGTCAGGGTCCCCGGATAGTCGATATGCTCGGTGGAAATTCCGACCGGCTGCAGCGGAAGAAACGTCGCCGGCACGCTGTCGGCGAGCAGCTCGCGCACCCGCGCCAGATAGGCCTGTGCGATCATCACGTCGGTGCCCAGGGGCAAATGCGGACCGTGCTGTTCGGTCGCCGCCAGCGGCAGCACCGCGATCCACCGCGCCGGCACCGCCCCGGAAATGTCGGGCCAGTGCAGGTCGGTCCAGTCGCGGGCGGGAACGGTCGAAGTCATCGAGCCAAACGTTTCTTTGGGTGGATTTGCAGGGTAGTTTGTGTTCCTTGCCGGCAAGGACGTTTGCCGGCCTGCGGACAGGCAGAGTTTTCCTATCATGGGCCAGAACAATCGACGGAGTCCAATCATGAACCCGGCTGTTTTGCCGCGAGCGTTAACGGCCGGCCTCTGGCTCGCGGTCATGGCGATGGCTCCGGCAACCGCGCAAAAACTGGACAAGGTCTCGTTCGGAACCAACTGGGTCGCCGAGGCGGAGCATGGCGGGTTTTTCCAGGCCGCGGCCGACGGCACCTACAAGGCTTACGGCCTCGACGTCACCATCGTGCCGGGCGGGCCGAACGACAACAATCGCATCCTGCTGATCGCCGGCAAGCTCGACTTCTTCATGAGCGCCAACACCCTGCAGTCGTTCGATGCGGTCGCCAACAAGGTGCCGGTGGTATCGGTCGCCGCCATCTTCCAGAAGGATCCGCAGATTTTCCTGACCCATCCGGAATCCAAGGTCACCAGGCTGCAGGATCTCAAGCCGCTGACGCTGTTCGTGTCCAAGGAAGGGGTCTCGAGCTATTTCCAATGGCTGAAGTCCGAATACGGATTCAGCGAGGATAAGGTCAAACCCTACACCTTCAATGCCCAGCCGTTTCTCGCCGACAAGCAGAGCGCGATGCAAGGCTATGTCACCTCCGAACCTTTCGCGATCGAAAAAAGCGCCAGCTTCAAGCCGGGCATCATCCTGCTGGCGGACTATGGCTTCGAGTCCTATTCGACCTTGATCGAGACGCGCCGCGAGCTGATCGACAAGAAGCCGGACCTGGTGCAGCGCTTCGTCGATGCCTCGGTAATCGGCTGGTACCATTATCTGTATGGCGACAACGCGCCGGCCAACGCCATGATCAAGAAGCTCAATCCGGAAATGACCGATGACTTGCTGGCCTATTCGATCGCCAAGATGAAGGAATACGGCATTGTCGATTCCGGCGACACCTTGCAGGACGGCATCGGCGCCATGACCGACGCGCGCTTTGCCAGCTTTTTCGAAAAGATGGTGCGGGCCGGCGTGGTCCGCAGCGACGTCGATTTCCGCCAGGCCTATACGCTGCGCTTTGCCAACAAGGGCGTCGGCCTGGATCTGCGGCCCAAGAACTAGAGACGTAATGGTCGATTCCGCCCGCCTCACCGACATCGAGACACGCCCGGCCGGCCTTGCGGTCAGCCTGCGCGCTGTCACCAAGGTCTATGACAGCGGCGTCAGCGCATTGGGGCCGCTCGACCTCGACGTCGGCCAAGGCGAGTTTGTGTCCCTGCTCGGGCCCTCGGGTTGCGGAAAATCGACGGCGCTGCGGCTGATCGCGGGTCTGAGCGCGCCGAGTTCGGGCAGCGTCGGCGTTGCAAACCATACCGGCCGCGCCGGGCGTGGCATCGGCTTTGTGTTTCAGGAGCCGACGCTGATGCCATGGACCGATGTGCGGGAGAATGTGCGGTTGCCGCTGAAACTGGCACATATGCCTGCCGCCGAGGCCAACGCGCGTGTCAAGGATGCCCTGGCGCAGGTCGGACTGACCGAATTCGAGGGTGCTTACCCGCGCGAATTGTCCGGCGGCATGAAGATGCGGGTCTCGCTGGCGCGCGCATTGGTCACCGATCCCGACATCCTGCTGATGGACGAACCGTTCGCGGCGCTCGACGAGATCACCCGTTTCCGGCTCAACAACGACCTGCTGTCGCTGTGGCGCCGTTTGCGCAAGACCATCATCTTCGTCACCCATTCGGTGTTCGAGTCGGTGTATCTGTCGCAGCGGGTGATCGTGATGTCGGCGCGGCCGGGGCGCATCCACGCCGAGTTCCGCATCGACCCGTGCGGGCCGCGGGACGAGGACTTCCGCACCTCGGCGGCTTATGCCGGCTATTGCCGCACGGTTTCCAAGGCGCTGGCACCGTCATATCCAGGGCAGCCCGGGTGATGAGCTCCTTGCAACCGCCGTCCTTGTCCGCCGAGATAAGGGTGCCGGACCGCCGCATCCTGCGCCTGGTCCGGATCCTGCTTCCCGTCGTGGTGCTGGCGGTCGGAGTGGCGGGCTGGGACCTGGTGGTGCGGCTCAACCATATCCCGCCCTATGTGCTGCCCGGGCCCGGCGCGGTCGCCCGAACGATGGTCGACGACTGGCCGGTGCTGTCGCGCTCGCTTTTGACCACGCTGCTGACCACGCTCGAGGGATTCGTTGCGGCCGCGGTCGGCGGCATCGTGCTGGCGCTGCTGTTCAATCAATCGCGCTGGCTGGAATATTCGCTGTTCCCCTATGCGGTGATCCTGCAGGTCACGCCGGTGATCGCGATCGCGCCGCTGCTCCTGATCTATCTGCCGCAGCATACCGCGGTGATCGTCTGCGCGTGGATCGTCGGATTCTTTCCGGTGCTGTCCAACACCACGCTCGGCCTCAATTCGGTGGATCGCAATCTGGCCGGGCTGTTTCAGCTGTACGGAGCGTCACGGCTGCAGACCCTGCGCTATCTGAAATGGCCAGCCGCGTTGCCTTTCATCCTCGGCGGACTGCGCATTGCCGGCGGCCTGTCGCTGATCGGCGCGGTGGTCGCCGAGATCGCAGCGGGATCCGCCGGCGCGGGTTCCGGCCTGGCCTATCGAATCGCGGAATCCGGCTATCGGCTCAACATTCCCAGGATGTTCGCCGCGCTGCTGTTGCTCTCCGCCGCCGGAATTGTCATTTATGGGCTGCTGGCGCTACTCTCGCATCTGCTGCTGCGGCGCTGGCACGAGAGCGCGCTTGGAAAGGAAAACTGATGGCGGGCGGGGATATTTCTTCCGAAAAGATCGATTTGCTGATCTATGGACCGAGCAAGCCGATTGTCGACAACGGTTTTTCCGACCAGTTCGTGCTGCACTCCTACGAGACCATCCCCGACCTGGAACGACTGCCGCCGGCCATAGCCGACAAAATCCGCGGCGCCGCCATCACCTACAATTCGGTACGGGGCGATGCTGCAACGCTGGCGCGCTTTCCGAAGCTTGAGATCGTGTCCTCGTTCGGCGTCGGCTATGACCACATCGACGCCAATTATGCGAGCGCGCACAATATCGTCGTCACCAACACGCCGGATGTCCTGACCGAGGAGGTCGCCGATATCGCGATGGGGCTTTTGATCGCCACTTTGCGCGAGTTCATCAAGGCCGACCGCTATTTGCGTTCCGGTCTCTGGATGACGCAGAATTTCCCGTTGAGCGTCGGCTCGCTGCGCGACCGCAAGGTCGGCATGGTCGGCATGGGCCGGATCGGCCAGGCGATCGGACGAAGGCTCGACGCCTCGCGGGTACCGGTAGTCTACCATTCACGCCATCCGGCGGCCGGGGTGTCATACCAGCATTATCCCGATCTGATCGAGATGGCGAAGGCGGTCGACACCCTGGTGGTGATCGTCCCCGGCGGCGCTGCGACCGCCAAGATGATCAATGCCGAGGTCATGAAGGCGCTCGGACCGCGTGGCGTGATCATCAACGTGGCGCGCGGCACGGTGGTGGACGAGCCGGCGCTGATCGCGGCGCTGAAATCCGGCACCATTCTGGCCGCCGGGCTTGACGTGTTCGCCAACGAACCGACGGTGCCCGACGAATTGCGCGCCATGCAGAACGTGGTGCTGCTGCCGCATATCGGCTCGGCCTCGGTAGTCACCCGCAACGCCATGGATCAGCTGGTGGTCGATAATCTGAAGACCTGGTTTTCCGGAAAGCCGCCGCTGACACCGGTGGCGGAAACCCCCGTGAAGGGCCGCTGATGCCGGGCCGCAGCCTAGGGCTCGCGCTTGCGGCGCTAATGGTGCTGCTCGCCGGCGCCTCGCAGGCCTGGTCGCAGGATGCCGCGACCCTGAAGAAAGACATGATCGGTCAGTGGGAGCTGTCGACCACCGAACGCAGCAAGACCTGCGTGGTCACGCTGAAGGGCGATTCGACGCCGCAGGGGTTGAAGCTTGAGCTCGAGCCCGGCTGCCCGGCGGCGCTGCCGTTCACCAAAGACATCACGGCCTGGAGCATCAAGGGACTGGATATCGTGCGGCTGCAGGACGCCACCGGAGCGGCGGTGATCGATTTCACCGAAGTCGAGACCGGGATCTTCGAGGGCCTGCGCACCGGCGAGGGCATCTATATCCTGCAGAACCTCGCCGCCGCCCGCTCGCTGGCAAAATCGATGGACCAGATGATCGGTGACTGGGCCATGGTTCGCGGCAATGGCCAGTCGATCTGCGGTCTGACCCTGACCAACACCGAGGCGACGCCGGACAATTTTGCGGTATTCCTGAAACCGCGCTGCGATCCGGCGGTGCAGTCGTTTGCGCCGACGGTGTGGCGGCTGGAACGCGGCGAATTATTGTTGATGTCGGCCAGCGGCGAGGTGTGGCGTTTCGAGGCCGACGACAATGCGCAGTGGCGGCGGGTGCCCGACAGCGCCGATCCGCTCATCATGCTGCGACAGTAATTCGCCGATGTTTGGTCGGCCGGGCCAACTCATTTGCCCGTCGACATCATCCAATTGGCGATTCGCAGCGACACGGATGCGGGCGAGAGCCAGCTCGAGGTCACCATGATCTTGTTGACCAGACCCGTGATCACCACCCGGCGGCGGGCCTTGAGGCCCTGATAACCGAGTTGGGCTACTTCAGTGGCGGTCATCACCGGCAGCAGGCCTTTGAACAGCGCCGACTTTCCGGCGTCGGCGACGCGAGCGAATTCGGTGTCGGTGGCGCCCGGGCACAGCGTCGTGACCGTGACGCCGCTGTTCCGCAATTCGTAGGCAATCGCCTCGCCAAAATGGAGGGCGTAGGCCTTGCTCGCACAATATACCGCCATTTGCGGGCCCGGCTGAAACCCCGCCGTCGAGGCCACCAGCATGACCCGGCCCTTGCCCCGGCTCACCATGCCGGGGAGCAGCATCCGGGTCAGCTCAGTCAGCGCCACGACGTTGACCTGCAACATCTCACTGATTCTGCGCGAATCCTGTGCGTCGAATCGGCCATTGGCGCCGAGACCGGCTGCATTGATCAGCACGTCGACCGTCAAGCCCCGCGTCTCTATGTCCCCTGCCAGCGCGGCGGCGGCGCCATTCTGGCTGAGATCGGCGGCAAGGATGGTGGAATTGCAGCCGACGGCCTTGAGTTCCTCGGCCAGGGCCTGCATCGGCTCGACCCGTCGTGCGCAAAGAATCAGATCGTGGCCGTCCTTGGCCAGTTCACGCGCGAGGTTGGCGCCGATGCCGCTGGATGCACCGGTAACCAGCGCGAGTGGGCGAGCATTGCTTTTCATGACAACGGCTCCGTATTGATCGAGGAAATGTCAAACCGACACAAGTCGACTGGAATTCTCGAATTCGCCGTGCCTGTTATTTTACATCCGCATCGAACGGCGCGCCATCCAATTGATTGGCTTCAATCGCACATTCGATCTAGCGGCCCGGCCATTGCCGCCGCGTTCGTGCTAACGATCAGAAAACCCTTGCAGGAGAACGCACATGACCCACGCCGAGGACAGGCCGCCGCCCGCGGTCGGCGCCTATTGGATCGACGAGCCGGATTATCCGGCGCTGCTGCAGATGTTCGACGATGGCGACAGGATGCCGCCGACCTGGCAGGAGTGGCTGAAGATGGCCGAGGAAATGGAGCGGGGGCTGAAGGCCTACGGGCACGTCGTGCTGCGCGTTCGCATCGACCCCCGCAGCTTTCCGGACTGGTGTGCCGCCCATGGCACCAGCCCGGGCAGCGCCGGACGCAAGAAGTTCGTCGCGGCAGCCGTCGCCGAGCGCTACGGCGATCAGACCTGACCCCTGATGGCGAGGGATCGCATCGATTTGGCGGGCCTGTTCGGGGGGCCTCTGCGTTTCAAAGTTGTCAGGTCGTACGCAATAAACCCGCCCGAACGGGATCGCGGGCTCACGCGATCCGCATCGAGTGGTGCCAGTGCAGGACGGCGCGCTCCAGCACCAGAAACATGCGGTTGAGAATATAGCCCGCGGCGGCCAGACAGATCACCGCGGCATACATGGCATCGGCGCGCATGGCATATTGCATCGACATCAAATAGTTGCCGACGCCGCTGGCGCCGGAAATCATCTCGCCGATCACCGCCATGATCAGCGCCAGCGACAGCGCGATCCGCATGCCGGCGCTGATCGCCGGCAGCGTGGCCGGCAGCACGATCTTGCGCATTGTATCGAGCCTGTTGAGGCCGAAGGTCCTGGCGGTCAGCAGCAGGGTCTCGTCGAGGCCGCGCACGCCGCCATAGGTGTTGACGAACACCGGCGGAAACACCGCCAGCATGATGATGAAGATCTTCAGGGTGTCGTCGACGCCGAGAAACAGGATCAGCGGCGGGATGATGGCCGGCGACGGCAGCGTGCGCTGGATTTCGATCAGCGGCCGGATGGTCCAGTCCAGCACGCGGTTGCTGCCCAGCAGCAGGCCGAACAGCACGCCGAGGATGCAGCCGGCGGCGTAGCCGACCAGCGTGCGGTACAGCGTGGAACCGAGGATTTCGGCCAGTTCGCCGGACAGCAGGCCGCGATATGCCGCCAACAGCACCGCGCTGAAGCGTGGCCAGTTGTCGCTGACGATCCAGCCGCGGGCGGCCGACACTTCCCAGAGCAGGAGCAGCAGCGCGATCAGGATGGCGCCGCTCAGCCTGGTGCGCGCGAGATCGCCGAACAGCCTGCGCCGCGCCGGTGATTTCGCCGTCACTCCGCCGGCGCCGAGCGACGCCATGATGCTCATTTCAGCGCATCCGGCGCGGTCATCGCGGCAAGGTCGATATCGCCCGTGAGCAGCCCGTTATCCCGCATCAGCTTGACGGTGGTCGCCACCGAGCCGAGATTGACAACTTCGGGCAGCCGCTGCAGATCCAGCTTCGCCACCAGCTCGGGCTGCATCTTGGTGAAGCCCGAGATGATGCGCACCAGGTCGGGATCCCTCAGGTTGGCATTGTACCACTGCACGCCCTTGCGGAAGGCGCGAACATACTTGGCCATCGTCTCCTTGTTCTTGGCAAAGTAGTCCTGGGTGGAAATGTAATGGCCGACCTCGACGTCCGGCTGCACCTCGCGATAGGGCGCTGCGACGAACTGGAACGCCCCGGTATCGGTCACCGCCGCGTTGAAGAACGGATTGACCATGAAGGCGGCGTCGATCTGCTTGCCGCGCAACGCGTCGAGCATTTGCGGAAACGGCACTTCCTTGAAGGTGACTTTGCTGGCGTCGCCGCCGGTCTTGGTGATCCAGGCGCGCGCGAACAGCCAGATGATGCCGTTGCGCGTATTGACCGCGACGGTCTTTCCTTCAAGGTCCTTGCCGGTCTTGATCGGATCGCCCTGCCGTGCCACCAGACCGTTGGTATTGGCCGGGTTGTCGAACTGCTTGGTGCCGGCGGCGATGACCTCCAGCTTGAAGCCTTGCTGCTGCGCCAGCATGGTGGAGACGACATTGCCGTACATTACGTCGAACGCGCCCGCCATCAGGCCGGGTACGCCGGCGGCGCCGCCGGTCGAGGGCGTCGGCACGATGGTCAGGCCTTCCGCGGCGAAGTAGCCCTTGTCGATGGCGACGAACACCGGCGTCACATCGGTGATCGGGATGTAGTTGACGCGGACGGTCTGCGCTGCTGCGGCCGTCGCGAGCGCCGCAAAGGCGGCGGTCAGCACGGCGCGGCCGAGATTTGTCATCGAAAACATGCAAAGCCCTCTTTCGAGATATCGATCATTGCGTCAAATGCCTGATACGGCTCATTTCGCGCGCCATGGCACGGCACGGTCTTCCACCATTTCGAACAACATGTTGAGCGCCAGGCCGACCGCCGCCAGGATGGCGATCCAGGCATACATCGGCCGCACCTGGAACGAGCGTTGCAGGTCGAGTATCAGAAAGCCGATGCCGCTCTCGGCGGCGAGCATCTCGGCAAGGATCACCAGCACCAGCCCCATGCCGAGGCTGACCCGCATGCCGGTGAGAATCATCGGTAGCGAGGCCGGCAGGATGATCTTGCGGATGGTCGCGAAGCGCGAGCAGCCGAGCGTGCGCGCGGTGGCGAGCAGCACCGGATCGACGCCGCGGACGCCCTGCAGCGTGTTGATCAGCACCGGGAACAAGGCGGCCAGCGCCACCATGGTGATCTTCATGCCGGCGCCGATGCCCAGCAACACGACCATTGCCGGGATCAATGCCGGCTTGGGGATCGGCCTGATCACCTCGACCAGCGGCTCGAGCAGGCCGTAGAGATAATCGCTGCAGCCCATCAGCAGGCCGAGCGCGACCCCGGTCACGCAGGCGATGGTGTAGCCGATCAGCAGCATGCCGAGGGTCTGGCCGAGCGGCACCAGGAAGCTGCCCGAGGCCAGGATTTTCCACAGTGCCGGTGCGATCTGCGTCGGTGGCGGCAGCAGCGACGGGTTGACCAGACCGGCGCGACAGATCAGCTCCCACAGCAGCAGCATGCCGAGGATCGACAGCGCCCCAAAACCCTTGCGGCCGATGTCAGGCATCGACGCGCCCCGCATTCTGGCGGTTCAGCAGATGCGTCACCAGTTCGTGGCGCAGCTGCAAGAAGCGCGGCAGTTCGCGCGTGCCCATGGCGTCGCGCGGCCGCGGCAGGTCGGTATCCAACACCATCTCCACCGTGGATGGGCGCGATGACAGCACGGCGATGCGATCGGCCATGAACACGGCTTCGTCGACGTCATGGGTGATCAGGAGAATGGTCAGTCCCTGCCGCGCCCACAGGTCGAGCACCAGCGACTGCAGCTCGATCCGGGTCAGCGCATCGACCGCGCTGAACGGCTCGTCGAGCAGCAGCACGCGCGGCTGCGCGGCCAGCGCGCGGGCGATGGCGACCCGCTGCTGCATGCCACCGGACAGCTGCCACGGATAGTGGTTGCGAAAGCCCGCCAACCCGACCATGCCAAGATATTCACCGCAGCGTTCCGCGATCTCGCGCTTTTTCATGCGCCTGGATTCGAACACCAAGGCGACGTTCTGCTCGACGGTGCGCCAAGGCAGCAGCGACTTGCTGTATTGCTGGAACAGGTAGACCATTTCCGGCGGCGGCGCCGTCACCGCGTTGCCGTTCAGCACCACCGCGCCGGCGGTGCTTTCGATCAGCCCGGCGACGATCTGCAGCAGGGTCGACTTGCCGCAGCCGGATGGGCCGAGGATGGCGACGAACTCGCCCTGCTTGACCTCCAGCGAAATGGTCTTCAATGCGGCGGTGGCTTCGCCGTGCTGGCCGCCATAGATCTTGTTGACGTCGCGAATGCTGAGATAGGGTGCGATTGCGTTCATCGCGCCGCCTCCATGGTCATCGCCGGCAAGCGCTTGAACCACGGCCGCGCGCGCTCCAGCTGGCCGGCAAGCTGAAACAGGGTGGCCTCCTCGGCGAAGCGGCCCCAGAACTGCACGCCCACCGGCATGTTGGCGGCGTTCCAGTAGAGCGGCACCGACATCGCCGGCTGCCCGGTCATGTTGGCGAGCGCCGTGAAGCTGGATACCCTGCGACGCAGGGCGCCGGCCACGTCGTCGGCATGTTCGTGGCCCATGATGCCCACCGGGAACGGGCCCAGACCCGTCGTTGGCGACAGGATCAGGTCGTAGGTTGTCATGAACCGCGCGACCTGCTGGTGCAGTGCAAACATCGCCTCGCGGGCGCGCATCACATCCTCGCCGCTGACCGTCAGGCCATGGCGATAGGCTTCCCAGGTAGCGCGTTCAAAATCATTGTCTTGCGCCTTGCGTCCAAGGCCGCGCTCGGCCGCATGAATGCCGGTGGCCGCAGCGGCCCCCTTCAGCACCTGACGCGTCCGCTGATAGAGCTCGGCATCGACGACAGGCGCGGCCTCCTCCACGATATGACCCAGCGAGGCGCATAACGCTGCGGCATCGGCGACGGCGGCCAGACAGTCCGGCGCGACCTCGTCACCGAACAGCGACCGCGGCATCACCGCGATGCGAAGGGGCGCGGGGTCGTGCCGCACCTCATCGAGAAACGGACGGCTCTGCGTCGGGCTGGCATAGCAGGCACCGGGTTGGGTGCCGGCCACGGCGTCGAGCAATGCGGCGCTGTCGCGCACCGAGCGGGTCAGCGCATGGACGGTGGCAATGCCGCCGCCGCCATCGAAGCGCGCCGGGCCGAGCGGCGCGCGGCCGCGGGTCGGCTTCAATCCGAACAGGCCGCAGGTGGCGGCGGGCGATCGGATCGATCCGCCGGCGTCGCTGCCGTTCGCAGCCGGCACGATACCGGCGGCAATGGCGGCGGACGATCCGCCGCTCGATCCGCCCGCGCTATATTCCAGATTCCAGGGATTCCGTGTGACGCCGTAGAGCTGGCTTTCCGTGGTCGGGGAACCGCCGAACTCGCAGCTGTGCGTCTTGCCGAAGATCACCAGCCCGGCATTTTTGTAGCGTTCCGCGACGGTGCTGTCGCGTCGCGCTATCGTCTGTTTCAGAAACACCGCGCCACTCGTTGTCGTGGTGCCGGCAAGATCGATGAACAGATCCTTCAACAGGAACGGCACGCCGGTGAACGGACCATCCGGCAATCCCCGCGCGATCGCCAGCCTCGCCTTGTCGGCAAAGACATCGACCACGGCATTGATTGCCGGATTGACGGCGTCGATACGATCAAGCGCGATGTCGAGCAACTCGTCGGCAGACGTGTCGCCGCAGCGAACGAGGTCGGCCAGACCGAGGGCGTCGTGATCGACATATTCGGCGAAGCTCAGCCCGGGCGATGTCGACAACAATGATTGGGTCACTCACGCGCTCCTATGGCGTCAGAACCGGGCCGCCGCCGTCTTGCTTGCAGATCACATGCCAGCGCAGAAACTTTCGATGCCGCAGCGTTGCCCGATGACCGCACGAATTGTTGAAGGGCTCGTCAGAACATTTCGAAGTATTCGCGCTGCTCCCAGTCGGAGACTTCGGACTGGAAGCGCTCGATCTCGGCGAGTTTGATATGGGTGTAATAGTCGACCATGGTGGAACCCATGGCGGTGCGGAAGAACGGATCGTCCTTCAGCGCGAACACCGCTTCGCGCAGCGACTTCGGCAGCAGCGGGGCGTTGCTCTCATACGGGGTATCCGCGGATGGACCGGGATCGAGCGCGCGATCGACACCATCGAGGCCGGCCAGAATCTGCGACGACATGTAGAGGTAGGGATTGGCGGCGGGCTCGCCGACGCGGTTTTCCAGTCGGGTGGCGGAATCGCCGGGACCGCCGAGCACCCGGATCATCGCGCCGCGGTTGTCGCGGCCCCAGATCGCACGGTCCGGCGCCAGCGAATAGGAGCGGTAGCGCTTGTAGCCGTTGATGGTCGGGGTCGTGAACACGGTGGCGGCGCGGGCGTGAGCCAGCAGGCCGGCGAGATAGCCGCGGCCGAATGGCGACAGCGCCTCGTTCGGCTCGCTGCTCATGAAGGCGTTGGCTCCGTCGCGCGATACGATCGACTGATGCAGATGCCAGCCGGACGATACCACGTTGGGAATCTTCGGCCGGCACATGAAGGTGGCGTGGTAGCCGCGGCGATGGCAGATCTGTTTGACCGCGCTGCGGAACAGCACCATGTTGTCCGCCGGCGTCAGGCCGACGGTCGGCTGGAAGGTGAATTCGCACTGGCTCGGGCCGTATTCGACTTCCACCGAGCGCAGCGGCAGGCCGAGCGCCGACACGTCGCGGCGGATGAATTCGAGCACCGGCTCCATCTGGTCGTAGCGCTGCTCGGTGAGATACTGGTAGCCGTGCGACAGCAGGCTGACCTCCGGCGGGCGGCCGGGCTGGCCGGCATCCTCCGGCGCCATCCGGGTTTCTTCGCGTCTGAAGATATGGCACTCGACCTCGAGCCCGGCGACGAAGTCGTAGCCGCGGTTGGCGAGGCCGGCGAGCACGCCCTTGTAGAGATTGCGGGTGGCGAACGGCACCGGACGACCATCGGCGAAATGCACGTCGCACAATAGCCAGCCGGTGCCCGGCGACCACGGCAGCATGCGAAAGGTCGAGGGATCGGGGATCATCAGCACGTCGGCGGCGCCCTGCATTTCCGGAATGCCGAAACCGCCGCCGGCGGTGAACACCGGAAACACCGTCTTGTGCGAGGTGTCCTTGGCGAACATCGTGGTGGTGATGGTGCAGCCGCTTTCGAGGCAGCGCAGCGCCTCGCTGGCGATCAGCGTCTTGCCGCGCAGGATGCCGTGCTGATCCGGAAATGAAAACCGGATCACTTCGAGCTCGTGCTCCTCGACGATGCGCCGGAGCCGGACGGCGGCGTCCTTCTGTTCTGCGGACCAAAGGCCGTGGCGTTCGACGAAACTCAACGCGCGCTCCCCGGCTGACAAAAAGCGCCGGTCATTCGGCGGCCGACAGGCGTGTGACGGTGGCGGAGGTCTCGCTCGGCACCGGCGCCGCCCATGGCGCGCCGCGGCGGCGGGCGACGTCGACTTCCATCCAGTAGGTTTCCCAGCCGCGGGTCGGGCCGATGCCGTCCACGGTGCCGGGCCCCTGGATGCTGCGCGCGTTCTCGGCGTCGAGGAACATGATCGGCTTCAGGCCGCCGGCGACCTTCTCGATTTCCTGGCGCAGCAGCTTGCGATAGGCGATGATCGCCTTGTCGGACGAGCCGAGATGCTCGCGGGTGCGATCCTGGATCTTGCCCATCGACTCCACCGCCCACTGGTCGTGGACGTTGATGTCGGCGCCCATGCCGGTGTAGGTCTCGTGCAGCTGCTCGTGGGGATCGAAGCCGTAATCGTTGCTGCGGTTCTTGCGCGACCTGTAGTCCGGCAGCTCGTAGAGTTCGAGGCGCTGCGCCAGCATCCTCTGCTTGTCGACCGGCTGGGTGTAGCTGGTAAAGATCGCATACCAGTAGCAGTTCTCGTCATCCACCGGCACATGCCACTGCGAGATCGTCATCTCGGTGCTCATCGGAATGACGAATCCGTGCGGGAACACCTGGTTGGTGACGCGCACATGGGTGCGCTCCTGGTCGAGCTCGCGCAGCGCGATCAGCCGCAGGCCGTATTCGGTGCCCTCGACGTTGATGATCGGCCGATCGTATTCGCGCAGGATTTTCGTCATCGGCAGGTCGGTACCGGCGGATGCGCCGCGGAATTGCTTGCCATAGGCGGCCGACGTATCCTCGTCCTCGAAGAAGCGATGCAGGAACGAGGCATGGGCGGGATCGATGCCGACCTCGAGCGCCTGCAGCCAGTTGCATTCGAACAGGCCCTTGAAGGCGAAGGTGTAGGAGCCGGGGGCGGTGAAACAATCAAGCTCCGGAAACGCCGGCGGCTCGCCTTCGCCGAGATAGGTCCAGAGGATACCGCTCTTCTCGACGATCGGGTAGGCGCGCTGTTTGATGCCGCTGCACAGGTTTGAGGATTTAGGCTCGGCCGGGGTCTCGAGGCAATTGCCATTGACGTCGAACAGCCAGCCGTGAAATGCGCAGCGCACGCCGCCGCCTTCGAGGCGCCCGAACGCCAGATCGGCGCCGCGGTGCGGGCAGTCGCGATCGAGCAGTCCGTAGGCGCCTGCTTCATTGCGGAACAGAACGAAATTCTCGCCCAGCAGCCTGACCGGCTTGATGGGACGTATTCCTTCCAGTTCGTCCACCAGCGCCACCGGCTGCCAGTACCTCCGCATCAGTTTTCCGGCGGGCGCCTTCGGCCCGATCCGGGTGATCAGGTCATTTTGCTCTTGGCTCATCATGGTGCGGCCCTCGAAATGAATGATGCCAGGAAGCGTACATCAGGAAGCGTTGAGACGGATTTGTTCGCCTATTGAACTTATGGGCGACATTTTATAGACCGCCGAATTCGGCGCAAGCGGATTGTTTTGGCAGAAATAGCTTATTTACACGGCAGAAGGTCGCCTTTTAACCCGCTGCTAGTCCTGATCCCGACTTGCTAATATCGAACACTTGTTCAATATGAGCGAGATCTTAAGGGCTGAGCCGTGCCGCCAAACCACTCAAAACGTCATTATCGCAGGCCGGGCCGCCCGCCTTGGGCGCGCGCGAGGTTCGATGCCGAAGCTGAAACGTAGTCCGGACGACAGGCTCGCCGGCACCGATTTCATCGAAAGCCTCGATCGCGGCTTGCGGGTGTTCGAGCTGTTCGGCGCCGATCGCCGGCCGATGACCCTGAGCGACCTCGCCAAGGCCGCCGACCTGCCGCGCGCCACCGCGCGCCGCATCCTGTTCACGCTGGAGCGGGCCGGCTATGTCACGAGCGACGGCAAGCTGTTCACGTTGACGCCGCGCGTGCTGACCTTGGCGGCGTCGTATCTGTCGTCCAACCAGGTCGTGACCCTCCTGCAGCCGGTGCTCGACCGGGTCTCGAGCGCCGCCCAGGAGATCAGCTCGCTGGCCATTCTCGATGGCAACGAGGTCATCTTCATCGCCCGCAGCAGTCCGGCCCGGGTGTTCTCGTCCGGCATCGACCTCGGCTATCGGCTGCCGGCGTTTTGCAGTTCGGTCGGCCGGGTCTTGCTCGGTAAGTTCTCGAACGGCGAACTCAAAGCGGCCATCAACGCCGCCAGCCTGACGCCGATGACGCCGCACACCGTCACCGACAAGGTGCTGCTTCTCGCCACCATCATTACCGATCGCGAGAAGGGCTACTCCCTGGTCGACCGTGAAGCGGAACCCGGCTTCCGTTCGATCGCCGTGCCGGTCCGGCGTTACGACGGGACCATCGCCGCCGCCATCAACATGGGCGCGCATGTCGATCGCGTTTCCACCGGTGAAATGATCGACCGGTTCTTGCCGCTGCTTCGCGAGGGCGCGGACTCGGTGAAATCCATGTTGCTATGACCGGGACCGCATCCCCATCGGTCGGAGATCGGAACAGATGCCACATATCGTCGTCGAATACTCCGCCGCAGGGCACGCCGGCTTCGATGTCGCCGCATTGATGCAATCGCTGCACGACGCTGCCGCGTCGACCGGCGCGATGCAGGCGGCGGATATCAAGATCCGCGCGCATTGCTACGCGGACTATCTGGTGGCGGGAAAGCGCGACGGCTTCTGCCATGTCTCGGTCTATCTGCTGGAAGGGCGTCGGCCTGAGCAAAAGCTGGCCCTGAGTGAGACGCTGTGCGCCGCCATGGCCGCGTTGCTGCCGGCAACCAAAAGCCTCAGCGTCGATATCAGGGACATGGATGCGTCGGCCTATAAGAAGCGGTTGAACCCAGGCTTTTCGGCGGATGGCGAACCCTGCTAATGGCGCCGCGTCAGTCCCTTCCCGCCTCCATCAGCGCTTGCGCCAGCCGCGCCGGGTCGGTGAAGCAGAGTTCGTGGCTGCGGCGGACCTGGGCCAGCCGGAAAAGGCCCAGCTTCTCCGAGAGCCTGGGATGCCACGGATACGAGTGAGGCATCGCGCTATCCTCGGTACAGTTGACATACGACTTCGGAATCTGCGTCGTGGCCGGATTGGCCTTCAGCGAGATTTTATCGAGGAAGGTGTTCAATGGGTGCGGATTGAGGGAATCGTGGGCGCCCTGCGCCGTCTCAAGATCGCCGTCGTTGATGAACGCCTCACGCCAGA